>PVMK01163872.1_pt1 | contig 11199 bp, 11 predicted proteins | sample 1853481 | NCBI WGS metagenome assembly PVMK01 (sample SAMN08533507, study PRJNA380276) | Marine sediment metagenome, whole genome shotgun sequencing project. | reverse complement strand
GATAGTTTCGTAAAAAGTCAAAAAACGACGTTTTGCGAAACTATCACCTTTAGAGGCTTTTAAACAACATTCCTATGGATATTTAAGCTTTTATCTTTGGGATAATAATGTCAAGTAATATGGATTGCAAGCAAAATATTGCACCCGGATTTTTCTATTGAAATGGGGAGTGATATGGTGATATCCTGATTAGTATCCATTCATAAATGGCCCTTTTTGCCCTGCTCGGCGTTCTCCGCGGGTTTCCGGCTGCGGCGTACAGAAGTACGCCTCACCACAAACCCTTGTGCGGCCTTGATCAGGACAAAAATTGCTCATTTATGAATTGGACACTCATTGTGAGCATAAGTAAAATGAAGGCTGAAATATAAGGGCGCTTTAGCGACGTTGGAAATCATCAAACAATATTATCGTGTTGATCGGAGAGAAATCGCCTTTCTTAAATTTATTTTTGAGGCCTATGACGGTTTAGCAGTCTCATCAACGATCGATCCGGAGGCGGGCATCGTGATGTTTAGAATTGCTCCCGGATGCGAAGCGGATGTAGAGATGATTTTGCAGGACCTTAAAAAAAATATCATGATAGAACAAGTACCTTCAATCTAAATGTTCAGCCGTTAAGACACAAATGTAGGTTATCAGTTATCGGTTATCAGTAATCAGTTTCCCTTACTGGTCACTACTCACTGATGACTGCTCACTCTTGATTATTTTAGTGCCTTTGTGGCTGAAATGTTATGCGGCAGGGAAGCGGGGGGCTGGATTTAGAGAGTAATGAATACAAAATATTTATATATCAACACCATCGGATGTCAGATGAATCATTATGACTCCGATCAGATTGCAGCGGTTTTAAGACCCCTTGAGTACAAGGTGACCCCGTTGATGGAGATGGCGGATCTGGTTATTGTCAATACCTGTGCAATCCGGGAAAAGGCTGAACAAAAAGTCTTCAGCTTTTTGGGGCGTCTGGCCGATATGAAAAGATCGAAGCCTGATCTTTTAGTCGGCGTTGGCGGGTGTGTAGCCCAGCAGGAAGGCGCCGGGATCATGAAGCGCATGGGACATGTGGATCTGGTTTTCGGGACAAGTGACATCAGCCGGTTGCCGCGCCTAATAGAGCAGATCGAATCAGAAAGATGCCGGGTTATTGATGTTGACATGTCGGAAGGCATCGACGAATTTGATTTTGCCGGCAGTGAATCAGACCATGAAAAGGTTACGAGTTTTGTGACCATCATGCAGGGGTGTGACAATTTTTGTTCATACTGTGTGGTCCCGTACGTGCGAGGTCGGGAAGTCAGCAGGGAACCCGAGAAAATAATTAATGAAATCCGTACTCTGGTTAAAGCAGGTGTGCGTGAGGTTACCCTCCTGGGTCAAAATGTAAACAGCTACGGAAAAAAGGAAGGACTTTTGACATTTTCGCGGCTGCTGGAACTTGTGAACGAAATCGACGGACTTTTGAGAATCAGATTTACGACTTCGCATCCCAAAGACCTTTCAAAGGACCTTATGTTTGCGTTTAAAGATCTTGAAAAGCTGTGCAAGCATATTCATTTGCCCATACAATCAGGTTCAAACAGGGTCCTGGAAATGATGCATCGGAAATATACTCGCGAGTTGTACCTTGAAAAAGTAAAAAAACTGCGTACTTTGTGTCCTGAAATCGCCATTACATCCGATATTATAGTGGGGTTTCCAGGAGAGACCAAACATGATTTCGAACAGACCACAGAGTTGATCAAAGCAGTAAAATTTGACGGTCTGTTTGCGTTTAAGTATTCTGATCGTCCCAACGCAACGGCAACTCGTTTGCCGGAAAAGATTTCAGAACAGGAAAAGAAAGAAAGATTGAAAGAGGTTCTGGATCTTCAGGCTTATTATACGACCCAAGCAAATGAGGCGCTGGTAGGATCTGAGGAAAAAATTCTTGTTGAGGGCTACAGCAAGAAACAAAAAGTAGTTGATTTGCACGGCGACCGGCAGGATTTTCAGTGGACCGGCCGGACATCTACAAATAAAATCGTCAATTTTGTTCAGAGTGACGGTGGTATACAGGGCGATGAGATTACCGCCGGTAAATTGGTTAGCATCAGGATTATGAAAGCATTTCCTCATTCACTCTGGGGCGAACCGGTCAAGGCGGCAAATATACCCCTTGGTTTTAGAGGAGATAAAGCTCATGTTGCATGAAGTAACCATAGCGGGCATGACCATGGATCCGACATCAAATACGCCGATTATCATATTAAAATCGGTGAAAAGTGACCAGGCGATCCCTATATGGATCGGATTGCTCGAAGCCACGTCCATAGCTTCGGCACTCAGAAACATCAAGTTTGATCGGCCCATGACTCATGACCTTTTCAAAACTTTCATCGAGACTATGAATCTCGATGTTTCCAAGATTGAAGTGTGTGATTTAAAGAACAATACTTTTTATGCCAAAATATATTTTACTTCCGAAGAGAGAAAATTTCATATGGACGCCCGGCCCAGCGATGCGATTGCGATTGCAATCCGATTTAGCGCCCCAATTTATGTGGATGACAAAATCATCGAACAATCTCAGACGTTTGACACGGATTATGAGATGATAGATGAGACTGAAGAAGGGAAAAAGTGGGCCGAATATCTTGGAAAACTTACACCTGACGATTTCGGAAAATACAAAATTTGATGTTCTCGTAAAAAGTCAGAAAAATGACCTTTTTACGAGAGTGTTTTGTATTTGGCATTTAGTGTTTGGCGATCTATCAAACTGAAATATAAGCAGATATTTTAAGCAAAACACAAAAGCCAAAAGACTAAACACCAAACACTTGATGAATTCTACTTTTCACGAATTCATCAAAGGTTAGTCTTCGTATAAGGCCCGGTATCTAGTCGAACCCCCTTTATCCTCTAAAGATAATTCCGGCGGACCGTTGCAATAGAATCCCTGAGACCTTTGACAGGGCGCCGGCCCCTCTTGCTTACGCCCCTTTCAGGGCCGCATTCAGAATTTTTTTCTTTGGCAACGCCTACCTGCCTTTCTAACCCCCATATTAGGATTTTCACTAAATTCCAAGGCAATGCGGCATGTTCAGAAAAAGAGAGATAATATTTAAACATTAATAATTTAGAAGTAAAATATTTAGATATTTACTTTTAAGACATTAAGGTGTATGAATGCCGGATAAACATAAACTTGGGTTGAGATAATGGCTACTGAAGATAAATGGGATAACAAGGGGCAGTATACCGAGAAGCGCATCATGCTTTACGAGCAGATATTTGGCAAGGGGTATATCAGTGCCGGCGGACACAGGATGACGGAGCAGATGTGTCTACCATTGCAAAATCTCAAAAAAGATTCCCGCGTTCTGGATATCGGAAGCGGCATTGGCGGTCCCGCATTTTTTTTGGAGTCTCAATACGATTGCAGCCTTACCGGCGTGGATCTTTGTGGCGATATATTTACCATTGCAATGGAAAGAACAGCCACAAAGGGTAGCAAGGTGAATTTCATGTGCGGGGACATCCTGAACATGGATTTTGCCTCCAAGTCTTTTGATGTTATCATGAGCCGCGACACACTCCTTCATCTCCCGGAAACCAAGAAACGCGAACTCTTTGCAAAATGCATCCAATGGCTCGACGATAACGGCGAGATAGTCATAGGGGATTACTGCCGGCGTCCCCGCGGCGAGGAAATTTGCGAGTCTTTCAAAGCGTACATCATCGATCGCGGATATGATTTGCACGAGCCTTTGGCATACGGAAAACTGCTGGAGGATGCAGGTTTCAAGCAGGTGGAAGCAAAGGATGTTTCTATCGAATTTCTTGAGATGCTTGAGACTGAACTGGAGCGGTTTCGAAACAATAGCCATCAGCTGTCAGAGAACCTTACAAAGGATGACTATGACAGCATCGAAAAGAGTTGGCTTGCAAAAATTGAGTGGGTTCGCAGCGGTGACATGCGGAAAGGTATCCTGTTTGGCAGACAGGGATAGCCGGGTGTTTTTAGTTAGTGTCCATCCATAAATGGTCTTTTTGCTCTCCGAGGCGTAGGCTCGCCTCTACGAGCCGGAGGCCCAATCTCTGCGTTATGCTCAAACAATAATCCTCGGAATATCAACTATATGCCTGCCTGTCCCGAGCTATTTTCGGGGTGGTTATTTTTTTCGCATGCCTTCAGTCTTCGCCTGAAGGCTCCCGTCTACGCAATGCTACGCCGCGGGAACACGCCGGGACAAGTGATCTTGAACAAAAATCCTCATTTATGGATGGACACTAGTTAGGGATCTTTTCATATTATTTTGAGCAATTAACTCCGTATCAATCAATCGATGGTGTCAAGGATGATAATTTTAACAAATGAAGAAAAAGCTATTGCTAACGCCATAAAACAGCTAAGCGATGAAGCAGGTACACATTCTCCAAGCATATTTACAATTGCCCAAGAGTTGCCCCAACTGGAGATAAAAGTAGATGCGTGTTTTTTATCCAATCCATATGCTACGGATTTGGTTTTGGATAACTTTACAAAGGAGTTAATCCATACCAACAAGTTCAGGAAAGTAATAGAGTTTTATCCCTCCCAAAATCAGGTGATAGCTAACGTTTTATCAACCCATTTGAATGTGCCGGCAAAAAATATTTTTATTGGAAATGGGGCGACTGAAATTATTCAAGCGGTTCTTCACACCTTCACAACGCGGAAAATAATTGTCAACATCCCTACATTCTCACCATATTATGAGTTTGTGAAAAGCGGCGTAGAAGTTGTTTTTGACGAACTCAATCAAGATGACAATTTGAGAATAAATATTGAAAAGTATATTCAGCTTGTCGCAAAAGAAAAGCCGGATACGATTGTATTGATCAATCCTAACAACCCCAGTGGGGGATATATTAACCTGGCAGATATTAAATACCTTGTAAATAAATTGTGGTGGGTTGAAAATATCATCATTGACGAGAGCTTTATTCATTTTGCCCATGAAGATGAGTCGTATGCAATAAAAAGTGCAACAATGATGACAAAAGAATTTAAAAATCTAATAATTGTCAAAAGCATGACCAAAGATTTCGGGATAGCTGGTATTCGTGCTGGATACGCGGTTATGGATAAAGAAAAAGTCGATTATTTGCTACGATATGGTCATCTTTGGAATGTGTCTGGATTAGCTGAATATTTTTTCAGGCTTTATGTGCAGGATGAATTTCAAAAAAAATATGAAAAAGTACGTATTCGTTATATTCAGGAAACTAAACATTTATTTTCTGAAATCGCAGCTATAGCGGGTCTTAAAGTCTATCCAAGCCTGGCAAATTTCATCTTAGTTGAGTTGACGAACGGTGCGACATCCTCTGACTTCGTTTCTAAATTATTAATTAAATATGGTGTCTACATTCGAGACTGCTCTGACAAGATAGGGATTGACGGAGAATTTGTTCGGATTGCTTCAAGAACGCAATCCGAAAATGAGATAATTATGTCTTCGGTAAAAGATGTTCTTCAAAATGAGAACATCCGTGAGAACTTGCGAATGCTCTCCGCTGCCTAAACATGAAACCTAAAATCTGCAATTGCCGATTTTGCCGCAGCTGCAAGGCGCAGGGCGTGAAGCTGTAGTAATTTACCGCGAATGCCCTGCAACAAAGCAGATGCGGTGAAAGCGGCGATCCCGGAGGGTGAAATATTTTGAAAAATTTAGAAAGGTCGATACACAGCAATAAAGTGCGTCCGGAACCACCTCGAAATTGGCGCTAACCAATTATTATAAAATATACTTTCCTTTTCAAAAAATTTCATGCAGTTTTTAGGTGAAATGGAATTTAGCATTATGTGCGGTAATTATAATGAACGACTAAATTTTTGGAAACAACAAAACGATGATGTCACAGGTATGATGTGCAATCCTGATGCCCTGGAGTTGGATGTTTCTGAAAGAACTGAAATTATCAACGCTTTACCTGATCTAAAAGGAAAACAAGTATTGGAGCTGGCAGCCGGCATTGGTCGGTTTACTACATATTTTGCTTCGGTGGCCGAACATGTCACCGCTATAGATTTCGTAGATAAGTTTATAGAAAAAAACAAAATAGAGTGTTCAAATTGGTTTAATACTACTCATCTGGTTGCAGATGTGATGGACTTGAATTTCGAAAATGAGCGTTTTGATTTTGTTTTTATTAACTGGCTGTTTATGTATCTTATGGATGATGAAATCCGCATACTGGGCGATCGGATAAATCAATGGCTTAAACCGGAAGGGTTATTTTTTTTCAGGGAGAGTTGCGTCAGTAGTTCAAACCCGAAGAGGGCTCATGCGAGCACTCAATATAGAGACCCCAAGTTCTACACCGACCTATTGATGTCAAATTTTATCCTTTTGTCTCAGGGGAATGTTGCGATCTATGAACGGAATTACGAAAATCCCAACCAATGCTGGTGGCTATACCAAAAAATCTGAAATAAACCCCGCCGTTTTACACACAGTGAAAAAATATATCCACAATTTTGTTAGGCCGTGTTAAAAATCCGTTAGGCAACAAATAGTTGACAATTACTTTTTGAATATATATCCATGGCAAGAGACACGTTGTGGAGCAAGGGATGTATACTGAAAATGAATTGCTAATAAAGGAAATCGTAGGCGCGATCCGCAAGTTTGTTCGAGCTGTATCTCTCGACGCCCATAAGATGAGTAAACAATACGACCTGACAGGACCGCAAAGCTCGATATTGAGGACCCTGGTCAAATACGGCCCCCTTGCATCAGCATCCTTGAGCCGCAGGCTATACGTTACACCAGCCAACATTACAGGTATCGTGGATCGCCTGGAAAAAAGGGGACTGGTGAAACGGGTCCGTAAAGAGGGAGATCGCCGGGTTGCGTTGGTTGAGCTGACGGAAAGCGGTGAGGAACTGAGCAAATCATTACCTGATCCGCTCGAAAAGAGATTTATTTACGAACTTGCCGACCTGGAAACGGAGCATGTTCGCATACTCGCATTGGTGATGAATCAAATTCTCAACCTGATGGACGCCAAGGGTGTCGACAATGCATTTTTAGAGTTACATCAGAACCCAAAAACCGAACACAACAACCCGGATCAACATAAATCGTAAATCTGACCGCTAACCGCCCCCTTATGAAAAATATTTGTCCTAACCCAGTCAAGCCGGAGCCAAAAAATATTTGCCGCAAAATCCATTTTTAAGTAACGAATTAAGGGAAATGAAACCTCAAGGATTAATCGTTTTTGATATGGATGGGGTTATTGTTGATGTCTCAGGGTCATACCGGGAGACTGTAAGACAAACCGCCGGATTGTTTTTCAGAGAGGCCGGTTCATGGCAGGATCTTCCGGACCCTTTGTTTCCCTTAACAGATCTTGCCATAGTTAAACAAAGCGGGGGACTTAATAATGATTGGGACTTGACCTTTTTGGTCATAAATCTTTTATTCACTTTGGTAGAGGACTTGCCGGAGCATAATGACCCCAACCCCTGGTCCAGGCATACTAAAACTATCCGTCGTTGTGACGTTGCCGCCCTGGCTCGATTTCTAAACTCCACCAAAAGACCGCTAACCACCCTGCTGGAAAGAAATGGAAAACGAAAGCACGAATTCATCACCGGCCTTTACACCGGCGATGTTGGGAGCGGAAATATTATAAAGCAGATTTTTCAGGAGATATATCTTGGAAAGGACCTGTTTGAATCCACCTATGGCATCCCGGCCAAAGTGTATTATGAAGAGGGCTATATCAACAGAGAAAGACTTCTTGTCGGCACGCCCATCCTCGAAAGCCTCTCAAAGCGCAATATTCTGGCCATCGCTACCGGCCGGCCTAAAGCCGAGGCAGACTATCCGTTAGATTTTTTCGGTCTGAGAAAATTTTTCTCGTCCGTTATCACACTGGACGATTGCCTTGAAGAAGAGCATCGAATATTCGAGCAGAAAAATATAAACGTATCGCTCAGCAAACCGGATCCCTATATGCTGGATGTTGTTGCAGAGACCTTCAAATCTCAGGTTTCCGAATTCTATTACATCGGAGATATGCCTGATGATATGGTGGCGGCTGCAAGGTCTATAGCGGAATTTGTTGGGATCGGCATTCTGATCTCATCTTCTGAAAAAGATGCGCTCAGACAAGACCTGCTGCGGGCCGGTGCAGATTACATTATTGAAGATTTTGAGGAATTAAAGAGTATAGTAGAATCCAAGCATGATCGATCTCCATACGCATTCAAATTTAAGTGACGGGGTCTTGATTCCATCCGAGCTGGCAAGGCGCGCAGAGTGTGCCGGACTCAGAGGCATAGGGATAACCGACCACGGCGACCTATCCAACATTGATTTCATTATTCCCAGAATCGTTGCCATTGCTCGGGAGTTGAACAGGGTCATGAATGTTAGGGTAATTCCGGGGATAGAAATCACCAATGTTCCGCCTGATTTTATAGAAAAAACAACCGGTAAGGCTCGCGCATTAGGAGCCAAGATTATTGTGGTCCATGGCGAAACCCTGCTCGATCCGGTTGCTCCCGGCACCAACCGTGCCGCCCTGGAGGCAGGTATCGACGTGCTCGCCCACCCCGGCCTGATCACCGAGGAAGATGTCGTCAAGGCCCGTGAAAATGGGGTCTTTTTGGAGATTACCGCCCGCAAAGGGCATTGCCGGGCCAATGAGCACGTTGCCCGGTTGGCCCGCAAGGTCGGAGCCAAACTCGTTATCAACACGGATGCCCACGAACCCGGAGATCTCATTGATCAAAACACGGCAAAGCAGATCGTGTGTGCTGCCGGACTTGCCGAGCAGGATTTTGTAGAGATGCAGGAAAATGCATCCATCTTCCTATAATTAATATCAGGGGTTGGGGAATTTTCCCTTATGGTCGCTTCATGGAAAATCTTTTTTTAAACCGTGTGAACTCGTGTATAAGGGCTCGTAAAGAAAGAACAGAGGCTTTTATCACAAAAAACAACAGATTTGCTTTACGATGGGCAATCGTTTGCTATGAAACAATTGCGGCATCCGTCTGATCTTTCTAACGGATCCCTAATACACTCAAACAGCACACGCTTTAAAAAAAGATCATCCATTCCGCTGACAGATAATACTCTATAATAAAAACTCCCCGACCCCTCAAGTATATGTATATTAGGTATAAAAATCATAACCTAACACCTAAAACATAAAACCTAAAACGTGATGAATTCGGCTTTATACGAATTCATCAATAGGTAAACTTGCCGTTTTCGTAGATGGTGAGCTTTTTGCCGGATACAAGGTGGGCGACCACCCTTTTCTTTTCGGTATTTACCAGATCCCAGTGGAGGGCCGAATCGTTAAAACCTAATTTTTGCTTTATTTTTTTTGTTAATTTTTTGGGATCGCCGTCATAGGCGTCGGAATAGGAAGAACCCAGAGCCACGTGACAATTACCAAATTTGCCGCCGTAGTTTTCATCAAACAGCGTATTGGCCATAAAAGTGTTGATTTTTGAAAAGCTTTTGTCAGTCAGAGAGAATTCGCCCAGTTTGTCGGCCCCTTTATCAATTGAGAGTTGCTTTTTGACAAAATCCTCTCCCTTTTGAGCTTGGGCTTTGACGACCGCACCTTTTTGAAATTCGAGCTGCACGCCTTCTACATAATTGCCGCTGCGGAATGAAGGCTGGTTTGCAAAGTACTTCCCCTTTGTTCCTCTCCAGTCCGGTACGGTAAATATTTCAAAGCTCGGTATATTATGTCCGGAGATACCAATCCATTTTCTTTTTTCGCCGGGAGTGATTTCAAGGTCGATATTTGCAGATTCGATATGGTAATAGTTTACTTGCATGCTGTTGAGCCATTTCATTATGGATTGTACTTTTCTATAAATAGATTTCCAGTGGGATACCGGCGATGTTCTGTTCAGAAAGCAGGCTTTGATGACCTGGCCGGTGTAGTTATTTAATGATAGCCCGGCGTGACGGGCCAGGGCTTTGGTGGGGAAGATGCACAGGGTCCAGCCGAAAGCGCCTTCATCATCGCGTTTGTCGAGAATATCACGCAAATATTTTCTGGATACGGCAACTTTCCCGATCTTTTTGGGATCTATATTGCTCAGATGAGTCAAAGATTCCGGGGCATGCAGGAAAATTCCGCCGTTAAGAGACTTAGAAAGGGCTTCATCACCCGGGGGCGTGAAAACAAGTTGTTTGCTGTTGGACAGCTTGTAAAAATCGAGTTCCATGGTGGTGGTATGATTCATGCGCTGCACCGGGTTCAACCCCATATCCAAAAGTTTGGCATAAAGGATTTCAGCAAGTCGCATGGCCGGTTTATCAAACCGGATCAATACAATATCGCCTTTTTTGAATCGTGCGGTTCGGGCGGTCTTCAGGCCCCACCAAAGGACGTCCGCATATCTTTCCAATTGCCTTTCAGTGAACATTATTCCTCCTCATTTTAAAAAAAATCTCCGAGTTAAATGACAGTCTTTTAGTACCTATCTAACAAAATGTTTTCGCCACTAAGACACCAAGGCAATCAAAAGTGAGCAGTAATCAGTGAGAAGTGATCAGTAAGGAAAACTGATTACTGATAACCGATTACTGATCACTGATATTTGTGTCTTGGTGCCTTTGTGGCTATTCTTTCCGGTTATCCGGGTTGGGAGTTAGAAAAACGCTCTTTTTACGAAAGTCTTTCACGAATTCATCAATGGTTATCTTTCAAAAAAAGTGTGTGATATTCTCTGTGTGTCAAATGATTTTTAAGAAGACGGTTCAGCATGCTAAATATTTGTTCAAGTTCATCTGCGCTCAGTTTTTTGATTATGGTTCTCATCAGCTCGTCATCGGAAAATTTTTGCAGGTAATAGATAACCGTATTTTCATCAGTTTCACGGTCAAGACCGAATCCTATGAGACCATCGTAGGTCTCGACATGATTGTGAGAGTGCTTGGCCATTTTTTCTCCAGAAAAAAGTTGACATTATTGGTTGTTCATTTATTCTTTTGTCCCAATGAGGCTAAAGTATGGTAGTTAACTGCTGAAAGCATAATGGAAAAGCACAAAGGCGTCAATGTACACTTTTATCTCAATTGAGCTTTTTCCGTTCAATTGAAGTTTTAAAAAACGTTTTTTAAAAAAATTAGCATGGCAGGAATTTATAAATTTGTTGATAACAGAATTAGTGTAGAGCGGATT
>PVMK01119175.1_pt1 | contig 11199 bp, 11 predicted proteins | sample 1853481 | NCBI WGS metagenome assembly PVMK01 (sample SAMN08533507, study PRJNA380276) | Marine sediment metagenome, whole genome shotgun sequencing project. | reverse complement strand
TTTGGCCGCTTCAAACTCGACAATGGCCGCATGGATGTGAAAATCGGGGGCATCATGCCATTGTTTTCTACCGCCAGGGTCCTCGCAATCAAGAATAATGTGCGCAAACATGGTGCACGCGTTCAGTCTACGCCTGAGCGCTACCAGGTCGTTAGCGATAGCCTGCAAACCATGCAAACCACGTTTGAGAATCTGATCGAGGCTCACCGGATTATTTTTAACGCTATCCTGCAACAACAGCTAGTTGACCTCGAATCGGGCCTTCCCCCGTCAAACCTGGTAGCGCCGGCCAGTATGAGCGCATCGATGCGCGATCAATTAGGCTGGGCTCTGAAGCAGGTACCCAATATTTCTAACCCGCTTGGAGATCCGCTGGCACATTAGGTTTTTCCGGCTCTAAAGCCTTAGCGATAGTTCAGAAATCGGCCGAATGAATTCGGCCCTACAGGGACAGGCTTGAGCAAATGAATTCGACCGATCTCACAGCCATAAGTATGTGCCATTGAACGAAAAATATTTGGTCACCGAATATCCAGTTTAATTCCCTCGTCCCCAACATATAGTCCTGATTGTCCATGGATGAAGCCGAGTAGCTGTTCTCCGGCCATGGCAAATCGCCAGCCCTGACCCAGGCGACTGCTTTTTTGATCGATAATCAGGTTATCTATGTCCTTGCGCGTCGCCAGCGTCGTCAGCGCGATTTGATTTGCTTGCGCGATAACCCGGCACAGGGCCATGAGGCAATCTCCCAGGGCAAGTTGCTGCGTGCTTAACTGCTTTATTCTGTCCGCTTGCGGCCATAGATCCGCATTTACGGTTTGCGCATGGGCGACAATGTCCAGCATGGCCTTGCCGCGCCGCTCAATCATTTTCTCAGCGAGATCACGTATCTCGGCGAGTTGCTCGATGTTCTCGGGCATGCGCCTGGCCATATCGATGATCACCTCGTCTTTGACGATCCAGCGCCGTGGCCGATCACGCTGTTGCGCAATGGTTTCACGCCACTGGCAAAGCTCACTGGCAATTTGCAGTTTCACGCCCTTGAGCTTTTGCACACCCTTGAGCCGCCTCCATAACTGCGCCATGTCGACTCGATAATTATCGGCACAACTCAAGGCTTGCAGCTCTTTTTCGATCCAGCCTCTGCGCTTACTCGATTCGAGTTCGGCGTTCAATCGTGTATAGACCTGTAGCAGGTATCGCACGTCATCCATGGCATAGTCGAGCTCATCGTCACTCAGGGGCCTGCGACTCCAATCGGCCCGCGTATGCTTTTTTTCCAGCAACACACCCGCTACCTGCTGCACCAGGTCCGCATAGGAAATCTGGTGATTATATCCAAGCACCGCTGCTGCAAGCTGGGTATCGAAAACCGGGACCGGTACACAGTCAAATTCCTGCAGCAGGATTTCGAGATCCTGGGACGGGGAATGGAAAATTTTCAACAGGCTATCATTGGTCAAAAGTTCAATTAGTGGATCGAAGTTTTTAATCGCCAGGGGGGTCGATGCATGCCTGCTGCTCATCGCTGGCAATCTGGATTAGCGCCAGTAACGGGTAATATGTTTTTTCGCGAACAAATTCGGTGTCGATAGCACAATGCGGAGCCAGACGCATAGCTTCACAAAACTTTGCCAGTTTTTCATCACTATCAATATATTGATAATCGGGATTTTCCATGTCGCCCTATTCCAGCATCGCCTTGCGTCGAATATCGCGCAATATCACGTATACCCAGGGCCAGATCAGCATCCCGATCAGGGGTGCGCCGAAAAAGGCCAGCGGCGGTGTCGATCGCCCCAGGATTCCTTCCACCCAGGCAAGAACCACCTGGTTGATCAAAAGCAGGGAAAACACGTACATGGCCTGCTGAAACAGGGCGAGCACGCGAATCTGCTGGTAAAAATTCAGGTTGAAAAAGACAACAATAACCAGCGCCAGGGCATGTTGTCCGAGCAGGGTGCCCTGTGCAGAATCCAGTACCAGTCCGGTAAAGAAAGCAAACCATAGACCGACACGCCTGGGCATTGCCATGCTCCAGTAAATCAAAACAAGCGCGACCCAGTTTGGCCGATAAACCTGTGCCCAGTCGGGTAGGGGCAGGATCATAAGCACTATTGCTAACACCAGGCTCAGGTATATGACCATGTGGCGAAGTCCGGTCATGGTTATTGCTTTGGCTTGATGATTAGTACTTCGCGGCTGGAATCGAGCCGCGCACTGGGTTCTGCAATTACCGAAACAAAACCAAGAATCAAATCTTCATTTATCACGGTAACCCTGGCCACCGGATAGTCCGGCGGAAAGCGACCACCCAGGCCCGATGTAACCAGTTCATCGCCGATTACTATATCCGCCGTGGCTGGTAAATAGCGTAACTCCAACTGGTGGGTAGAACCATTTCCAAATGCTATCGAACGCGTACCGCTACGAATAAATTGCACCGGAATCGCGTGCTCGGGATCCGATATCAAAATCGTTGACGCCGAATTCCGATTGACGTGAATAACCTGTCCCATGACCCCGAAATCATCGATTACCGCATTTCCGATTTCAACGCCATCACTGCTGCCCTTGTTGATTTCGATGAGCTGCCGATAAGGGTTTTGATCTACCGACAGCAGCTCGGCGACGATTACATCGTCTGCTATTTTCCGCGATGAGCTCAGCAGGTTGCGCAGGCGTGCGTTCTCCGCGGACAGTACTGCCAACTTCTGCAAACGGGCATTGAGGATACGCCCTTCCGCCCTGAGTTCGGCATTCTCTTCCAGCAACTCGGTGTGTGAGGAAAACCAGTCGTTAAGCCAGTTACCCGCGGTCGCGGGCAGGCTAACCATGTATCTTAACGGGGTCAGGGCCAGGGAAATATTGGAGCGAACCACCTCCAGATGGTGGAAGCGATGATCGACGAACATCATGGTGACGCTCACAACGATTAAAAATATCGCCTGCAGTGATGCGCCACGTGCCTGGAATAGTATCCTCATTAAACCCCGGGGAAACTCGGCATAGGTGGCTGCGCGTCGATTATTCTACGGCCAGAAAATCCAGCCCATGTTGATCGATCATTTCGAGCACTCGTCCGCCGCCGCGCGCGACGCAGGTCATGGGATCTTCGGCGATAATAACGGGCAAGCCGGTTTCTTCCATGATCAACCGATCTATATCGCGTAGCAAGGCGCCTCCACCGGTTAATACGATACCGCGTTCGGCGATATCGGAACCCAGTTCCGGCGGGGTTTGCTCAAGCGCGTTCTTGACTGCGGATACGATACCGTAAAGCGGGTCCTGCAGGGCTTCGAGAATTTCATTGCTATTCAGGGTAAAACTACGCGGCACACCCTCCGACAAGTTTCGCCCCTTGACTTCGATTTCGAGTAAATCCTTGCCCGGGTAGGCAGCGGCGATTTCCACCTTAATTTTTTCGGCAGTCGCTTCACCGATGAGGATACCGTAATTGCGACGAACGTAATTTATGATGGCGTCATCGAAGCGATCTCCACCGATACGCACCGAGGCCGAGTACACAATACCATTGAGTGACATAACCGCGACTTCCGAGGTGCCGCCACCGATATCGAGCACCATCGACCCCTGTGGTTCGTCAACCGGCATGCCGGCACCGATAGCCGCAGCCATCGGTTCTTCGATCAGGAAAACCTTGCGCGCACCGGCACCGAGCGCCGATTCACGAATTGCCCGCCGCTCGACCTGGGTCGCACCACAGGGAACACAGATCAACACTCGCGGACTAGGCCGTAAAAACTGGTTTTCATGCACTTTACGAATAAAATGCTGCAGCATTTTTTCGGTATAGGTGAAGTCGGCGATAACACCATCCTTCATAGGCCGTTTCGCGGTAATATTTGCCGGTGTCCGTCCGAGCATTTTCTTCGCATCGACACCCACGGCTTCAATCGATTTTGGTCCGCCTGGTCCTCGGTCCTGACGTATAGCCACCACCGATGGCTCGTTCAGGACTATGCCCTGGCCTCTTGAATAAATAAGCGTGTTGGCAGTACCCAGATCGATTGATAAATCATTGGATAACAAGCCGCGTAAAGCTGCAAACATTTTGTGTTTTTAACCAGTAGTGTTTAATTTAAGGTGCGCTTGCACGAATTTCCCTGGAGCTGTGTATAAATTTCGAAGAACTGCCGTACTCTAGCACGGCGATTGAATTTCACAAGGTAGAATACCTTAAAAATCAGTATTTTGCTTATGCATTCTGTGAAATTATGCTAAGTTTGCGGGCTTTTCCGCATCGCTTTGGAATTTTCCTGAAATGACACTGAAATCCGAGGACATTCGTAATATTGCGCACCTCGCCCGCCTGCATCTAGACGAAGATGCTATCGACCAGTATGTGGCCGAATTATCCAGCATCCTCTCATTGGTCGACGAAATGAATCAGATCGACAGCAGCGGCGTTTTACCACTGGCGAATCCGTTGGATGCGACCCAGCGCCTTCGCCAGGACGAGGTCACTGAAGTCAATCTTCGCGACAAGTTTCAGGCCATCGCTCCCGATGTCGAAGGCGGTCTTTACCGGGTCCCACGGGTGATCGAATAATGTTCATGACGGTGCGCGAGATTCAGCAGGGTCTGGCTAAAAAACAGTTTTCCAGCGTCGAAATAACCCGGCAATACCTGCAGGATATCGAGCGGCATAATCCGCTACTCAACTGCTACATCAGTGTTACCGCGGATATTGCCCTGCAACAGGCCGCGGCCGCGGATGATGCAATAGCCGCCGGTACAAATGCCTCCCTGACCGGAGTGCCGGTTGCACACAAGGATTTATTTTGCACCGATGGTGTCAGAACTTCCTGTGGTTCGCGCATGCTGGATAATTTTATCGCGCCCTATGACGCAACCGTTATCGAGAATTTCAAACGCGACGGGGCAATCATGCTGGGTAAAACCAATATGGATGAGTTCGCAATGGGTTCATCCAATGAAAACAGCTACTACGGTAATGTCACAAATCCCTGGAATAGCGAACGCGTTCCGGGTGGTTCTTCGGGTGGGTCCGCAGCCGCGGTTGCGGCCGGACTTGCGCCCGCCGCGACCGGCACCGATACCGGGGGCTCTATTCGACAGCCCGCAGCGCTTTGCGGCGTCACCGGTATCAAACCGACCTATGGGCGAGTATCGCGCTACGGCATGATCGCCTTTGGCTCCAGTCTCGACCAGGGCGGGGCCTTCGCACGCAGCGCAGAAGACTGTGCAATCCTGTTGCAAACCATGGCCGGTTTCGACCGCCGCGATTCAACCTCTGTCGACCGGCCGGTACCCGATTTTTCCAGCGACCCTGGGCAGGGAATCGAGGGCCTGAAGATTGGCTTGCCGAAAGAGTATTTTGCCGATGGACTGGACGCTGATGTGGCGCGGGTCATCGACACCGCGATCGAGGAATTTCGCAGGCTCGGCGCGAATATCAGGGAAATCAGTCTCCCAAAAACTGGCCTGTCGATCCCGGTTTACTACGTCATAGCACTGGCGGAATGTTCCTCCAACCTGTCGCGTTTCGACGGGGTTCGCTTCGGTCATCGCTGTGATAACCCGGTCGATCTCGAAGATTTGTACAAACGCTCGAGAGCCGAGGGTTTCGGTAAAGAGGTCAAGCGCCGAATCATGATTGGTACCTATGCCTTGTCAGCCGGTTACTACGACGCCTATTATTTAAAGGCACAACAATTACGCCGCATGATCAAGCAGGATTTCGAGCGCGCTTTTGCAGACATCGACCTGATACTAGGACCAACCACGCCCGAAGTCGCCTTCAAGATTGGCGCTAAAACAGACGATCCGGTGAGCATGTACCTACAGGATATCTACACCATTTCACTCAACCTTGCCGGTCTTCCCGGAATGTCGATTCCGGCTGGATTCGTCGGCGGGCTACCGGTAGGCTTACAGCTAATCGGTAATTATTTCGACGAGGCCGGACTGCTCAACGCGGCCCGTTGCTACCAACAGGTAAGCGACTGGCATATGCAATCACCGGTATTGAAATCATGAGTGCCTGGGAAACCGTTATCGGGCTTGAAATTCACGCGCAGCTGGCGACTTCGAGCAAAATCTTCTCTGGCGCGTCGACTGCCTTTGGGGCGGAGCCAAACACCCAGGCCTGTGCGGTCGATCTCGGTATGCCGGGCGTGCTACCGGTGCTTAATGGTGAGGCCGTCAACATGGCGGTGCGTTTCGGTGTGGCGATCGCTGCCGAAATCGGGCGAGAGTCGGTATTCGCCCGCAAGAATTACTTTTATCCCGATCTGCCCAAGGGTTACCAGATTTCACAGTTTGAACTGCCCATAGTCGGCAAGGGCCATATTTTCATCAACCTGGAAGATGGGGATCGCCGCAAAATCGGTCTTACGCGCGCGCATCTCGAAGAAGACGCGGGCAAATCGTTACACCAGGAATTTCCTGATCAAACCGGCATCGATCTGAACCGTGCCGGAACACCGTTGCTGGAAATTGTGTCCGACCCCGATATGCGCTCGGCTAAAGAAGCCGTGACCTATGCGCGCAAGATTCATACGCTGGTACGTTACCTCGAAATTTGCGATGGCAATATGCAGGAAGGATCTTTTCGCTGTGACGCCAACGTCTCGGTGCGACTGCAAGGCGAAAAGGAACTGGGCACCCGCGCCGAGTTAAAAAATATCAACTCCTTTCGCTTTCTCGAGCGCGCCATCAATTTCGAGATCCAGCGCCAGATCGAACTCATCGAGGATGGCGGAAAAGTGGTTCAGGAGACCCGCCTTTACGATTCAGACCGCGACGAAACCCGCTCCATGCGCAGCAAGGAAGAAGCTAACGATTACCGCTACTTCCCTGATCCTGATCTACTACCGGTGATAGTCACCGATGCGGACATCGAGCGTATCCGCGCGGCGCTTCCGGAATTGCCGGAACAGAAAAAGCAGCGTTTTATCGATGAGCTCGAAGTTTCGGACTACCATGCCGATTTATTAACCGGCAGCCGCGAGACAGCTGATTATTTCGAGCAGGCGCTTGCGCAGGCACCCCGGCTAGCAAGCCAGCTCGCCAACTGGATACTCGGCGATTTGAGCGCGGCCCTGAATAAATCCGATCTCGATATACAGGATTCACCGATAACGCCGCCGATGCTGGCGCAACTGGTGGAACGCATAGGCGATAACACCATTTCGGGCAAGATTGCGAAGCAAGTTTTCGATGCCATGTGGCAGGCGCAGGGCAGTGCCGACGAAATCATCGATGCACGGGGATTGAAACAAATCACCGATAGCGGGGCGATCGAATCCCTCATCGACGAGGTCATTGCCGCCAATCCTGGACAGGTCGAACAGTTCCGTGCCGGTAAGGAAAAAGTGCTGGGATTCCTGGTCGGCCAGGTGATGAAACAGTCCCGGGGCAAGGCCAATCCGGGCCAGGTTAACTCTATGCTGAGAGACAAGTTAAAATAGCGCTTATGAAACAACTGGATCAAGTGCGCCGCTTCCTCTTCGAGCATAACCCGATAAGAGGACAGCATGTAACCCTGGACTCATGCTGGCAACAAATTGTCGAACAATCCGAAGCAGAGGGCGCCGCCCTGGTGCTGCTTGGTCAGGCCCTGACCGCTGCCACATTGCTGGTGGAAACTCTCAAGATCAACGGCAGCATAAGCTTGCAAATTCGTGGCAAAGGCGCCGTTCATTTACTCGTCGCCGAGGCCACTTCCAGGGGTACCATCCGTGGTGTGGTACGACAAAATGCCGATATCGATGAACAACAGTCACTGCAACAGATATTTGATAGCGACAAGCTGGTAATTACCATCCACAACGGTAACGGCAAACCTCACCAGGGTATAGTGCCATTGACCGGCAATGAGCTAAGCGTGGCTTTACAGTCGTATTTCGATCAATCCGAACAGCTGCCAACCCGTATCTGGCTGGCCTGTGATCGGGATTCCGCCAGCGGTTTGCTGTTGCAAAGACTGCCTGCTGAGAGCCCCGACGAAGACGCCTGGAATCGATTACTTGCGCTGGCCGATACTACCCGGCAGGAAGAATTGCTCGGGCTTGAAGCGCCCCAGCTATTACATCGCCTGTTCCACGAGGAGGACCTGCGCCTGTTCAAGCCTGCGGCGGTAACATTTGCCTGCACCTGTTCCTCCGACCGTATTCGCGACATGCTGGTATCACTCGGCAAAACTGAGGTGGAGTCCATTCTCAAAGATGAAGGCGAGATCGCGGTAACCTGCGAGTTCTGCAATGCCAGTTACGTATATGACGCGGTTGACCTGGCGCTGTTATTTAACGATTCCGAATTTCCACCAATCAGCCCTACACGACACTAGCGCCAGACATTGCACAGGGTCACCATCAAACGCGGTTGTAGCATCAAGATCATCACCCGGGCCCTGCTTAACGAGGGTATACCACTGGTAGCATTATTGATGCCCGACGCCGAAGACTGCGAGCCCTGTCTTGATCAGGCTCGACTCCAGTCCGGTATTGATGCGCATCCCCAGGCAATAATCGTTTACAATCAACAGGCTGAAGCGATCTCACTGGTACAGGGGTTGAGGTTTTTACCGGCGCAGATATTTATCGAAATCAGACAGGATACCAGGGGTGTTCTGGGGTTGCATGCCACTCGCAAACAGGGTGACAGGCTGGAAACCCTTGAACTGGTTTACCAATAATCGGGCAATAGCCAGGGTTTTTGCCTGGTAAAGAGAACTTATGTCTAAAGTGTTACTCATAACCGGGGCAAGCCGTGGCATAGGCGCCGAAACCGCCCGCCTCGCGGCGCGACAGGGTTACCAGCTCTGTCTCAATTATTTGCACAGCGAGGAAACAGCGCATGAATTGCTTGAATCGCTGACATCCGAGGGGCACCACGTGATCGCCCACAAGGCAAATGTCGCCGATGAGACCGAAGTCATGGCGATGTATCAGGCTATAGATGGTGAATTCGGCAGGCTCGATGGCCTGGTCAATAACGCCGGAATTCTCGAACAGCAATGTGACCTGGTCGATATGTCTCCACATCGCTGGCGCCGGGTTTTTGAAACCAATGTAATCGGCAGCTTTTTATGCGCCCGCGAAGCGGTTAAACGCATGTCGACCAGACTCGGAGGGGCTGGGGGATCTATCGTCAACCTGTCATCCCGCGCGGCTGACCTGGGCGCCGCCCACGAGTATGTCGACTATGCCGCCTCCAAGGCCGCGATCGATGCCATGACTCGTGGCCTGGCGAAAGAAGTTGGCGACCAGGGAATACGGGTCAACGCGGTCAAACCCGGGCTTATTTATACCGATATGCACGCCGACGGTGGCGAGGCCGGTCGAGTGGACCGACTAAAAATGGGGGTTCCCCTGCAACGCGGTGGTTTGCCTGCCGAGGTGGCCGAAGCGATAATCTGGCTGTTATCCGACGCTTCGAGCTTTACCACGGCCAGTTTTATCGATGTCTCGGGGGGACGATAGAGCATGCGTTCGCACAGTCGCGCCGCAATCCCGTTGCTTTCCCTGAACGCGGTCGCCTTCGACAGTGAAACCACGGGCCTGGATACCAGCAAGGCACGGATGATTCAACTCGGTGCGGTTCGCATCGTCAAGGGTGAAATCGACCCGGCGCAAAATTTTCAGCAGTTGATCAATCCGGGTGTCTCGATATCGGAAGCGAACCAGGCGATCCACGGCATCAGCAATGCCGACGTGGCCGATGCGAAATCCTTCGCCGAGGTTTATCCCGCTTTCAAGGACTGGTGGCAAGATTCAATCTTGATCGGCTATGCCAGCGGCTTCGATCTGGCCAGGCTCAAACGCGAACAGCAACTGGCCGAAATCGACTGGAACGCACCGCGTTGTCTCGATGTGCGCTACCTGGTCAATATCATATCCCCAACCCTGCCAGACTTTTCCCTCGATACCATTGCGAGCTGGCTCGAAATCGAAATAAAACATCGTCACAGCGCGCTTGGTGACGCCATCGCAACCGCCCGCATATTTGTCGCCCTGATTCCAATGCTGCGTGAACGCGGGATTCGAACCCTGGCCGAGGCCGAACGCGCCTGCCGCAAATTCAGCGAAGCCAGCAGCATGGAGCTACAGCTGGGCTGGCAGGATGTGCATCAGACCGGGCAGGAGCCTGCTGTCCTGGCCCGCATCGATAGTTTCCCCTATCGTCACCGGCTGCGAGACCTGATGAACAGCCCACCCCTGTTCATTGCCGGTGACATGGTTTTGGTGATGCCCTGGCGAGTCTTATCGATAACCAGGTGAGCTCGCTGTATGTGCCTGCCGACGAGCAGCAGGCGCAGGTTGGCATCCTCACCGAGCGTGATTTACTACGCCAGATTCGACAATTCGGGAGCAGGCTTTCGGGCAAACTGTAAGCGAAATAGCCCAGTACCCGCTGTCCAGCCTTTCAGCTGATGCCTTTGTTTATCGGGCCATCGCGCGCATGCAACGCATGCATTTTCGCCACCTCGGGGTACATGATAGCCAGGGGCAAATCATTGGCGCCCTGTCGGCGCGTGATCTGTTGCGACAGCGCGCCGATGACGCGGTTTTGCTCGGTGACGATATAGATACGGCGCAAACACCTGCCGAAATGGCCGCGGTATGGGGCAATATCGCCCTGGTCGCGCGGGCCCTGGTCGCCGAAGAAGTCGATGCCCGGGATGTGGCCGCGGTTATTTCTCGCGAACTCTGTGCACTCACCCGCCAGGCCTGTAAATTGGCCGAAGGCGAAATGTCCAGCCCGCCACCCTGCGCCTACGCCATGTTGGTGCTCGGTTCCGGCGGGCGTGGTGAAAGCCTGCTGGCGATGGACCAGGACAATGCCATCGTCTATGCACAGGGCGAACCGGGCGGTGCAGAAGATCAGTGGTTCGCGGAACTGGGTGGCAAGGTATCCGACATGCTCGATATTGCCGGAGTGCCCTATTGCAAGGGCAATATCATGGCAAGCAATGCCGACTGGCGGCAGTCCCGGGACCAGTGGAAACAAACCCTGCAAACCTGGATGAAGCGCCAGTCACCCGATGACATATTGAGTTGTGATATCTTCTTCGACTCGGTTTGCGTGCACGGGGACAACAGCCTGGCTGACGCGGTGCTGAACTACGCCTTTGATCTGGGTTCCCAATCCAGCACATTTATCCAGCTGATGTCGATTAACGCCAGCAAGAAGTCTCCACCACTGGGCATG
>PVMK01163649.1_pt1 | contig 11201 bp, 8 predicted proteins | sample 1853481 | NCBI WGS metagenome assembly PVMK01 (sample SAMN08533507, study PRJNA380276) | Marine sediment metagenome, whole genome shotgun sequencing project. | reverse complement strand
TTCTTCATAGCGGGTTCCTCAATGCCGAGTTCATCCAGAAATTCTTTTGCTTCATCAGGAGGAAGCTGCGCTATCTCCATCTCTATCTTTCCGCATAGCGTCAGGATCTGAGGCACTATGCCTTTGCCTTTCTCCTTAAAAAATGTCTCAATCTTTTGCTGAATCTCTTTTACCTTATCAGAGTTGATATCGCTTTCATTAATATTAAGAACGATTATCCCCTGCATGGCGGTGAGGAACTGGTAGGGGAGCATCTGCCTCTTATCCTCATCATTAAACTCCACATCTCTCAGGGATATCTCATCTTCAAGAGCGGTTTTGCATTTCAGCAAAAGGTCTTTGTCCGCTGTCTCGGGCTTCTTGCCGCGCTTTTTCTGCTCCTCTATCTTCTTAAGCCTCTTTTCGACAAATTCAAGGTCGCCAAGAATCAGCTCTGCCTCAAATGAATAGACATCCCGCAGGGGATCAACGCTCTTCATCGGGTGTATGACCGAGGCGTCTTCAAATGCCCTGACAACATGTACCATCGCGTCGGCATCTTTCAGAAGATTAAAGACCTTTACGTTCTGTGAAGTATCTCCTGAGGTTATGCCGAGATAATCCAGATACTCTACGGTAGCATAGGTGGTCTTCTTGGGTTCGTAAATTGCAACAAGCTTATCTATCCGCGCATCCGGTACTTTTACAATGCCGTGATGCGGCTCCACATCAGCGGCTATTGAAGTTGAGTATGAGGTCGTCTCAAGGTTCTGGCCTGTAAGGGCGTTAAAGACTGTTGTCTTCCCTGAATTGGAGAAACCGGTTAATATGAGCTTCACTTTAAATTCCCCCTCACCCTAACCCTCTCCCACATAGGGGAGAGGAATTGATTGTAGGACTTACCATAAAGGAAGATAGAATTCTCCCAAAAACATCCCCTCCCTTGAGGGGAGGGGACAGAGGGGAGGGTGAAAAAATATATTGTTCACTTTATTTCCCTGAAACTCTCATAAGCGGCCCGCGCGGTTTTATGTATATCAGCGTTTGTATGAGCAAGCGACATGAAGCCTGCCTCATATCCTGACGGAGCGAGGTTAACTCCTCTTTCAAGCATGCTCCTGAAGAACCTGGCAAATGCAGCCATATCAGTCTTTGAGGCATCGGTGAAATCATGCACCTCTTTGTCAGTAAAATATGTGCAGAACATTGTTCCCGCCCTGTAGAATTTTGTCTTTACGCCCGCACGCTTCGCGGCATCCTTCAGAGCCGACTCAAGCGCTTCGGCCTTCTTTAGCAGTTTTTTGTATGTTTCAGGTTTAGAGAGTATCTTGAGTGTCTCAATCCCCGCAGTCATCGCAAGAGGGTTTCCGGATAGCGTGCCAGCCTGATACACCGGTCCGTCAGGCGCAATCCCTCTCATTATATCTTTCTTGCCTCCATACGCGCCTACCGGCAGACCGCCGCCTATTACCTTGCCAAGACAGGTCATATCAGGCTTTATTCCGAAGGCCTTCTGCGCCCCGCCGTAAGACACCCTGAAACCGGTCATAACCTCATCAAATATCAGGACGATCCCGTGTTGTTTTGTTACTTTTCTTAAGCCTTCAAGATAGCCGGGCTTTGGGAGTATGCAGCCGCTGTTGCCGACTACCGGTTCAAGTATTACGCATGCGATACTCTTTCCTGCCTTTTCACATATCTTTTTAAATGCATTAAGGTCATTGTAAGGAAGCGTAATAGTATTTCTCGCGTAATCCTTAGGCACTCCCGGGCTTGTGGGCACACCGAAGGTAGCCAGTCCGGAACCCGCCTTTACAAGCAGGCCGTCGGCATGGCCGTGATAACAGCCTTCAAATTTTACAACCTTGTCCCTGCCGGTATAGCCCCTTGCGGCCCTTATTGCGCTCATGGTGGCTTCAGTGCCGGAGTTGACCATCCTCATGATTTCCATGGAGGGATATGCCTTGCGGACCATTTCGGCAAGCTCTACCTCAAGCGGCGTTGGCGCCCCGAAGCTCGTCCCCTTTTCAGCCGCCTTCTTCAGGGCATTAACTACCCTCGGGTGTGAGTGACCCAGTATCATCGGTCCCCATGATAATACGTAATCTATATATTCATTGCCGTCAATATCATATATCCGGGAGCCCTTTGCCGACTGTATAAAAAGCGGGCTTCCGCCAACCGCCTTGAAGGCCCTTACAGGGCTGTTAACACCACCGGGCATAAGCCTCTTTGCCTTAGTAAACATTGCTTTAGATTTCTTCAGATTTAATCCGGGCATACCTGTCTCCTTAATGAATATGTTTTTTGATTGATTATTGATCTTACCTGTGGCAATACCACAAGGGATCTAATGTAATGGCTTTATTTATTACATTCGCTCGTTAGACCCCGTAGCAGAGACACGGGGCTTACACTCACTTACCATTTAACAACAATTATCAGGCGGTTGTCAAAAGAGTTAAATGGAGATGAGGTCTATAAATCAATCTAAATAAAGTAAAATTGACTGATACAAATCTGTTGCTTCCACCTACAAACAAACGATTTTGCCTCTTAGGAAAGTTGATGATTAACATTGTAATCTATTCCATCCTCCGGAAAAACCAGCGCCTCAAACACAACCATTGTGACTTTGGATTCAGGAAACAGATTTACGAGAAAGAATTCAGCGGCTGATTGAAAAAACAGGACCTGTCAGGCAGGACCTGCTTTTTATATTTACAGCTTTACAATATTTGCTGCCTTCGGGCCCTTGTCGCCTTCAGTGACATTAAAGCTCACTTCATCGCCTTCGGACAAGCTTTTAAAATCATTGTCACTAATCTTGGAATAGTATGCAAAAACATCGGGACCATCATCCTGCGTGGTGAATCCAAAACCCTTGGACTCATCCTGCTAAATATGTCAGTAATTTTGTGAGTCTTATATGCCGGATAATATCTTTTTACCCCATAGGCTTGAATTTGGTTATTTTTTCAATAAACCTCAATAATATCAACCTCATTGATGAAAATACTGAAATCTGTTGAGATTTCTCGCTAAGTTTGTTGTATAAAAATCTCCCACAATATTGGCATACTTTAGCATCGCCTTTAATAAGTTCGGCGCAGTATGAACATTTTTTCATCCCTGTGACCTTCACCACATCATTGTACCACAGTAATAGTAGTACCTTGAGTTGTGACTGCCCCTTACCTTTAGATACTCTTATTGTCAGACTTACTATTATGGAACCCCTTTCATAAAGATTATCGGTTGAAACATACACATTATAGTAGGTTTAAGGATAGTTGATAACAGGAAGAACTTGTTGAACATTAGAATTTTTCGGCAAAAAATCCCTCGATTGGTTACAATACCTACATATCAATGATCCTAAGAGACTGAAATATTAAGGATTAATAAAAGAAATTTTCAGCTGTTATTTTGCTTCCATGTCCATTCACGGATCTCAGGCATGTCCTGGCCGTACTTTTTGATGTACTGCTTATGCTCAATGAGCTTATCACGCACAAACTGTTTTGTATAAGCAGCGACAGAGCCGAGATCCGGTACGCGGTCTATCACATCGGCAACAAGGTGAAAACGGTCTAGGTCATTGCAGACAACCATGTCAAAAGGAGTTGAAGTGGTGCCTTCTTCTTTGTATCCCCTGACGTGGAGATTCTTGTGATTCGTCCTTCGGTATGAAAGCCGGTGAATAAGCCATGGATAACCATGATACGCGAATATTATCGGTTTATCCTTTGTAAATAGAGTGTCAAAATCTTTATCCGATAGCCCGTGCGGATGCTCTTCTTTCGGCTGAAGGGTCATAAGGTCAACAACATTGATAACCCGCACTTTCAGATCCGGCACCTGCTGGCGGAGAATGTCCACTGCTGCAAGGGTTTCAAGTGTAGGAACATCACCGGCACACGCCATGACAACATCAGGCTCCGAACCTCTGTCATTACTTGCCCATTCCCATATGCCGATACCGTAAGTGCAGTGTTTTTTAGCAGCATCCATATCAAGCCACTGCGGGGCAGGCTGCTTTCCGGCGACTATGACATTAATAAAGTCACGGCTGCGCAGGCATTTATCAGTTACAAACAGCAGGGTATTTGCGTCAGGCGGAAGATAAACGCGGATGATGTCCGCCTTCTTGTTCACGACATGATCGATGAAGCCAGGGTCCTGATGGCTGAAGCCGTTATGGTCCTGCCTCCATACATGCGAGGTCAGCAGATAGTTAAGAGAGGCGATAGGACGGCGCCATGGTATCTCTTTTGACGCGACCTTCAGCCACTTGGCATGCTGGTTGAACATAGAGTCAATGATATGGATAAAGGCCTCATAGCATGAGAAAAGCCCGTGGCGTCCTGTAAGCAGATAGCCTTCAAGCCAGCCCTGACATGTATGCTCGCTAAGGATCTCCATCACCCGTCCTCCAGGAGATAGATGGTCATCTTCCGGTATCGTCTCCGACATCCATACACGCTCTGTTACTTCAAAGAGCGCGCCGAGCCGGTTAGATGCTGTCTCGTCCGGGCCGAATACCCTGAAGTTGCTGCTCTTCATGTTGATCTTCATTATATCCCGCAGAAAGTATCCCATAACACGTGTGGCCTCTCCCTCAACCTGCCCCGGTACATCTACTTTTAACGCATAATCCCGGAAGTCAGGCATCTTTAGAGCTTTGAGCAGAGTCCCGCCATTGGCATGAGGATTAGCGCCCATCCGCCTTTCACCCTTTGGAGCGAGCTCAGACAGCTCTGGTTTAAGTATGCCGTTTCCGTCAAAAAGCTCTTCAGGCCTGTAACTCTTCATCCAGTCTTCAAGAAGTTTAATGTGGTCAGGTCTGTCAGTCATTTCAGAAAAAGGAACCTGATGCGACCTCCATGAACCCTCAGTTTTCTTGCCATCCACTACCTTCGGGCCTGTCCAGCCTTTTGGGGTCCGCATGATGATCATCGGCCACATCGGCCTTTTGGTGACACCATTTAAACGGGCTTCAGCCTGAATAGCCTTTATCTCGGCAAAAACTGTATCCATGGTTGAAGCCATCAGTTCGTGCATGACTTCGGGTTCGGAGCCTTCAACAAAATACGGTTTATATCCATACCCGATAAAAAGCTTTTCAAGCTCCTCATGGCTGATCCTTGCCAATAGTGTGGGGTTTGCTATCTTGTATCCGTTCAGATGAAGTATCGGCAATACCGCTCCATCGCGCGCAGGATTTAGAAACTTGTTTGAATGCCAGGCTGCGGCAAGCGGGCCTGTCTCAGCCTCGCCGTCGCCAACAACACAGGCAGCGATAAGGCCGGGGTTGTCAAATACCGCACCATAGGCATGTGAAACAGCATACCCGAGTTCACCCCCCTCGTGGATCGAGCCGGGTGTCTCAGGCGCTACATGGCTTGGGATCCCGCCGGGGAATGAAAACTGCTTAAAGAGCTTCTTCATACCCTTGGCATCCTGAGAGATGTGCGGATAAACCTCGCTGTATGTGCCCTCAAGATAAGTGTTGGCAACGATCGCAGGGCCTCCGTGTCCGGGGCCGGCAATGAAGAGCACGCTCAGGTCATGCTCTTTTATAATTCTGTTGAGATGAACGTAAATATAATTGAGCCCCGGGGTCGTGCCCCAGTGGCCGAGCAGCCTCGGCTTAATGTGTTCTATTTTTAGAGGTTCCTTCAGAAGTGGATTATCATAAAGATATATCTGACCCACAGAAAGATAATTTGCCGCGCGCCAGTAAGCGTTCATTAACTGTAATTGCTCTGCAGATAAAGCCTCACTCATTTAACCCTCCTATACTGGCAAGGAAAACTCAGTTCAATTAAAACTGCAAAAAACATTTTCTACTTAAGCATCTCCACAGCCTCTTTTGCAAGGACTGCGGCTTCATCTACGGGAATCACCCATGCTTCAAGTCTGCTTGACGGATAAGTGATGCGCCCCGCCATTCCGATTGTATTATTGTTAATATTGTTGTCAAGTTCTATTCCGCACCACTTCATATCACTAAGAATGAGTTCCCTTATCAAAGGGGCATTTTCTCCTACTCCGCCGCCGAAGAGGATCGCATCTGCCCCATTGAGAACAGGAAGGTATGAACCTATATATTTTCTTGCGCGATAGCAGTAAAGATCAACAGCGAGACGAGCTTCAGGCTCATGGCTTTCCAGCAGCACGCGCATATCAGCGCTGATGCCTGATAACCCAAAGAGCCCTGAAGATTCATTCAGCATCTTATAGATATTGTCAACTGTAAGACCTCCGAACTTTTGAAGAAACAATAATATTTCAGGGTCAATATCTCCTGAACGTGTTGCCATGACCAGCCCCTCAAGCGGTGAGAAGCCCATGGAGGTATCTATGGCTTTGCCCTCCTTTACCGCTGTTATTGAACAGCCTGCGCCAAGCTGAAGCGATATAACCCTGCCCCCTCCTTTGATGTCAGGCCGTATTTCCTGCCATCTCCGCAACATGGCACTGTGCGCGAGGCCATGAAAACCGTAACGCCGTATTCCGTGCTGCATGCAAATATCACGCGGCAAGGCATACGTCTTTGCAACTTCCGGCATCTGAGAATAAAAAGCGGTATCAAAGACTGCAACTTGAGGAACGCGACTTCCAAATAATTCCCGGCATATGCGTATCCATTTCAGCGCCGTGGGATTGTGCAATGGCGCCATAACTGAAAGGCGGTCGATCTCATTCTCAACCTCAGCGTTTACCAGGCACGGCTGAAGGAGTTTTGTTCCTCCATGAACAACACGGTGGGCAACGCATTGAATATCTTTAATATCGAAGTCGTTAGTAGAAAAACGCAACAAAGTCTCCGGCGTACTCTCATCAAGCTTTAAATGTTTGTCAGCCAGTTTCTCCAACCCGATGCCAGTCATCAAAAATGCGGCAAGACGGATAGATGAGCTTCCTCTGTTATCAGTAAGGATCTTCAATTTGTCATCAGAATAAAAAAACAAAGCATTAGCATGCTCGCTTTTAAGTTTATACAAAAATTGCCTTTCAACATCGCTTAATTCAATGAATTTTTCCAATATTTTACATTATTACAATAAAATAATTACTAATAAATATAATCTAACTTTGTTGATTTACGGTTGAAATATTGTGTTTTGTGTGGAATTGCAAAAACAAGAGAACAGGAAGGAGTCAACGAAAAGAGGTTTGATGCTTTAACATACTCCTAATTCATTCTGCTTCATCCTTTTTTCCATCCATAAAATACTGATAAAGATTACTGCATTTTTCAAGCCTGAATATGTATATTTTCTTTCTTGGGTTATCTGATGATTTGATAGTATTTAGTAGTTCCTTGCATCTATCTATACGTACTATTAAATCTTCTTTGGACAGCAAAACTGCCTCATGACTATTGCCACATATACTGTTGTATTCTTTCCGCCAGGAGGACTCATCCGCAAATGAGAGATTCGAGACACAGATGAGAATCGCTATTAGTAACAATATCTTTGCTATGTCTGACTTCAAGGCTTTATGAATGAGTATCTTCATATGTTTTTCACGGTCCAGAAGCCGACCTCAACGAATTTCATCCGCTGGCAACTCGGCTATCTTGCTACATTATAAGACCCGTCGCTTTCTGCCCCCTTCTATATAGAGGGTTTGGCTATATCGGCAATAGTATATGTTTTATCTCTAATATCATCTTATCAGGTATTTTGTTAATTTGAGGTAAATGTTAGTAAAGGAATTGTAAATTAACTCTTAATACCAATGAACTACCCCGCTGCAAGCAGACGGGGTATCTACTTATTTCTTTTCCATAAGGTACGCAGCAAGCTGCGGGGAATTCACCCTAAAAGAGATTAAATCATCTTAATGATTACCAATTGAAACCTTGCATTTTAAGTAAAGATTGAAATTGAAGAGGAAGTAATTGATAGACGGGTAGAGCGAATACATTTTTGATGAGTACTAATTAAAGCATTATATGTTTGGAGAAGATGTAATCTGAATCACTTGCATTAGTATAGACTGCTGCATCACCATGCACCTGTCAAGAGCAAAAAATGCTTTTGTCAGAATAGTTTACATCGATGTTGCTGCCCTGCCTCCTCTTTATCGCTGGTGGGTGATATTAGTGAAACAGGGCATACACGACGATTGGAATTAAGGTTTGAGAGGTGAGGATAAACAAGTATAAGATACAGCGTTTATTGATTTATTTCTGACTAACCTTCCCTTAATAATAAAGGGCCTATTGTACGTAAGGAAGAACACGACCGCAACACTACTTCACTTTTACGTTCGCGTCCATCTTTGTGACAAGCAGGTTGCCGTCAATAATCTCCATCACAACACTCTCATGGGTAGAGGTCTTTACCCTGTTACCAAATATATCCATGGATTCAAAAACATCAGTCTCAACAACAGCGCTCTGCATATCCTCGCTAATTCTGACAACCTGGTTTTCGCGTCTATACTCGTAATTAGAGACCATGGACAAAGCTGTTTCAGTCTCTGCCTTATATTTGTCACGACTCCATCGCTCTGTCCGGGGACCGACCGGGGTATCCCTGGAGATAATTATCTCAACGGACGGTGACATGTAACTTATTACCTCGTCTATATCTTTATTAAGTAACGCTTCTTCCACATTATCCATAATCTCCAGAATATCCTGCTCGGTTATATGGCTGTACGTACGTGTTGTATCGGTACAACCCGCAATATTTAAATACAACGCAAGAATAAAAACTGTTGATATCAAATATTTAATAATCTCTCTTCCCATTATTCCCCCTTCAGCCAGGAACCGAAATATTATGACGACAAGAAATTGCTCTTTATTATAAGTAAAATTCTACATCAATAAATTGCACACATGCAACTTCACTCCCCGGCCATATCCCGTATACTCCGTATCCTCTTCAACACAGGAGGATGAGAATAGTGAAACAGTGCGTAAAGCGGATGGGGATGAAGGTTTGAGAGGTTGTCCTTTGAGAGTTTCACCAACGCGCTTATCATGCTGTCTGCATCTCCAGTCAGCTCATATGAATATTTGTCAGCCTCCTTCTCATGCCTTCTGGAGAAATAGTGGAAGACGGGACCAAACGGGAAGGATACAACAGAGCCTATAAAACCAAGGACAACAAGTTTTGCAAAGAATGAGCTTTCACTGATATTAAATATGTCAATCAGGAAATTACCCTGAATCAGCTTATAGGAGATATAAATCGTAATCAAAGCAATGACCTCTGTTGCCACTATATGCTTTAAAATATGTTTCTTCTTCCAGTGACCAGTTTCATGGGCAAGCACGGAAATGACCTCTGCTCTGTCCATCTTCTCAATGAGGGTGTCATAAAGCACAATCCTCTTTACCTTTCCAATGCCCGTGAAATAGGCGTTTGTATGCTTTGTCCGTTTTGATGCGTCCATTCTAAAGACCCTGCTGACTTTGATCCCCGCCTTCTCCATAAGGGCCCGTATGCCGCTCTCGAGTTCTTCATCCTCAATGGGGGTAAACTTGTGAAATAACGGTTCTATCACGTAGGGTGAAATATACATCATAAATATCCCGAAGAAAAGAAAGAAAGACCATATCCATAACCACCACAGGTCCGGACTCTTCTGGATAAGAAGGAGACCTATAGAGATAATAAGTCCCATAAGGATTGTGGAGATTAAAAGGGATTTAACCGTATCAGTGACCCATAGCCTCCATGTCATGGTGTTGAACCCGTATCTGTTCTCAATTTTAAATGTTCTGTATAAACTGAACGGCATTGATATGACGGTCTCAGCATAAGATATCAGCAGGAAAAAGATGAGGCCGGAGAAGATGAACGAATAATTAAGCGAGATGACCCATGAATTGTATATGTTCAGGAGCACGAATATGAAGAGCAGGGAAACTATATTATTAAAAACTGAGGAGATAAAACCAAACCTTGTCTGCTCAACATTATAATCCCGGGTTTTGCTTAATAGCGCCTGATCAATCTGCCCTTCAAATTCCGGTGGGATAACAGAACCATATCTCCTTAAATGAGAAAGATTCAGGAAGTCGAGCCAGTAGCCAAAGCCGGTTATTATAAAATACGCGATTACTACTGTAATAAGATAAATGTGCATAAGCTAATTCAAATGAAACAGATCAATTCCTTTTGTAACTACTCAGGTCTCTCCCTCTGAAAAAGAGGGATTAAGGGGGATTATTAAATAAAACATTCATTGAAAAAATCTCCCCTGTCCCCTCTTTGCCAAAGAGGGGAATAAAGAAAATAAACCTGAGTAATTACTTCCTTTTTAACATTTCCCTGTAAGAAACGGTAAAAGCGGCAATTAAAAGAAGCTCCCCGATAACAAGAAGCTCATACCTGTAGGGCTCCGGCATCTGCTGCTGCAGGGTAGCCCCTGTATCATACATAAAAGAGTAGAGGATAACCATCGAGCCTGTTAACGCAAGGATATTCGAGAACAGAGTAAATCTCATATTCCTGCCCTTTTTATATTGAGCGGCTATTATAATTCCGGATATGATCATCAGCAGAGAGACAGAGAGAGGGGCTATGACCGGACCTATCCATGGCACCGGGATAAGGAAGAGAATGTCCCAGTCAAAGAGGGTCGCGGGCCAGTCAAGGAGGACCTTAAGCCAGACATAGTAAAAGATATCCCATATACCAAACGAAATGATAAAGCAGGAGAACCTTTCAAGAGGGCTTTTGCCGGCAAGGGCTGAAAAAGATAAGAGCATAAAGATGGTGGCCATCTCGCGATAAACCTCAACAATAATATCCTGATCAGCGATAAACTTCAGGGGAAATTCAAAACCACCCGGATAGTAGATCATCCGCAGATAAACGACAACCGCGGCCTCTGCAAATCCCATGGCAACACCAAAAATAAATATCCAGCAGATCCAGCTGAGAAGCCCGTTCTTTTTCATGGAGAATCATTAGTGTCCGTTACTATGCACATATTAATGGTTAATCCTGTTATTAGTAAAGGGTTATTAAGGGCGACCGGGAGGCGATGATCTTATCATTGCGGCCGCCGGGCGGATCAACAACGCGGTCGTTGTGGTCTCGCCCAAGGCGGAGAATAATTACGAGAAGCGGGCGGCCGGCCGTTGCCGCCATACAAGTAACCAGGTTGCCCACAAGCAGGGTCCCCATGCAAATCAAACAAATCATGCAGTTCTTCATTTTTGTGCCTCTTTCCATATTAATGAT
>PVMK01117761.1_pt1 | contig 11206 bp, 12 predicted proteins | sample 1853481 | NCBI WGS metagenome assembly PVMK01 (sample SAMN08533507, study PRJNA380276) | Marine sediment metagenome, whole genome shotgun sequencing project. | reverse complement strand
GAGATGCTGGCGTTCCTTGATGATCCAACGCCCACTGGCGTCGACGAGGCCATCCACGAGGTGCGAAGGCGGGGCAAACAGGTGAGAGCGCTTCTACGCCTCGTCCGACCAGCCATACGGGGCGACTTCAAGACCATCGACCGCACGTACAGAGGCGCTGGCAGGCTGCTCGCTCCCGCCAGGGATGCCCGGATCGTTGTCGAGACCTTTGATGACTTGTTCCCGGCAGACGATTCCTCAGTGAGCAGTGAAGCGCATCAGACGCTTCGATCGTCGCTAGAGGCTCGTGCTGTCAAAGAGTCTTCCATTGTATTCGAAGGGGACAGCGGCCCCGCCTCCGACGCAATGCAACTGCTCCGAAGCGGAAGGGAACGAGCGTCCGGCTGCGCACCCCTGAGCAGGCTTCATCGATAGCGGATGGTGCAACGAGAACCTATGCCCAAGGGAAGGACTGCGTTCGACCGGATCGCCGCCGAGCCTTCTTCGGCCGTGTTCCATACGTGGCGGATACGGTCAAGCAGCGACGCCACCAGATCGCATATCTCGCGGACTTCGCCGCCTCTGATCTCAGCGACATCCACGAAAACCTCTACGAGCTGTCGGACCTACTCGGAGCTGCACACGATCTGGTCGTTCTCCGGGCCCACCTCCAAGCAGCGGCCACAGAGGTACCCATCGAAGAGATGCGCCGCACACTCGCGATCACCGACCAGCGTCGCACCCATCTCGAGTCGCGAGCGTTCGAGATGGGTGCTGCTCTCTTCAACGCCACCCCGGAGCAGATGCACACATCTCTCGTCACGATCTGGGAGACCTGGGACCGCATGCGCCGATGACCGTGCCGAAAACTTACCCGATCGGGCTGGAGACAAACCGCTCGTCGTACGCCTCCAAGAACTTGGCAAACCGTGCATGGGCATACGGGATGAACCGGATCTTCTGGATCGGATCGACCGATAGAGGAATGGCGGCCATCGCATACATGTAATCCGAGAGCATGATCATGTCCTCCGTCTCGTCGACAAGTCGATCACGTTCGCTGGCCCGATCGTCTCCGGCGAGGGGCCCGCAATCGAGGTAGTGGCCGACAAGCGTCGCGATGCCTTCCCTTGTGTACTCAGGATCAGCTATCCGAAAGTAGGGCGCCTCCCGCTGACCGTGCTTCATCACGGTCTCTGCGAACAGGTTCGCAAAGTCGAAGGCGGGGTGGTTGAGGCATGAGAATTCGAAGTCGAGCAATTTGATGTCTCCATTGTCAAGCAACATGACGTTGCCGTGATAGGTGTCGTTGTGACAGAACACCATCGGGCCCGCCGGGAGACACCGCTGCACCTTCATCGCGGTCTCGTCGCTCAAGATCTTGAGGAGTTCCTCACACATCATCTGTTCATCCGGTGGGAACACGTGGCGTTGCTCCTCGAGCACCGATCGACCGAGCCTGCCCCACTTGGCATGGAGTAGCTCGAAAAACGACTGCTCGGGGATGACGTCCGGCTCCAACCTATGGAATCGATACAGCTCTCCGGCGATCCCCTTCAGGACGTCCGAGTCGGTGAGGTCGGCTGGGGTAAGAGTGCGACCCTCGTAGAACTCTTCGATCCTGTGTGTCTCTTCGTAGTGGAGACAGCGCGCCGCGATCTGGTGCTCGCCGAGAAGCAAGAACACGTCCCGCTCCGAGGCGAGATCGAGGATGGCGTTCTCCTTGCCCTCCAGTCCCCGATACAGCACTGCCGGCGGCTTCACATCTGCCAGACACCTGACTGCCATCGTCAGAGATGAGAATCCTTTCGGATCGTCGCACTCGAAGTCCGCCGAGGACAGCGAACTCCACTCGGGGAACACAGCCCTGCAGCGATCCAGGACTCGATCTATCTGCGACACCTCGGGCATCGCAGCACGATACCTGCACCGCTTGGAGGAGGCGGCGAATTCAGGCGTCAGCTCGAATCGAGGTCGAGCCTCCGGTGGAGGATCGTTTCAACCCAGGTGCTCGACGATGCGGTGGCCTCCGATCACCGAGCGATCCTCATGGTTCTCGAACTCGCCCCCTGATAGTTTCACCACGCTCGAGTCAACGCAACGTCTCAGCAACTGCTTCCCTCTGGTCGACCGTGACATCCGCAAGTTCATGCGACGCGGGCACTGGCCAATGGCTGTCCGCATAAATACCGTTGTGGCGGGTGAATCCGCCTATGCCAGCATCGATTGCCAGTCGATTGTGGCATCTGCCCACCAGTCAGGATTGGGGTGAGGATCACCATCCAACGTGTACTCGTTCTCTGATGGACCGATCGTGGCCTGCTGCACAAGGCTGATAGCCGCCTGGCGAGTCACGACAGCACCTGGAGTCACGTTGAACACAGTCAAGTCCTGACAGAGTGTCACTGGACCGGAATACCCAGCCTGCACCCCTTCGAAGACGGGGTCTATGTACCCCTCGACAACATGGCAATGCCACATTGCAGCCATGCGAGGCTGCACCATGTCGAACACGATGGCTGCAGCGTCTGGAGGGGTGTGGGCCTCGTTGACAACGAAGATCGCTTTCTCCAGTGGAAACGACATCAGCTCAGCGAAGGTCTTCGGAGGCAGGAATGTCTCGTGGATCAACAGATCACAATCTCTGGCTGCTTCAACCAACGTCATCGTTGGTCTGGTATCGCCAGAGAACACGACGCTCTGACCGGCATAGTCCACCCGATATCCGACCGCACCATTGAGAATGTGGATCACAGGGAACGATGTAATGGTCACACCGTTTCGCTCATATATCACCTCGGTGCGGTCATACGGCACTTCATATGCAGTCGCAGGTGCACCGCTGGTTGCAACGCTGCCCCGCATCGATTCGAGGTCCCACGCAAGGGCCCTCTCGATGGAAGCCACAAACTCCGAGAGTCCCAGGGCGGGCTCGTCCGATCCGCCACCCCATACCTCAACCGGGTCGAGACGCCCGGCCTTCACATAGCTGCCCATCAACGTGAGGTAGTCGGCGACGTGGTCGGCGTGGAGGTGACTGAGGAAGACGTTCTTGAGGCTCGTCACGGGGACACGCAGCCCGCTGAAGTTCGCGAGCGATCCAGCCCCCAGATCAAGAACAAACACATCTCGCTGCAGGTTCCCAACCTCTACCAGTACTGATCCTGCAGCTTGCGACTTCGTCACCCACGGCAGACCTGATCCAAGAATCGAGACTCGAATCTCACCTTCTGCGAGCTCCTCAGTGCCCGGAATGTAGATGTCGGAACGATCCAGCTCAGGTATGCCCACTACAGAGTCTGTGGTCAGGGCGCGTGTGCCGCCAAGGTAAGCAGGTGTGAACGCGGACATTGTGATCCTCCGTAGCTATCTATAACAACCAGTATGCCAGAGCGACCCCGTCACTCAGCGGACGGCCTCGACAAACCCTCGGCTGGATGACACCATCACAGAAACTCGCCGAAGCGTTGCAATGACTCATCGGGGCCACCGACGATATGCGTTCCCGGAATAGACGCGTGCGAACCGAGACAGGCACGCGCCGAGAAGCACTGTCGTGCGCCCCGATCGCTCTTGTGCCGATGTGCTCCAGAGATCGAAGCCTTCAAACAAGGGCTGCAAAAGCGGGGCATGGGGTATCTCCTATCCTTCGGGGCCGTTTGTCACGGGGAATCCCGGTTGGCCGGGCAAGCCAATGATGTATCGTCTGCTTGTCGTTGAGCCAGCTTGAACGCGGGAGAACACCATCACCGATCTTGACCAAGTACTCGACCCTGGTTCTTCTTCGTTCTGGAACTTCGTACTGGCTGCGCTAGTCGTCGTTGCGAGCATTTTCATTGCTCGGTACCTGCGTCGTCGGCTCCGTAAGCACCTGACCGCATTCGATGGTATTGACAAGAGCGCTGGCTCTCTCATGAGCAGGGCTGTTGGTTGGGTCGTCGTGTTGGTTGGGTTGATTCTCGCGCTCTCAATCCTGGGGGTCGACATGGTCCCGGTGACCGTCATCCTCCTGCTGATCGGTGCCTTCTTGTTGCTATCTGCTCGAAGCCTCATCGAGAACTGGGGTGCGGGAATCGTGCTCCAGGCGAGAGCTCCGTATCGAGTTGGCGACCGGATAGAGAGCAACGGCTATGTGGGATGGGTCGAGGAGACGAACCTCCGGTCCGTGATCATTCGTGAGGGCAACGGCCGCATCGTGCACATACCGAACACCGATGTGCTGAAGACCCCGCTCGTCAATAGGACGGGTCACGAGGGCCGCCGCAGATCGGAGATCGAGTTCAGCGTTGCATACGACACGGACCTGCCATCCGCCATCCAGGCGCTGACACAGGCAGCGTCAACGGTCGTCGGAGTCCATACAGAGCCTGCTCCAGCTACATGGATCAGGTCACTCGACGACTCCGCCGTGGTGCTCGAGTTGCGCTTCTGGCACGATCACGCCGAACGGCATCGTGTACGGTCAGACGTCGCCCAAGAAGGACTCGAGCGACTGATGGCAGCCGGCGTCACTATGCCGTTCCCGACACAAGAGATCCGGCTGTCGGGGAGCCTCGACCTCCCCGAACATTCGGACAACATGAAGCCGATGGAGGAATAGCTCATCGAACCTGACGTTCTCAGCTCTCGGCTTGAACCCCTGACTGGGTGAACCGAGTGACCGCAGATGACTCAGCGTCCGAGATCGGACGCTTCCGCGAAGCTGAGCGGTTGAGCCATGCCCTCTATGGGCTGATCATCGTGACGGCGACGCTCGGTGCAGAAAGGGTCCACATCACAGAGGCCTCTGAGGCACTCGCTCTTCTTCTCAGCACAGCAGTGGTGCTCGTGCTCGCGCACACGTACAGCGCCGCCATGGCGGAGAGAGCTGTCAGCGGTGCCAGCCTCGGGATAGAGGGACGCCGAGCGGTCATCACAGACAACATTCCGGTTCTCTCCGCCGTTGTTGTTCCGGCGATCCTGTTCATATTGGCAGGAGCCGATGTGATGGCACTTCAAACTGCGTACCGGACCGCGATCGCCTTCAGCCTCGCTGTCCTGTTCGGCGTCGGCCTCTATGAGGGGAGACGTGCGTCGATGGGATGGGCGCACTCGGCGCTCAGCGGTGCCGCTGCAGGGGCAATCGGTGTATTCGTGGTCGTGATAGAGGCGTTCTTCGACTGACAGACCGCGACCCTGGTTGAGTACCGCTACTCGCATCGAGTCAGCGGTGGCGGTCAGCCTTTCGTACTACAGTTTGGCGTCGCGACCTACAGAGGAGGTTCTCGAGTGATCTGGTTGGCAGGAGGCGGTTCGCTGCTTCTTCTTGTACTTCTGGCCGTGGGTATCTTCGACCTCATCGGACACCGCGACACGATGGAAACCCGCCAAGTCGTTCTCTGGCTGATCGTCCTCGTCGTGCTACCTGTTGTCGGTGTCGTCATCTATCTCCTTTGGCGGCTCGCGCGAAGCGACGCCATGGTGGACGCCATGGACTACCAAGCCGAGCACCCCGTCGATCCGATGAACCGACCCGGCCTGAGCAGGGACTGAACCTGAGGCCGACGTGACTGGTGACGTCTCCCTACCTGTACTGAGCCAAAATACTCTGGTCCGGCTGACAGGTATTGTGAATCATCACCGACATATTCGGACGACAGGAAGACGATGAAGGGGTAATCGATGGAACAGACTGCCCTCGACGCCATTCTGAACGTTTCGGTCTTGCTCGCTCGAACCTTCCGAGGTGCCCACCAAGGTGTAGCAGGGTCGTCAGCCCGGTAGAGGTACGCCTGCGGGGAAGATACATCTCGGGATCAGCGAGGCTCTCCATGTCGCGGCGATTCTAGAGGATCGCTAAGGGAGGCCCAATCAGCCGTCATCGGGCGCGGCTGCGACGTCAAATGCGCCTACCGCGGCGAGAGCTTCGTCTGATGCGTGTATGTTGGGCAAGAACGGTGCCGGACTTCCCCGGGCGAGTCGTAACAAGATCGGAATGCAACCTTGCCGCGCACAATCAGAGACCTAATGCCGAGTGACCTTGAGTTTCAGATGTTCGTTCTCGACGAACTAGCCGATGAGCTGATCGAAACCGGCGCCGATGTCCTCAAGCTCACGATCGGTGTGCCAGAGCTGCCGATGCCCGCCGCCGTGTTGGATGAGATGGTGGACAAGCTTCGGAGCCCGGAATTCGTGCGTCGCGTCTATCCAGAGGGACTTCCGGAGCTCCGCCAGGCCATCGCAGAGTTCTACAGCCGAAAGCACGACGCAAACGTCTCGGTTGACCAAGTCATCGTGAACACCGGCACATCGCCCATCTTCCGCAACATCTTCCAGCTCGTGTCAGGGCCCGAGTACGAGATCATGATCCCGCGCCCGTACTACGCCCTCTACATGTACTGCGCCACCCTCGCTGGCGCCACGGTCAAGTTCTACGACATCGACATCGACAGCAAGCGCGTTGACATGGACTCCTTCCGCCGGAGCTTCTCGCCGGAACGGACATCGCTGGTGGTGATCAACTCGCCTGGCAACCCGATTGGCAACATCGTCACGCCCGACGAAATGCGGCAGATCTACGACATCGTCGATGGCAACGCGTACATCCTGAACGACGAGATTTACAACAATGTGATGTTCTATGACGAGTTCCGCTCGTCGCTGGCGCTGTTCCCAGAGCGCCGGGACATGACGATCGTGACGAATAGCTTCTCCAAGGGCTATCGGATGTACACGAAGCGCGTCGGCTTCGCCATCCTCCCCGAGGAGCTGCACGCCAACCTGAGAGTCATCCAGCAACACACGCTGCTCTGCACCGACCCCTGCTACCAGCACGGGATGATCACTGCGCTCGCGGACGAGGACAGTCCGGCCCATCTCACGAGCGTCTACCGGTCGCGAGCGGAGTACACGACGGAGCGGCTCCAAGGCACCGGGTGCGAGCCGATTGCCGCTGAGGGCGGTTTCTATGCCATCCTGCGCTGCGAAGCGTGGAACGCGGACCACGGCTTCGCCTCCTCGAAGGAACTGGCGAGGGATATCCTCCAGAAGATCCACGTGGCTGTCGTTCCGGGGACGGACTTCGGCGTCCCTCACGATCTGCGCCTGGCGTTCTGCCACGACCGCTACAACGACGGCATCGACCGCCTGCGTGAGTACTTCACAACGCCGGACACGGTCGGACGCTCGGTGGTTGCCGCCGGAGCGGAGGCATAGGTAATGAGCCTCATGGCGAGGCGGTCGTAGTGGGGCGAAACCGCGTCAGGCCGGATCCGGATCCCGACCAACGCCGGGCCGTTCGCCGCGCGGTCATTCTGGCCGCCGGCAAAGCAAGCCGCCTCGCACCGCTGACTTCGAACATGCCGAAGTGCTTGGTCGAGGTGGGTGGCGAACCGCTGCTGGAGCGCGCACTCCGAGGCCTCGCGACGAAAGGCGTTGCCGAGGCCGTCATCGTGGTCGGGTACAAGGGCCAAGCCGTCCGCGACCATATCGGCTCACGATTCGCAGACGTTGATATCCGATACGTCGACGCGCCGGACTTCGACACCACGAACAACATCCGCTCGCTATGGGACGCCCAGAAAGTACCTCGACGAGGACGTTCTGCTACTCGAAGCTGACGTTGCATTCGACCCAGACGTTATCGCGGCGTTGGTTTCGGTTCCGGGTAGCAGCGCCGCCGTTGCGCCCTTTCACCCGCCCCTCTCCGGCACGGTTGTTCGCCGGACCGAAGGGTCACATGATTGCGACCTTCGTGCTCGGATCCGAGCAGGGACCCACGTTCGACCCGAACGACGCGTTCAAGACGGTCAACATCTACTTGCTGCGCGAGCAGGCGCTCAAGGAGCACATCGTCCCGCGCCTTTGCGCTGCCATCGAGGCTGGTGATGTCCACAGCTACTACGAGAACATCTTCCGCGATGCCGTAGCCGAAGGCGCATGGAAGGATTTTGCTGCCGTCGATGTATCTGAGAGTCGTTGGTACGAGATCGATGACCACCGCGACCTCGACGCCGCGGAGTTCCTCTTTCTCGATCGCGACGCCCAGTTCGACCGCATCCAAGAGCTGCACGGCTCGTACTGGCGCTACGGCATCACCGACCATTCCTACCTCTACAACTTGTACTTCCCGCCACAGCGCATGCTCGATGTCTTCAACGATGACCTGAAGGAAGTCGTCACAAACTACCCGGTGGGGCAGAAGGAACTGGCCCGGATTGTCGCTGATTGGACCGGCGTCAATCCGGACCATCTCGCCGTCGCCAACGGCGGTGCCGAACTCATCAAAGTGCTGGGCAACCAGTTCATGGAACGCCTCACGATTCCGACGCCCTCGTTCAACGAGTACGAAGAAGTCGTCCGCCCGGAACGGCTCAATCGGTTCCCGCTTGAGCCGGGCACGTTCGAGCTCGATGTCGACGCGTTCGCGGACTCAGTGACTCGCTGGGGCTCGGACACCGCCGTAGTCGTGACGCCGAACAACCCGACCGCGGTGTCTGTGGGTCGGAAAGAAGTGATCCGGCTGGCCCGTCGGCTGGAGGGAGCCGATTGTCGCCTGATCGTGGATGAGTCGTTTATTGAGTTCTCCCGTAGCGGGAGCGCTGGCAGCGTCGAGGACATGGTCGAAGCGTGCTCGAACGTCGTCGTGCTCAAGAGCCTGAGCAAGGTCTTCGGGATCGCCGGGTTGCGCATCGGGTATCTCCTTAGCGCGGACCGAGAGTTCATCCGGGCCGTCCGAAGCTGCCTGCCGATTTGGAACATCAATGGACTCGCCGAGGAGTTCCTGCGTACCGTCGGCCGCTATCGGACGGACTTCCTCGAGAGCTGTGACTTGACTCCGCGCCGACACCGCCGAGCTGTATGCGGACCTACTGGCGCTCCCCGGCATAGAGCCCGTGAGGCCCGATGCCAACTTCGTCCTTTGCAGGTTGACGGACCCCTCGGCAACCGGGCCCGAGACGGCGCGCAGGCTGTACGTAGAACACAACATCCTCATCAAGGACTGCGCCAGCAAGAGCATGCCGGAGGCCGACCGATACCTTCGCATCGCCGCGCGCACGCCTGAAGAGAACCGTCGATTGGTCAAGGCGCTTTCGTCGGTTCTTTCGCGCGAACTCATAGCAGTTACGTAGATGAGCAACATGGAATTGTCGGACGCCGAAAACGCCGCCCTTATGGCCGAGCTTGAGCGCACCATCCCTCCGATGGACGTTCGCGACGGTGAGAAACTGCTATTGGAGGCAAAGGAGGTCTTCGATGAGCACGGCATCGTCTTCTTCCTGCGACAGGGCACCTGTCTCGGCGCGGTGCGAGATCAGGCGCTCATACCCTGGGACGACGATCTTGATCTCGGCTCAATCATCGACATGCACGGCTTTTCTGAGGACATGATCGGCCCCGCAGTGGAATCGCTGCGGGCGAAGGGGTGCTACGTCGAGGTACTCCATGACGGTCTCTACACGGCCGTGAAGATCTTCAAGTACCGCATCCGCATCGACTGGCAGTGCTACCGGGTTGTGAAGGGCACCATCGCCCATTACCCGGGCGTGCCCTTCCCGGTCAGCCTGTTCAAGGAACTTCAGGGTGTGGACTTCCTCGGAACGACGTTTCAAGTGCCAAACCCGCCAGATGATTACCTGCAGTACAAATACGGCCCCGATTGGGGCACACCTAAGCAAGTCGGCTACGAAAAGGACGTGCTCGATGCGATGCCAAAGGGCATTGTTCCTGGCCGGCCTGGACGGTTACGCCAGTTCCTGGCGGTCTGGTTCGCTCCCGGCAAGACTGCCAGACTCCTCGTGCTAGACGAGCAAGACGAACCTGTATCCGGAGCTGGCGTACTTGTTGCGGGTCTGAACCAGACCAAGACGAACCGTAAGGGCGTCGCACGATTCTATCTTCCCGGGCCGGACACCTATGCCGTGGCCGTCACAGTCAACGGACACGAGGAAGTCCTCTACGAGGAGTCCATGAAACCCGGAGGGTCGTACGTCTACCGACCGGATCCGGAGCAGTCAGAAGGCCGATACTTCGTCTTGACGGAGGAGTAGCTGCCGGCGGCCTCGCTCCGCTCATCAGTCCGAACCCATCACGCGTGCTTGACGCTTCTTGCCCAGGCCAGTGAAGCTTCAATATTCGAGTCCGCTCACCTGATTTCAAAACACATATGCGCACCTCAAAAAGGCTGCATAATGCCGGTTATGCGTGGCTGTGGGTTACGCGTCTTGCGACCAATGCCGTCGTCATCACGTGTCGAGATCGCACGCTGGAGCAGAGTCCGTCGTGCGGGTTTGTCTCTTCGTAGCTGACCGTGATGCGGGTTGGGCCAGCATCAATTACCTTGTCGGTGACACGTCGGGGAGAAATCTCTTGTCGATGTTCCTCCTTCAGGTCGTGATATGTTCCGAGGCGACCATGATGCAGTGCTCTTGGTTCACTGCCACATGGGCATCAACCGAGCCCCGTCCATGGCATACCGGATTCTCCTCGATCTCGGCTGGGCCCCGATCGAAGCGCTCGAGGCGATCCGTAAGGGTCGACCGATGGCCGAGATCGGATACGCCGACGATGCCCTCGACCATCATCACCGCCGGTACAACGTGCCAGCCGAGCAAAGGACACTCGACAACGACCGACTCGAAGCTTGGCGACGCCGCTACCCGACCACTGGGCTCAGGCAGGTTCGCGAACCGAACTAACCGTCGGCAACCGAGCACACCCCTTCCACATGGGTTCGTTCGGTCCTAGAAGCGGAACCCATCGATGAACAACCCGGGATCCTCGACACACGTATACCCAAGTTCCTCCATCGCCGAAACGATCGGCTGTTGACTCTCGGGTGGCAGCTTCAAGTAGGTGCCGTTGAAGATCGTCTCCATCTTGTGCCCGTACTCGTCAGCAAGATCACTCGGAAGGAGCTGGTCCTGTAGGTAGTCCGGTGCGGGTGGGAAGTCTCCGTCCTGGTAGCCACTGATGTTGAGCTCGTCGAACGGCTCGTCGTCATCCGGCAACCCCGAGTGCCCTAGCTCCTCGAAGGTTTCTGCTCCCATCTCGTACGCCCCACGGACTGGGTTCCCGATCTTCAGGTGCTGCAGGTAGTCATCAAGCGTCCCGTACCCGCAACGGTTCAACAGGTCGTCGCATAGCTCAAGGCTCAGGTTCCTCCTCACCGAGTTGATCGACGAACCCATCGAACAACAAGACACACTCGACGAACTCGTGTACGGGACGGTGACCGACCTTGCCGGTG
>PVMK01116587.1_pt1 | contig 11206 bp, 6 predicted proteins | sample 1853481 | NCBI WGS metagenome assembly PVMK01 (sample SAMN08533507, study PRJNA380276) | Marine sediment metagenome, whole genome shotgun sequencing project. | reverse complement strand
ACCAAATAAGGATTTAGGCCGACGATACGAATTCTCTTTTTACTGAAAAATGAAATCAACGGACCAAGAAGAAAAGCCTGGAAAACAAGGGCCATTGACCCTCCGGTTGTTACATAAATTCCATTGGGACTTAATGCACGCATGTAATCGAATATCGAATGGTACATCTTATTATCTAGAATCAGGTTATAACACTTCCCATTTTTAGTGAAATCTTCTTTTGTATAGTCAATGACATGGTCAAAACCCATTGAGCGCATCATGTCCAATTTCCCTGAGCTGTCAACACCGGTCACTTCTGCCCCATATAATTTAGCAATCTGCACTCCAAAAGTTCCTACTCCACCGCCGGCACCATTTATCAATATCTTTTGCCCTGATTGAATTTCCCCTCTATAAATAAGACCCTGTACAGCCAGCATTGCTGCCTGAGGGATCGCCGCAGCTTCTTCGAATGTCATACCTGCCGGTTTCAATGCTAATGCATTTTCAGGAGCACATACATACTCGGTAAAACCACCAAAACCACATTCACACAAATCCCCGAATACTTCATCACCCTGCTGAAACTGCTTTACTTTTTTGCCAACAGCTTCCACCCGCCCCGCTATGTCACATCCAAGTACATTGATTTTTGGCTTTAGAAGCCCATGTATCAGGCGGGTCACGAACGATTCACCAATCAAGGCCATCCAGTCCCAATCATTTATTGATACCGCATGAATTTTTATCAAGACTTCATCGTCCCTGGGAATAGGTTTTTCTACCTCTTCGAGTTCAAGAACATCAGGTGGACCATATTTGCGATATACAATGGCTTTCATAATTAAATCACAACATTTATAACAACATTACCTGTCTTTTGCCCCTTTTCAACATACCTATACGCTTCAACAATATCTGCCAGTGAATATGATCTGTCTATTACTGCTTTAAATTTCCCCTCTTCGATAAGCTTTTTAATTAGCAGCAAACTCCCTCTAACATTTACAGGCATGGGAAATATGGTTTTTTTACCGGACTGCCCAGGCAGTTTGCTAGTTATCGGTGTAATAATTGGTAAGAAAATATTTTGAGCCATATATCCCAAGTCTGAGGAAGCATATATTCCACCTGGTTGCAATAAAGGTTTGCATTTAGCAAATGAGCTTTTTCCAACAGCATCAAAAACGAAATTATATTTTTCTTCATCTTTTGTAAAATCTTCTTTTGTGTAATCAATTACTTTATGAGCACCCAATGATTTTACTAATTCAATGTTTTTGGTATTACATACTGCCGTCACATAAACATCAAAATATATCAGTAGCTGAACTGCCGCTGAACCAATAGCTCCTGTAGCACCATTAACAAGTGCTTTCTGTCCACTTTTAAGATTCACCTTATTAATCATATTATAAGCATAATGCGCGCCCTCAGTACTCGCTGCAGCTTGCTCATAGCTTATGTTCGCTGGAATTGTTACTGCATTATCTTCAGATATTTTCAGGTATTGGGCATGAGCCCCGGAACCCTGTTCATCAAAACCAAAAACTCTATCTCCGACTTTTAGAGACCTTACGTTATTGCCGATTTCTTTAATCTCTCCGGCGAATTCGGTTCCGGGAGTTTGTTTTTTTGGCTTGAACAACCCTGTAATAATTCTTGCAAAAAATGGTATTGCCCTGATATTTGCCGAATCAGTTCTGTTTACAGTTGTCGCATGTACCTTAACCAGTACTTCATCGTCCTTAGGAGTAGGTATTTCTACCTCTTTGAGTTGAAGAACATCTGGTGGTCCGTATTTAGTGTATATAATTGCTTTCATAATTATTATACCATAGCTATTACAACTTTACCTTTGGCTTTTCCTTCCCCAAAATATTTGAGAGCATCAGGACCTTTTCTAATGGGTAAACTCTATCGATAACCGGTGCAACTTTGCCGGTTTCAAAAGCTCATTCATAATCTTTATATCCTCTCGTTTTGTATTATGAATCAGGAGACCCATTTTCTTCCCTGTCATGGCAAATAAAGGCCCCAGGATTACAAATTGCATAATTGTAGTACCTCCAATTATGACATACCTGCCATTGCTACTTAATGCACGTCTGATAGCGAAAATCGAACGAGACGCTACATTATCAATAATCAAATCATACTGCTGACCATTTTTAGTAAAATCTTCTTTAGTGTAATCAATGACATGGTCTGCGCCACATGAAGTCATAGTGGCCAATTTTTCGGTACTATCCACACCAGTAACTATAGCTCCATAAGATTTTGCCATTTGAATAGCAAATGTCCCTACCCCACCACCAGCACCATTAATCAAAACTTTTTGGCCTGACTTCACTTGTCCTTTATCGCGAAGACCGCGGAATGCCAGGGAGCCTGCCTGAGGTAAAGTGGCCGTTTCCTCGAAAGTCATCCCTGCAGATTTTAGGGCCAAAATATTTTCATCAACACATACATATTCTGCAAAACCGCCCCAACCATACCCTGATAAATCTCCTAATACCTCATCTCCAGGCGAAAACCGTCTAATGTTTTTACCTATGGCCACAACCTGACCTGCTATGTCGGCTCCAAGTGTCTTTATTTTTGGCCTAAAAAGACCAAACATTGCCCGGTTTGCAAAGGGTTTACCCATCAAGAGTTCATAGTCCCATGAATTAATGGAGGCCGCATGTACTTTTATTAAAACTTCATCATCATTTGGTGTGGGTGTTTCTATCTCGTTCAGTTCAAGAAAGTCTGTTGAGCCATATTTTGTAAAGGCAATTGTCTTCATAAGCATTTCTGCAGGGACTTTCGTTTCAGTCACTATTTAATGACTTGCTTTTGTTTTTCATCTTCAAATACAGCCAGCAGCTTACCAATATAGGTCGGCATAATCTCATTAGCTATTGCTGCCGATAATAGTTGAGCCATCGGTTTACCTTCGATCACAAAGGTTCTGAAGTAGCCCTCCGGTTCTGCCAATGTCAGGGCGCGTTCCAAAGGTGTAAGACCATGCGGGATGTTATCCTGAGCCTCATGAGCCAGCGCTTGCAATATCAGTATATCAATCACACTTCCCCCTCTCTTCCCCTCTTCGGCTGCTTTCAAGAGGCGTCCCAATAATCCCAAAGCTTTCAGAATATATGATTCTGACTGCTCTCTCTTGAACTGGTAGATGAGCACCCTGGCCAGAGTAAGATGTTCGAATTGCTGGAGGTAACTAAGGTCGTCATCAACGGTCAGACCTCTCAACTCTACCCAATCAAGGGCTTTGTTCAACTTGCCTTGTTTAATCCATATCTGTACCTTCAATGCTTCTAGTGGACGTATTTCCGGTATAATATTTCTGAAGTACAATGTTTCTGCCTTGCTGAGTAATTCAAGTGCATCATCAAGGTTTCCCTGATCTTCGGCTACCTGTGCTTGTGCAAGAATGAAGCGATATTGCCATAGCTGGTATGGTGAATTTTTATTCGCCTCTTCACTTCTCAGCAGATACTCTCTTGCTAGTATCAGTTTGCCTTGTTCATTATAAAGTTTACTCAGACCTAAATACAAGTATGCCGTTCCGGATGGCACAGGCCCTTGTTCAGGTACAAGTTCTAATGATTGCTCATAGAGACGCATAGCATCTAAAAGACGGCCTTGCGCTATCCTTATATCAGCCAGTAAAAATGTACCACCAACGTCGTCGATTTCGCCTGCCTTCTTCATACCTTCAAAACTACCTTCAAAGGTCTGGTAAGCTGCTTCGAGGTCTCCAATGGCAAAGTATGCAATTCCCAACATTGCTGTTGCCCCTTCACGACCGAAATGATCGTCCTCAGGTAAAAGGTCGATGTTCTGCCTGGTGTATTTAATGGTTCCTTCTACATCACCAAGTGTACCGGCAAGATAGGCCCGCGTGGCTGCAATTGTGGCAGGTAGTAAGCGAAATTGATCTTTATCAACAATAACCATCCTGTTTGATGCTTCAGGGTTCTCACTAGTATCTTCTGTAGTTTTCAATAATTCTTCGACTTGCTGCAGCCGAGCCTCGCCGGCTTCCATTTCTCCTATATCCATTAAGGCAGATGCATAATTAATATTGAGTACGGGCCTGACGTGAACCAATTCCTCGGGTAAGGCCTTCACCCAACCAAGCCAGGGTGCAGCCTGGATATACCTGTTGGTTTTCGGCCATTCCAGCTCTATCAGTTCCGCCGCCCACACAAAATCTTCGGCAGCAAGAGCGTGGCGGATAGCATCGGCCGACAGACCATTTTTTTTGTACCATTCGCTTGCCTGTCGATGCAGGGCAAGAACTCGTTCGGGCTGCTCCTCCATCAAGCGTGTTTGTAAAACACCGGCAAATAGGTGGTGATACCGATACCATTGGCGCTTATCATCTAGCGGAAAAACAAAAAGGTTACAACAGTCCAATTCCTCCAACATTTGTTTACCACCTTTCTTACCAGTGACTGCATCGCATATTGGACCACCCAGCCGGTCAAGAATAGAGGTTTCCAACAAGAAACTTCGTATGTGTTCGGGCTGACTTAACAGAACCTCTTCTACCAGGTAGTCTACGATGTGCCTGTCATCGCCTGTGAATGCATTAATGAACTCGGAAACATCCTCTCGTCCCTGCATCGACAAAGCAGCCATTTGCAGCCCCGCAACCCAACCTTCCGTACTCGCTTCCAATGTGGTTATATTGCTTGCCGAGAGATTCAGTCCCATCACCTGGTTTAGAAATTCGGCAGCTTCGGAGGGGGTAAATCGTAAGTCCTTGATACGAAGTTCCGTTAATTGGTACCGGGCACGAAACCGAGCCAGCGGCAGATTTGGATCCTCACGAGTGGTGATTATCACATGCATCTGCGATGGCATGTGTTCAAGCAGATAAGTGAGGAGATCGTGAACAGGCTTAGCCTCAATTACATGGTAATCATCTAGGACAAGATTAAAATTGTCCGGGATGGAAGAAATCTCATTAACCAGAGCCGTCAGCATCGATTCAGTTGAGCTTGGTTGTGGAGATTGCAGTGCGTTCATCACCCCTTCGCCAATACTCGGCACAATTGTCTGCAGAGCAGCAACGAGATAAGTCAGAAAGCCTGTAGGAACATTATCCCCCTCGTCGAGTGACAGCCATGCGGTGGGTCGTGCACAACCGGCTACCCATTCGCTGGCCAGCGTAGTTTTGCCAAACCCTGCAGGAGCAGCGATAAGAATTAATTTGTGTTGTAATCCTTCATTTAGTTTCTCAGTCAGACGTGGACGAAGGACTGCTTTAGGACGAGGTGGAGGGATATAAAGCTTAGTGGCTAAAATTGGTTGTTCTTGTTTTTCAGATATTGAGGCATGCTCTGAATCTGTTTTACCCTTAATGTTATCAGGATTTGGGACTATAAGTCCTTCATTGGAAATGGCATATACTTCAGTTGGTCTTTCAATATTTTTCAGTTTAAATGTCTTTAGCAAAGATGTCTTGAGGGATTCCTGGTTTTTGATTTCGTCATAGACCTTGTCGGAGATGAACACACTTCCCGGAACAGCCAGTGATTCAATACTGGAGGCAACATTTACTCCGTCGCCAATAATCTCCTCTTCGCTGATGATAATGTCGCCAATATGGATACCAATTCTTACTGGAATTGACGGTTCTTCAAGAAAGCTAAGCTGCATTTTGATTCCACATTCTACAGCATCAATTGCACTATCAAAAATGCTTAATGTACCGTCGCCATAGTACTGCAGAATCCTGCCTTTATGTTTTTCAGTATTAGAATTGAATATCTGTCGATGTTTGCTGCGAACCTGGATTGCCTTCTCTTCATTTTGCTGCATCAGGGCAGTATAACCCTCGATATCGGTGAACATGATTGCAGCTAGTTGACGAGTGCGTGACATTCTGACAATTTCACCAATTAAATGGTAATCTTAAAGTAATATGAGCTATTACAATAAAGTTTTATAGCGAATGAAATTTAAAATGGAGAGAAATATGGCAATGTTAATTTGCTCATTAATTGAATCCCCGATTCTTCATTAAATTTGTTTTAAACTAATCATTTCCACTACATATAAAAATGTAGTTGGTGCGTCAGTATTGACAAACTACGGTTATTTTGTTACACAGATATAATATCTAAGCTAGCTGATAAATACTTACTTTTTTTGAAATTCCTTTTAGTTGGTACTTTCCCTTAAAAGAGAACTTTAAGTCACTTTCATTAACTTTATTGAAAACCGACTCAGATACTAAAAATTGGCTGTCTAGCTTTTTATTTAATTGCTCAATACGTGAGGCAACAATTACATTACTACCGGTAATCGAATAGAACTTTCGATACTCATTACCAATTTCTCCTGCAATGACTTTACCCGTATGTAGTCCAATGCCAACTTTCATGTACGGCACCTCGCCGTTTTCAGCAAGTCGATGAGTTGTATCGATCATATCAAATCCTGCCTTTATTGCGTCATCAGGGTGGCTAGAATTTACATTAGGCGCACCAAAGACCGCAAGAATACCATCACCAAGAATTTGCAGAATTATTCCTTTATGTGTCCTAATAATGTCAATAAATTCACTGAAAATTATATTTTGCAAATTAGCAACTTCTTTTGGCGCTCGCGAGTCGGCAAAGACAGTAAAATCTCTAATATCGAGAAATAATACTGTTACTTCATAAGATTTGCTTTCTAAGGTTTTACCTTCATTCGAGTAAAGAAGTTCTTCTGCAATCTCATCTGAAACATGCTGGCCAAATAGAATTTTTATCTTCTCCAATAGACCTTCTGATCGCGTGTGTTCATATTTTATTGTTTTCACAAACCAGGCTGACGCACCAAAAATTACAATTGCTGAAATTCCTAAATTCATAGGATAAAAGAGCATTCGGGCGCCTGGAGATACTATTAAAGGTTCTCCTAAAATGGCAGGTTGAAACACTACAGATACAACAATAATTACCAAAAACATCATCAGCCAAATTATAGATTGACGCAAAGAGAGGAATATGACAGCGCCAAGTGGTCCTAAAAAACTCCAGGCAATTACTATACCTGATTGATCCATACTACCAATACTCCATTGGATTAGAGCAGAAATCCAGGTAATACATATCAGCTGAGCATAGATTAACGGTCGGTGATCAGCTAGCCAATGTGATATCCAGATGGTAGCTCCAACGATAAGTGTAAAAGAAAATGGTAATGCCATGGTTAGTCCAAGGCCGAAAATTGTGTAATAAAGCAGACTCCAAATGAGTCCAAAACCACAACAGGTTAGAGCAATTAACAAAATAAGCTTCTTTTCGAAGGCCAAATCTGTTGAATCCTCTGGTCTGGAAGCATATCCATTCACAATCTGATTAATCAATGACATCTCAGAAAGTATATTGAGAAATTATCATTAGCCTTTTATTAATATACTGGTATTGCACTGGTTCTTTGCGAAAACCAAGATAAGGAAGGGTATAAATTAAAATATTGCTCATTACCTTACATTTTCTTGAAATGGTAATTTCTAAATTAGTAAGAATAAAGGAAAATAATACGGCTGCTGGAGATAGAATGGCTAAACCTCACAATACTCACTCATCTTCTTTTACCGTGTCAATCTATAGATCAACAAGGCCGTGCGCTTGGTAAGTGTTTCGAAGGTTGTAAGATCTACATACTCTTGTGGCGTATGGCCGCCACCGCCCATAGCACCTAATCCATCAATGCCATCAGTGTATTGGGCCACAAATGAAATATCGGCTGCTCCGCGCTTTAGCGGGTCGAAAGCTACCACTTCGCCTTGGTTCATATCAACACTCACCTGGCTCAACACTTCCATAACCTTTGTATTGCCATCTGTTGGTGGCATAGACGGGTAACTATCCCAAAATATAATCTCCGCGTCTGTCTTGGGATAATTATTTGTTATGATTTCTTTCATTGTCGCCCTTGCTTTTTCTTTCTGTTCCTCAGAGATAAATCGCAGACCTCCGGTAACAACAGCTGATTGTGGTATTACATTCGATTTGCCATAGGCTGTACCCTTAAAATTCGCATCATCATAATCAACAAAGGTGCCGGCCACCATTACCCCTGGATTAAAGGTGAGGAATTCTTCTGCATGCAACTGCTCATAAAACTGATGCAGAATTCTTGACATTTCGAAAATGGCACCGGCGCCATCTTCATCACTAAAGATTCCGGCACTATGAGCTCTTCTGCCGGTTACTTCAAGCTTCCAGCCACTTGATCCTCGGCGAGCAACAGTGGCATCGTTAAAGCCCGTTGAACCTTCAAATCCTAAAGCAATATCACTACGCTTACCAACATCAATAATATCCTTCCTGCTTATCGATATCGGTTTGCCCGTTTCCTCTTCATCACCATGAAGCGCTATTATAATTTGGGTGTCATCTAAAGCTCCTGCCTCGAACAATGCCTTAAGTGCATAAAGCATAATTACATCGCCTCCCTTCATGTCTTCGGCGCCGGGCCCTAAAGCAATGGTGTCCTGGTCTTCGTAGGATTGAAATGGGCTGTCTTTTTCAAAAACTGTATCTAAATGACCAATAAGAAGCAATTTCTTGCCTTTACTACCTTTTCTTTCAGCAAATAGATGACCTGCTCTATTCATTTCATGAGGCATCTCACTCCAGCGCGTGATAAAACCAAGTTCTTTAAGTGCCACATCAAATTCCACTCCTACCTGGCGTACACCATCAAGGTTCATGGTTCCACTATTCATGTTCACCACTTTCTCTAAAAATTCTATAGCTTGCCCATGATTCTTAGATACATTTTCCAGTATCTTATTTTCTTTGCGAGTTATTTTTTGCGCTATACTTACTGAGGTAAAAGCAATGAGTAAAATTAAGGTGAGAAAAAAATGCCATCGGTTCATAATTATATAGTCTAAGGTTTAATTATTCTAAAGCCCTAAAGTATATAAAATGTTAATTGTTGGTACTTAGATGATAAATTATATGATAGATGGTTAATGGTTATTAGTTTCTTGACATTGGTAATTTCATAATTACTTTGCTATTTCGTCCCGATTCATCAGGAGAGGAATCTTACTTGTTACGCTTGGGGCTATTCCAAGTAAAGATGCTTCTCTTCGCCACAGCTACGCTCAGAATAACAAAAGAGTAGTGTTCATATTGTTAGATGCGGAAAATAACAACGACTTTGCTATTCCGTCCTGATTCATCGGGAGAGGAATCCTAGCCGTAAAAGTATGAGTTCTTTATTAGTAAGATTCTTTGTTGCTCTCAGAATGACAAAGAAGAGTAGGATTTATACGTTTACGCTCGTTTTCGATAAGTGACCAACGCCAGCAAAACACTGCCAACGGCCATGATAGAAATAATGACAAAATGCCTGGTAACATGCTGAAATTCGCTGCCCTTGAGTAATACCATTCTTATCAGCTGCATAAAGTAGGTTACCGGGCTAAATGCGGCAATCTTTTGTGCCCATTCAGGCATATTTTCTACCGCCGTAAATAGGCCGCTCATAAGAATAAATATCACCAATAGAAACCAACTAATTAGCATCGCTTGTTGCTGAGTGTGGGTAACGGTAGATATTATGAGGCCCATACTTAATATCACCACCAAATAGATTGAGGCAAAGCCAAACAAAAGTGGTACAGATCCCAAAATAGGGAAATCAAAAATTAGCTTGCCAACACCCAGGCCAAATGCCAACTCAAACATGCCAATTATCCAGAAGGGTGTTAATTTACTAATGATGAATTGTGACCTGGTGATGGGTGTAACATTCAGCTGCTCAATCGTACCAATTTCTTTCTCCCGCACTACATTCATTGCTGATAAGAACATGCCGATCATGGTCACCAGGACAACCACCAACCCAGGCGTAATATAGTTCTTGTAATCAAGCTCTTCGTTGAACCAATACCTGTTTTCAACTTTAACAGGCAATGATAATTTGCTTGGTAGATTTTGCCACTTCTGTACCAGGCTGGTATTATAATCAAAAATAATGGTGTTGGTATAATAATACATGATACTGGCGGCACTCCCATCAATGGCGCTTACATCCAGCATAATAACAGCTTTGTTCTCACGCTGAAGATCGGATTCGAACTTAGGTGGAAACTGGATGAGCAAATCAATCTTATTTTGGTCCATTAGCAACTGAGCATCTTTAAGTGTGGAAACATGCCCTGCCAATTGATAATAACCCGTAGAAAGAAGTTTACTAACCACGGCTTTACTAGTTTGACTATGGTCCTGATCAAGTACGGCTATGTCAATCCTTTTAATCTCGAAAGTTGCTGCACTCACCAGAATCAGGAGCTGTATAACCGGCATAACGAATATGAGTGGCAACATCGCCTTGTTGCGAAAAATTTGCTTAAACTCCTTTCTAAGTAAGAATTTTATCCGCCTCATGCCAGTCTGGTTTTAAAACTCTTAATGCTGGCGACAGCAAATACCAGGATAAATCCGAAATCACCAACGTTTCGGGCCAAAGCACATCCAGGCCAACACCCTTTGAGCATAATTCCCTTGACAATTATGATGAAAAATTTAGCCGGCATAACATTACTCAGTATCTGCAGAGGCAATGGCATACTATCTATAGGAAATATAAATCCTGATAGCAATATCGTTGGCATCATTAGGGCGAATAATGAAATCATCATTGCTACTTGCTGAGAATCAGTTTTGGTTGAAATAAATATGCCAATACTTAGCGCCGCTACAATAAATAATATTAATTCAAGCAATAAGAACAGATAGTTACCTAGCATAGGCATTTCAAAAACAGTGAAACCTAATATCAGAATTACCATGGCATTGAATAAAGAGAGTAGTAGATAAGGCAATACCTTGCCAATAACAATTATGCCCGGCTTTAGTGGCGAAACCAGTAAAATTTCCATGGTGCCCATCTCCTTTTCTCTGGTGAGCGCTATTGACGTTAGCAACGTGCTAACAATCATCAAAATCACTGTTATTACTCCCGGAACAAATAAAAACACTCCCTTTAATTCAGGGTTATAAGTCATTCTTACTTCGGTTATTATCTGGTTTGGTTGATTATAATGCAATTCCTGGCGCATGAAATTTGCTATAATCCCGGAAGCGTAATTAGATAAGATATTAGCCATATTTGGATCGGAGGCATCAAGTAGGAGCTGAATATTGGCATCTTTTTCACTAAACCGCTCAGCAAACTTAGGTGGAATCACCAGGGCAAG
>PVMK01145685.1_pt1 | contig 11212 bp, 14 predicted proteins | sample 1853481 | NCBI WGS metagenome assembly PVMK01 (sample SAMN08533507, study PRJNA380276) | Marine sediment metagenome, whole genome shotgun sequencing project. | reverse complement strand
CCCTTTGATTTGGCGTAGTCAAGCATTTCCTTGGTCTGGGAGGCCGCCACGATCATCTCCGAAAGCACCGGTTCATGACCGTGAATGATGACATTCACATGATCTTCCTTCATGATCCCGATATTGGACTCCGCTTGAAGGGGATAAGGCGTTCCGAAAAGAATATCCTGCATGTCAGTCGCCAGCATGGAGCCGCCCCAGCCGTCTCCGATAGCGGCCCGGGTGCCCTGCTTCATCAGGTTCTTGTAATCCTGGTCAACGCCCATGTGGGTGCGATGCATGAGTTCTACGATCTCCCGGTCGATATTCCTGGGAATCACACCGGCGTTTTTCCATTTCTCATACAGGGCCGCCGGCGCCCTTTTGGCATAGAGCAACTCGCCTTCCGGTTTGCCCCATTCAGCCAGAGCTTTTTCGCCAAATTCAACCGCGATTTCGTCGATATCCCGGTCCACTTCTTCGCCGTCCACTTCAACCGTGGTGGCCACACCCAGATGAGGGGCCACATCCAAAAGCTTGTCGACATCCTTTATCTTATAGTCATTGGTCTCTTTTCTGGCCGCCGACAAAAAGACCTCGGCCACACTGCGTCCATGATCGGAATGGGCGGCCGCACCACCGGCGATCATGCGCACAAAGTTACGCGCCGCAATGGTATTGGCGGTTGCACCACACAGGCCCTTACGGGTGTCTTCACCCTCGATGCCGCCTTTGGGAAGCGGCAGCCGGCAGGGACCCATGGAACAATTTTTACAGCAAATCCCCTGAATACCGATATTACACGGTTTCATATTCATGGCTCTGTCAAAAATCGTTTCAACGCCCAATTCCTGTGCCCGGGCTATCATCTGTTGCGACGCCACATCTATGCTTGATGCAACAGGATCAGCCAGTTTTTTGGCTTTAACCGGTTTGACGACTTTTGCTTTTTCTTCTGCCATTAGAGGTTCCTCCTCATATTATATTTATTAACTCAATACTTAATTAATTCCTAAGGTACTAATTAATAGCCGGACAAGTGTTTGTCCAAATCGGATTCGAGCCTGCTTAATTCTGCGATCTTTTGATCGATTAATTCTTTATCAGGCGTTTCCGATCGATACAATTCAGATAATTCCTGTCGTTTCTCCCGCATCTCGTAACGGAGTCTGCCGGTTTCATTTTCACGCTGGGAGTCACGATAATCGGGATCCGGGCGGGATTGCGCCCCCCAGGGATTTGTGAATCCGGGACTGTTTCCCATCATGCCATTTCCGCCGCTTCCCATCATTCCATGGCCCTGTCCTCCCATCATCCCCTGCCCGCCGCCCATGCCACCTCCGGCATAGGCGCCGGCGCTGATAAGAAGGGCGGCAGTTATAGCCGTTGCGATTAATAAATGCTTCCCGGTCATTTTCAGATCCTCCATTAAGCTTTTTTGGTTAATGATTTCACAATTTCTCAATGCTCCACCGACCACTCGAAGGTTCTCTCCGGTACATTGGCGACTTTTCGAATAATGAGCGTGATCGATTCCGTGTTGTCCTCCAGCTTCGGAAACTCCAGTACACCTTTGCGATGGTGCCCACCGGGCCCTGATCCCTGCCAGGCGGTTGCCCGATATACCCGCCCTGCAGTTATCTTTAAGGGAACTGACTGCAACCATATCTTCTCCAAGGGTTTCCGAATGCGTATTCATCCGCACTTCAAATCTTGCGGGTTGCCCCGGCGTAAGCTCGACCGGCTTAACATCCACACGCACCCGGTTTTCCCGGTTTGATCTCATTTCATAGGCACCGGCGTCCATCACCAATCCTACGGTCACCGCAACCATCACCAGAGCAACAATTCCAAAAACACCATATATCCTGTCCATTTTCATTTCCGTTTCTCCTTTAGATATTACTAAGACGGCCCGGTATGATGCGCATTAGTACTTTTGGGACTCCGGTCCGGAACATTCCATGTTTTCGCATCATGCGTACCATCAGCCCGATACCAAAGAGACATGACACGATTCCTGCCAGAAAAAAGTAAGGCTGATATTGTGCAAGGCTTGCCACCGCAGTTGCCGAAAGAAAGGATACCCCCAGCAGTGGTATGACGGTTGCCAGATAATGAGAACAGCAGGCCATCATGGCCACAGCGGAGACCCCGCCGGAAGCGGCCATGCTCGAATTGGCCGCTGTTTTCTTTTTGCCGCGAAGATGCGCTCTAAATAGAGGTATACAGGGTCACCTGGATCCCCAGCCCGATGGCAAGGGTAATGATCCACCACCGGTATTCGCTGAACTGAACCCTGGCAAAATACCAATCCGAGGTCAGGGTGTTCATACCCAGATATATTCCCCACGATAGCAAAAGAGGCCAGGAAGCCCAATTAAATACGCTCGCAGATTTGAGAATTTAAAAGGCGGCTCACGCCAGGCTGGGATTTTTTCTGATTCGTTTGCATCGTTCTCAGAAATTGTATAGCCTGCGGATGTTACCGCTGCTTTCAGGTCCGCAATGCCGACAGATACCGGATCATAGCGTATGGTTGCGTTGTTTGCCTTTAAGTCGACGACAGCATCAGCCACGCCGCTAACAGCGGTAAGCGCCCCTCTGAATTCTGCCGACACAGGACCGGCAGGTCATACCATTGATGGCCAATGTGAGGGTCCAATTTCCTTGAATTGCATTTCTCATAATCTACTCCTGGGTGCATTTGCTTGTCGGTTTCGCTATGAGCTTACCGGACGCTAAACCCATCGAATCCGGGGAACAAAACGCGGGATATTCTCGGCATACTGGGCATATAGCTCACCAAACCGTGCGAGCGCCTCCATTTCTTCACGTCGGGCCAGGCGCGAATATACAACCACCAGGACCGGAAACATCAGCAGAGTCGGAATCGTCGGCCATTGAAGCAGGAACCCGATCATTATGGTAATGAAGGCGGCGTACTGGGGGATGCCTGATCCTGGCATAGGGGCCTGTTCGGGCAATTGTAAAATCGCGCTGCGCCCTGAAGAGCACTTTCCATGAAATTGCCAGCAGCGCCAGACCACCCAGTACTAAAATATTGCTGACGGCATGAAGGGGGCCCGAAATGGGCATTGCCCTGCCAGCCTAAGAGGGTCTGGAACAAATGACTGGAATCATGAGAAAACCAGTCAACTTCTGGAAATCGGCTCACCAGCCAGCCAGAGAGAAGGTAAATCGTCAAGGGGAAGCCATACATCTCGGTAAATAGGGCTATCACAAAGGCCGAAAAGGCACCGAATGTTCGCCAGTCCCGCTTGGTTTGCGGCTTGAAAAAACTGAACACAAAGATCAGAAATATGACGGAGTTTATTATTACCAGCTGCCAGAGCCCGTAATCAGGCAGATTGCTCATCGCAAGTGACTCCTTTGGGAAAAAGTTAAACTAATTGTGCCCCTTAACCTTTGGGGAGGCATCGCTCAGTGACATTTCATCGCCCGGCCCCCGCTGGCTTTTTCCAGTCGTTCCCAGATAGCGACCCCACAATCCTTTTTTCTTGGCCGGCCTGGGACTGAGGAATTTTTGGGGGTGTTCCTCAAATGATTGCCGGCAGCCCTCGGCGCAAAAATAGTAGGTTTCCCCGTCAATGGTCGTAATTATTTCTTTTACGCCGGGGACAACCGCCATGCCGCAAACAGGGTCAACAACTGTTTTTTTCTTTTTCGCGGATAAATTCATAGGTACCCTCCATGTTTGTATTTGCGAATTGTATCCGATGAAATTGCAAGCGCTATGCCACTTGGTGGTATAGTAATTTAACATACTGATATAACTATAAATAAAAATAATGACTGGTATTTAAAAAATTTTATTCTCCAGAATAGGGTCGCAGGTGCAAAAAAAATTCCCGGTTTTGGTGGTAAGATGGGTTTCAGGCGGGTAAAAAATACCCATAATTCCTATAGCACGGCGCTTTGCCGGGGGTGCCAGGAGAGCATCGCATGCTCGATAGTTTGCTTCAGTTCCTCAAAATCAAAGGGTTTGCCAAGACAACCAAAGGCGCCTCTATCTTTAGCTTGATCGGCAATTCCATCAGAAAAAAAAGCTGTCATCATTATGATCGGGACATCCGGTCTCAGTGATCTGATCTGATCGAGGGCCTCTAATCCCGAGACCTCAGGCATGAGGACATCCATCAATATGAGATCAAAATGCCGTTGGCCTGCTTCTTCTATGGCAGTTGATCCATCATCTGCCTCAAAAATCTCGTATTGCCAGTCCAAGAGAATCCGAAGCATGGTGCGATGGGCAATATCGTCATCGACGATGAGCAGGGATTTTTTGTTTTTCATTGGTATCTATCCTTTTCGATCAAGGTTTTCTAAGAGAAATGATTTCTTTAGCCAGAAGGATACGGTTAAACCGAGAGTAAGAAAAATAGCCGCAAGAAACAGATAGCGAAAATCTAAGAACGAGCCGCCCAGGAATACAAAAGTAAGCAGTCCCGGAATGGTTCCGATCACGGTTGCCAGGGCAAAATCCTTCTGCTTAATGTTACACATGCCCGAGCTGTATCCCACCAGGTCAAACGGCAGAAATGTCAGCCGCATGATCAGCACGGTTAAGAAGCCGTTCTCCTGTATCTTGCAGGTTAAGCGCGGTACAAAACGCTATTTTTGTGTTAAGGTATTTCAACAGGTCCGCGGTAAAATATCTGCCAACCACAAAGGAAATATTGGCACTGATGTTTTCACCGATCATAGTAAGCAGTATGCCGAGCCAGGGACCGAAAAGGATCCCGGCGGTAATAGTTAAAATGCTTGCCGGAAAAAAGATAAGTGATCTGAATGCATATGCGGTGACATAAATCAGCGGTCCCCAGACCCCTCTCTGGCGGATGAGGCCTTGCAGGGTTTCTATGGCCCCGGTTATCGAAAATTCCCGGCTGAAGTAAGTATAAATTGCCAGGCCAACAACTGTGCCCCAAAGGGTAAACAGAAAAATCTTAATTCGTGTTTTGTTCATGGTGATTCATTCGGGACGATGCTATTTTATTGGATTCGCAGATAATATTTTTAACAGCAATGATCACCAGCTTCGCCTGAGTCCTGCTGGAATTTGCGGCATTTGAAATCCTTCTGTCGGTTTTATTATGCGGGTAATTACCGGTGTGAGTTTGCTGCCGGCTGTCTGGCGTTTTGAAATCAAAGCGGCAATTGCGAATCCCAGTATTAGTCCGGCAAAACCGAATAAAATAGCCGCAGCGGTTTCGCCAATGCCCAGATAATTATGCAATCCGGAACCGACGATAGCACCCAAAATAAGACTTAGGGTTGGCAGGATGTAAAGAATCATGGCACTTTTAAAAACCGAACTTGAACTGAGGCTGATGGTTACCCGATCGCCGACGCCCGCGTTGGCCCGATTTAAGACCCGGGTCTCCATCCTGGAACAGTCCGCCAGGGAATGACAGAACTGCGCTGATTCGCAGTTGCTGCAGGCATCACCTTTTTCAGTGATCACCATGGCCCAACCGTCTTTGCTGACACGGCTCACCCGACCATTTTTCTGCGCCATTTTTCTCACCTTAAAATTAAATAGGAATATTTATATTGAAACAGCCTATTATCTCCCAGTCGCAATTGTTGTGCCAAAATCCATCTGTTGAGATAACCATATGAAATTATAAGTTTAATTTTCTTTACACTTTAGTTCAAAAAATTTTTACCCCTAATACCGGTGAATTCCGGGTAGTTGGTATCCAGGTATCCAGCCAAAATGCCTAAAAATTGCGCACTTTGCCATCAATCCTGGCAGGCAAAGTGTTCTTTTTTTCCGAGCTCAAAGATCTTTCTCTAATATTCTGTATAATTTCAGAACAATATATTCATCATTAAGAATTGAAGAAATTTTGGCACGCCGCTTGCTTTGTTAAATGGGCAAAAAAGATCAGACTCTGTAAAACGAACGGTAATTAATCCGCCCTGAAAAATAGCACATTTAAGTGATAAACAGTTCTTTGAAAATTTAAGAATGTTTTTTTGTTTATAGGTCCGGCGGATTAATTAATTATTTTTTTTGATAAAAGCATCAAAGCATATGGGATTTAAATTCTTTTTGAATATTTGAAGAATGGTCATATATTTCAATTTCTTATGGTTCCTGGTCTAATTTATAAACAAGTAGTTGAATTGAATCACAAACAAAAAAAGCCTAAAAAAATGCGCAGCATAAAGTAATTAATCCGCGAAGCTTCAATATAACCCCATGCTTTAGTATTCACAAAAAAGCTTACAAACTTGCAATATACTATTTTTCAGGGCGGATTAATAAGGAGAAAACTCAGCCTCAACGTCGGCAGGGGGGGTTATAATGGGAGGATACCACATGGGTTATGGTTACGCTTCACCTGAGGACTCCTGCTGGCGATAATATAAGCCCAATGCTAATCCCTTCTCAAAAGGGCGACCGCCCAGGGTCGCCCTTTCCTTTTTTATTCAATTTATTGAATGAGAAAACCAGGCAAGTTGATAATATCATAATTTCAATGGAGTGTATGATGGGTATAAGTACTAAAAAGGGAGACAGCGGTTATACCAGTCTGTTGAGGGGAGCGCGGGTCCCCAAGCATCATTTGATCATCGAAGCCGGAGGAAGTCTTGATGAAGCCAACTCTCTGTTTATTCTCAAATACCTTAATCGGCTTTCGGATTTAATTTTTTTGCTGGCTTGCTTTGAAGAAAAGGATGAAGAGGAAAAACGGGAAATAAATCGAACCCTCCTTTCTCCTAAAGGGGTAACTCCTTTTAATCACAAATGGGGAATAGCCATAGGTTTAACAATCCTGGGCCTAATAGCCGCCATTATCTTTCTTTTGCTGTTTCACAACGCGAACCCACGAGCAACTTATCCCTCCGTGGACAAACATATGGAACAAATGGAAAATATGCATAAATCTATCGAAAACTGAACATTTTCGGTAGAGGGTTTTTTAAAAGTGTTGCATCGTCAGGGAAAAATAGGTGACCGCCAATAATGCCAGCCAGGTAATCAGCCCGGCAATGACAAGGGTGTTGACCACCCGGAAAAGTGTCTTCTCGTTGTGAATGGTCAGCCCTAAAATCGGTATCAAAATGAGGCCCATGGAAAAAATCGCCGATCCCAGCAGGATCCCGCTTATCCCGACCAGGGACTCGAGCGGGTAAAAGATCCAGGGCGGTTAGGCCGAGCGCCTCCCGCCAGTTTTTCAATGCATCCATGGTCACCTCTGGAAAAAGTTTTTGGCAAAAATAACGCAGAGGAACGCAATGACCAGGCCAGAAATGAAGCTATTCGATTTAACATACTGAATTTTTTGACTATTTCATGATCATGATTGTTTCTGGGAAAGGAAAGCCCATGGTGATCGAAGGGGGAGTGTGAAAAAATTATCCGGTGAACTATTTTATTATTAATCAGATTGGTTACGGGAGGGACGGTTTCCTCGATCAGGGATATTTCCCGGGCAGCGGATAGGGTCGCCCGGGGTGACTATGGCGATCCACTTCCTGTAAAGACCCGGGATGAAGTTGGAGAATTAACCCGCAGCTTCAATACTATGGTACTTCAACTTGAAGAGCGCATCCGGCTGAAAGAAGCGCTGGATGTGGCCATGGAAGTGCAGCAAAATCTTCTTCCAACTGAAATGCCACGAGCCAAAGGACTCGATATCGCCGGCGAAAGCATTTATTGTGATGAAACCGGCGGTGATTTTTATGATTTTCACGAAAGCCTAGAAGTTGGTTTCAAAACCCCCTAACTCGGGTCCGCCAAGGCGGAGAACCAAAAAGGATCTATGATTCTTGGTGGCTTATCCTGTATTTTCCTCAAACGAGATAAAGGTTGCGGACGATGAAATCGATACTCGAAAAATTCAATTTACTAGACGAGCAGGACGGCGCCGGTTCGGACACCGGACTGAAATGCAGCGGGGATATCCTCAAATCGATATCTCCTATTGATATGCAACCCATGGCAACAATTCGTTGCGCAACGGTTAAGGATTACGGACAGATCATTGTTCGAGCGGCAGAAGCCTTCAAAACCTGGCGTCTGGTTCCGGCACCGAAGCGTGGTGAGATTGTCCGGCAAATCGGAGAGACTCTGCGCAATCACAAGAAGGAACTGGCCGAAATAATCGTTCTCGAGGTGGGCAAAATCAGGGCCGAGGCCGAAGGTGAAGTCCAGGAAATGATCGACGTTGTCGATTTCGCCGTGGGCCAATCTCGAATGCTATATGGATTGACAATGCCCAGTGAGCGGTCGGAGCACCGGATGTACGAACAGTGGCATCCCTTAGGACCGGTGGGCGTTATTACGGCCTTTAATTTTCCGGTGGCCGTATGGGCCTGGAATGCCATGCTCGCTCTGGTTTGCGGAGATACGGTGATCTGGAAACCCTCTTCTAAAGCATCCCTCACTGCGATTGCCGCCATGAAGCTCATCTGGCCCGTGTTGCAGAAAAACGGTCTTCCGGAGGGGGTTCTCAATCTGGTGATCGGTGATCGAAAATCCATCGGGGAATCGCTGATATATGACAAACGCGTCCCCCTGATCTCGGTTACCGGCAGTGTCCGAATGGGAAAGTATGTCTCACGTGCGGTGGCATCGCGCCTGGGAAAGATCATACTGGAGTTGGGGGGCAACAATGCCATCATTGTGGCGCCCAGCGCCGACCTCGATTTGGCGGTCAGAGGGACGGTGTTTGGCGCCATCGGCACTGCAGGTCAACGATGCACAACAACGCGCAGGGTAATTGTACACGCGGATATCTACCAGTCCTTTTGCGAGTCACTGATCAGGGCCTATCAGCAGGTACATATCGGCAATCCATTTGATGAGGGTGTTCACATGGGTCCGCTGATCGACGGTCAAGCCGTAAAATCAATGCAGACCGCTTTGAAAATATTAAAGGACCAGGGCGGGCGCATTCTCTATGGCGGCCAGATTCTTTCCGGCGGTATATTTGGCGCCGGAACCTATGTCAAGCCCTGCATTTGCGAAGCCGACGCTGATTTGCCGATTGTACATGAAGAAACATTTGCTCCCATTCTCTATTTGACCAGATATAAAACCATCGAAGAAGCTTTAAATATACAAAATGGGGTGTCCCAAGGTCTTTCCTCGGCCATTTTCACCCGGAATTTACAGGAATCGGAAATATTTCTCAGCTATCAGGGCAGCGACTGCGGCATCGCCAATGTCAATATCGGCACTTCCGGAGCTGAGATCGGGGGGGCGTTCGGCGGTGAAAAGAACACCGGGGGCGGACGCGAAGCCGGTTCCGATGCATGGAAAGCCTACATGCGCCGACAAACCTGTGTCATCAACTGGTCTAAGGAGCTGCCGCTGGCCCAGGGAATCGAATTCGGAGTGGCCTAACGAGACTTTATTCTATGTAATGTTATTTGGGAATCATCATACTAGTGAGGAAAGGATAAGATGGGCATCAAAGATCAATATGATCCATGGCAGATTCCCGAAAATCCTTTTGACTATGTGCAACTGGTGAACCAATCAGATGGAATTGGAAGTATACCCAAAGAAAAACTGGGTACCAAGATCGCAATTATCGGAGCAGGGTGTGCCGGGTTATGCGCGGCTTATGAATTATTGAAAATTGGACTGCATCCGGTGGTGTATGAATCGGCCAAGAATGCAGACGGCACGCCGCGAATCGGCGGGCGTATGTATACGTATAGATTTCCGGGTGACCCAAAGGCATTGGCTGAATTAGGCGCCATGAGATTTCCACCGACCCAAAGAACATTTATCTTCTACGTGGATAAATTCGGCTTAGATTACAGCCGGAGATTTCCTGACCCATTAGTGGTGCCGACCTCCTTGTTCTTTAAGGGTCAAAAGTATTTTATTCCCGTTAATGGAAAACTGCCTCCCGATATTCAACGCGCGGTCAACGCCTGGAAAGCATTCATCAGACCGTTGGTGGATAAAATGCTCCGGGTGCGGAATAAACCGCAAAACCTCAACAGTCAGTGGCAGAAATTCGTAAAAGAATATCAGCATAAAAGTTTTTATCAAGTTCTGAATGAAAACGGATTCTCGAAACAGGAAATTGAGTATTTTGGATCACTCGGGCTTGGCACCGGTGGATTCGATTCGCTTTTCCAGATCAGTTTTTTAGAAATTTTAAGAATTGTGGTGTGTCGCTGGGAAGCAGACCAGCGGCTGATAAAAAGGGGTGCCGATCAAATTCCTTTTGGATTGTGGTCCAATACACGCAATTGCATCCACTGGGGTCCGATGAGTGTAAGGCAATTGAATCAAGAACAACCGAGGCCGGCAGTCAAAGAAATTTATGTGCCCACAGATCCGGCTCAAAAAGTTTTCGTGACGGATATCAAAGACGAGGTCCGGCCATACGACGCGGTTTTAATCAGCTGTTCACTACGGGCGCTTGAAATGGATATCAAAATTAATCGATCCGCGTTTTCAGATGACGTTTGGACGGCCATGCAAAACATCCATATGATCAACTCCAGTAAGGTGTTTGTCCGCACCCGTACCGCCTTTTGGAAACATCGGAATCCATCGCACACACTGACCTGCACAATCACCGACGAAGCCACCCGCGGAACTTATCTTTTTGATTTTGAGGATACCCGCTCCGGAGTGATATGTTTAAGCTACAGCTGGGAAGACGCTTCTGTCAAATTCAATGCCTTGAGACATGAAGAGCGGGTTCAGACCTGCATACAGATTTTAGAAAAAATTTATGGCCGGGATCTTATATCCGATCAGGTTGTCGAATCCGTCAGCATTTCATGGGAAGAAATGAAAGGTTACAACGGCGCATTTAAATTAATGCAACCGGGTCAATATTCCTATCAACAGTCACTATTTCGTCAACCTTTTACCCCCTTGCCACAACGGCATAACGGGGTTTTTCTCTCAGGCGACACAACGTCATGGGCAGGCGGATGGGTGGAAGGCGCCTTTCATAGCGGGTTGGACGCCGCCCTGGCCATAATAGAAAGGTTGGGTGGAAAAGTGAACTCATCTGAAATAGATGGAAGATTTATTTCAGAGTAATCAGATTCTCTTATTTCCATCAGACATCCATAGATATTCAATGTTGGCTCTGAGCTGCTCGATTTCAATGCCTAAACTGACACACTGTATTCCTTCCATACATTTTTCAGCATCCCCATCTGCAAGGGAAGTCTTCAGGTCGTGTTTGTTTTTCCCCACGTTTTAATTGTATGCCGT
>PVMK01121463.1_pt1 | contig 11213 bp, 15 predicted proteins | sample 1853481 | NCBI WGS metagenome assembly PVMK01 (sample SAMN08533507, study PRJNA380276) | Marine sediment metagenome, whole genome shotgun sequencing project. | reverse complement strand
AATCGAATTTCCGGGAGTCCAGCCAAAAGCGCCTTGACAGGCGCACACCCAAAAGGATATTGAATCGCCATCGGCCAGCACTCTGGTTTACGTGGGTACGCTTTTGGCTTTTAATGTTTCTCGACTCGGCATATGTTCAACACCAAGAACGCCTGCCAAGCGCAATTCGTGTTCGTAATTTGGGTTCTTGACCCAGTCCTTGAATCGGTATGCTCTATACTCATTGAAGGGCTCCATTCTATGCCAACATCCGTAAATCCATTGAGCAACCTTGTGCGCCTGAGCGGTGACAGCTCTTGCATGGCCAGCCCTGGATTTGTAGGTTTTATAACGGGTAGACAGGTAGGTGTTCCTTGCAGACATCAAATAGCCTGCAACGGACATTCTGAGATAATACCGAATCTTGGCGCGGCCCCGACTCCGAGCCGTCTTGACAACCTTTCCGCCCGTGATTTCTTGACTAGGGCAAATTCCAATCGCTTTGCAAAACGCGCCTTGGCTCTTGTACCGCTGTGGCGTATCCAAGCCAAACTCGCCTATGAATCTGAGAGACAGACTTAAGGTGACAGTTGGTATCGTGGTCAATATCGCTATGACCTCTGCGATTTCAGGTTGCCGTCCAATCATTAGAAGATCCAGTTCGGCAGTCTCGGCATTGTTTTGGAAGCGCTTCATGTCATCGAACAATGACCTAGCATAAACTAGTTGCTGACCATCAAGTTGGACTACGGACTGACGAATGTCGTCAACTGACTTTCGCCCTTTATAAGCTGCCACAATGGCCTCAACAGAGGCACCATTTGTCTGCAATTCTAGCATCTCTTGGGTATATTTCGCATTGGGTGAAACGAGTCTATTCCAAGTGCTACCGCAGGCAACAAGGTGACCCCATAAACGTTGTCTGCACCGCCTCTTCCAGTCTTTGGCTTCATCCATGCGTTTAAAGGTCAGCCGTATATCACGCTGTAATTCGTCAGGCATGTTAGAGGCCCGCAGGGGGAAAGAGGCAGCAAGTCTCGCCAGAGTGGCGGCATCTCGGGCATCCGTCTTCCCTTCTACGCGAATCAAGGCAGATATCACCAACGGATTAATAACGGCAATCGGTAGTCTTGCCTGGCTTATGGTATCATGGGCCAAGATATGATATTGACCAGTTGATTCAATTATGATGAGTTCTGGCTCGAACTTCTTGAGGTCTCGTACTAGGTTGGCAACTTCATTATGTTGTTGCGCGTACTCTCTTATCTTTAGAGTTGAGGGCTCAACATCCAAGAAAGCAACTACCAAGAAGTCTCTATCGGTGTCGATACCTACGGTACGAGAGTGTACATCGGGGACTATCAGGTCACGCACAGCACTGACGCGCTTCGGCGAAGTCAGTTTTGACATATCAGTTGTTTGCTCCTAACCCGTTGTTCTTAATCGAGAGAAGTGGGCGAAAATTGGACGTCGTTACGCGTCTGGTCTTTTAAGTGAAGTCATTTGCTTCATGGGTGTATTTCAGATAATCGCCCCCGCATGGGCTGGGGTAGGAGGTCGTTTGCCTCATAGTTTCGGTGGCGGTCGGGCGGAATTCTATCACAAAAATAGAACGTGTGTTCTATTTCAAATCAATTACTAATATCTCGTCCAACTGCACACGTATTTGCATTCCTACGGCTAACCTAGTAATTCAGAATTCCTTTTGCTCAAGGCCCAATGTCGCTGGCTGGTCGCCCATCCAGAAATGTTGTCCATGTTGGGATTCAAACGAGTGCCCCATCGGACGACATTCTCTCGACGGTATAAGCAGTTGTATGAAACGATTCAAGCCTTTGTCGCCTTCATTGGTCAATATGCGACTGAGTTGGACCCAGCTTTCTCGTCTGTGCATTTAGTCGAGGACAAGAGCCTGTTCAAGGCTCTGAGCCCTGTCTGGCATCAATCAGACCGTAAAGAGGGTCTTATTCCTGATAAACTGCGTCATCTAGATACGGATGCTACCTGGTCCAAGTCTGCTTATCAGGGCTGGGTCTATGGCTATGGTTTGTACATTACCTGTAACGAAGCGGCCTTGCCTATCTTGATACAAGTGGAAACAGCCGCTTATCCCGAAAGCGATGTTCTGGAGGAAAAAACTGACCACATTTTGCTGGTCATCCAACCAGCTACTCTGGCCGCAGATAACAAATACACCAAAGCGCTGCGTATCCGCCGTTGGGCCAAGCAAGGTGTTGCTCTTCTTACACCAGCTTTTAAGTGGGTTAAGGGACGCTATGCTCAGGCTTATCATCGTTTTATTAAAGAACCGGACAATGTTGAACGCCTGCGCCGCCGCGGTACTTCTGTTGAACCACTCTTTGATTTGGTGGCCAAAGTCCTGGGCACCAATGGCCAACACAAGCAGTTACCCGTGCAGCGTCAGACCAATGTACAAACTTGCTTGGCTTTGGCCACGCTTTCCGTTCAGATTTCAATGATTATTAACAGCATATGGGGTTTACCACCGCGTAATATCTCTGAGATGGCTGCCGCCTTCACCTGAATTACGCACACCCCTCAAATATCTACGATAAATTTTGAAAGGAATCTTGAAATGAGCCAAATTGTGCTGGAAGAGCTAGATCTTGACGTAAACGAATTACGAGAGGCTATCCGCGAAGAATATGAGGCGGTTGCCACCAGGCCCGAACAGGGATTTCACTTTCATACCGGCCGGCCGTTAGCCCGAATGCTGGGCTATGACGATGACTGGCTAGAAGGAATCCCGGAAGCATCCGTCGAATCCTTTGCCGGTACTGGGAATCCCTTTAGTCTGGGCGAAATTAAACCGGGAGAACGGGTTGTAGACGTTGGTTCTGGCGCGGGGATAGATAGTTTAATTGCCGCCAAAATGGTCGGGCCGGCAGGCAATGTGGTAGGGATCGACATGACCCCGGCCATGCTTAAGAAGGCCCAGCAGGCAGCGGCTGGCAAAGACAACGTAGAATTCCGGGAAGGATTCGGGGAAGCGCTTCCCGTTTCTGATGGTTGGGCTGACGTTGTTATTTCCAATGGGGTACTCAACCTGATGCCCGACAAGTTAGCCGGTTTACAAGAGATGGCCCGCGTCCTGAAGCCCACGGGCCGGCTTCAAATTGGCGACATTTTAGTGCAGAAAGCGGTGCCGGAGAGTGGTAAACGCCAGATAGACCTTTGGACTGGCTGAATTGCTGGCGCTCTGCTGGAAGCAGAACTTCAGATGATAATCGTACAGGCCGGGTTCGTGGACTTTGAGATAACCTGGCGGGAAGATGTTTTTAGTGGAGCGCCGCAGGAGAGTAGCGCGGCCAACTATGATACCCAGGGCATTAGCTTTCGGGCTCGCAAGCCCCGGGATGAAAATGAATGGTACGAGGCTCTAAACGCCTTGAACTGTGAAATACCGGCCCAGGCAGTTGTCTGAAAGCGTTTTAATCTCCTTCCGGCCGCCTGCCTCTGACGAAAATAAGGGGATCGCTGTAAACCTCCATGACCTCACGGATGCGCGCCGGGTCCTCTTTCAGATAGTCGTAACGGGCCTGTTTCAAAGCGATGAGCTCTTCAAATTCAGCGTCGCTGAAACCGGCCGCGGCCAATTCAGCTCCATAATCTTTACGCCAACGCCGGGTTCTGTCTAGGATTGCTTTGTATGAGGCCAGGGCATACGCCTGGCCATCTTCGACCGGAAGGCGATCATCCCCAGTTGAAAAGAGGGTCAGATGACCGTTGATCTGTACGTTTTCAAGACCTGCATCCCGGAATTGCCACAACAAATCCTGGTTGACAATACCATGATCCACATTCAATAGTCGCGGGCGCACATTCTTACGAAAGACTTGCCACAACCTATAGTCTAGTTCGTCGATATGGTGATTGCCTTCAAGGGGATAGCGACCGTGATAATGAGGTAGACCATCTGTGTGACAGAAACAAACGACGGCCGATATCGTGCCGCCAGGTTTCGTTACCCGAATCTGTTCGCGCAGACCCTGCGCGGAATCGCTGAGGATTCAGAGCAGCGTATGGCTGGTCACCAAATCGAAGGATTTATCAGGGAGCGGTAGTGCATAAGCATCCCCTTTCCTGATCTCAACCTGGTCGGTTAAGCCTTCTATCTCCAACTTTTGCCGGCCGAGATTTAACAGCTTGTCATCACCTTCTACACCGACCACCTGGACTTCCTCTAAGCGTGTGGCCAACAAACGAGCCAAAAAACCTGTACCACAACCGACATCCAGGATGCGTTTATGGGGGCCGGCGCCCAGATAATCCAGCAGCAAGGGTACGAACTCAGGCCGGTAAGCGTATCGTTTGCTTCGTTCTAGGTTTTCCCCTTCCCAATAGCCGATTGCCTTCGTTGATTCTTCCTGTTCTGTCTTAGCCATTATTTTTATCCCCTATAAAGTCGTCGGTCGCCTAGACATCCACTGAATACATGATAAACCTAACCGACGGTAGATGCCATACTCCAGCCACCTGCAAAATAATCCCCCTGCCAGCTATCTGTTATACTTCCACCCTTAAGTGGCTTAGCGCACTCAACGGACATTGCCCAATGATACTAATTGCCCGCGGCATCATCTGGTACGGACTTTACTTGTTTCTCGTGTTGTTGCCCTTGGGAACCGCAGTTATTTCCGATCCCACCAGAGTATCTCCTTCCTTTGTAACAGCAATCGGCATAGGTGCGGGGTTCATAGGTTTTTCACTTATGAGCCTGGAATTCGCTCTCATTTCTCGCATCGAGCCGGCGGCCGAGCCTTTTGGCGAAGACTCTCTTCAACTCTTTCACAATCTAATGGGTGTCATAGCCCTTGGTTTTATATTGGCCCACCCGATCTTTCTGATCATATCTGGCTACCCGGCCAGTTGCTGGCTAAATCCTTTTTCTAGTTGTGCTAACATCGCGACCATTACGGCCTTTTTATCCATATTCATACTTCTCGTGCTGATCGCTTCTTCCATCTGGCGAAAAAAACTGCGCCTCCGCTATGAGGTCTGGTATGTTTTTCACGGGCTGTTTGCTTTAATTGTCATCTTTTCCGCCCTGATCCATATCTTCCGCATCGGCCGTTATACCAGCACCCCCATCATGAAGGCCGTTTGGCTGCTATTTGCGGTACTCGTCGTGGGTTTGGTCATCTGGTACAAGATTTGGACGCCACTCCGGAATTGGAACAAAAAATGGGAAGTCGTGGAAAACAGAGTTGAACGAGGCGATGCCCGCACGCTGGTATTGAAGCCAGTGGATCACGAAGGCTTCTCGTTCTCGCCCGGCCAATTTGCCTGGTTAAAAACTGGCAAAACGCCTTTTGGTCTGGGCCAACACCCGATTTCCATCTCCTCAAATAGCGAAGATCCGCCAGATGGGCAGGTCGCTTTTACCATCAAAGACCTGGGCGACTGGTCTGGCAAAGAGATTTCGGCCATAAAGCCTGGAGATACCCTGTGGCTGGACGGTCCCCATGGCGTTTTTTCCATGGATCGCCAGCAAGGCATGGGCTATGTCCTGATCGGCGGGGGTATAGGTATTACTCCCCTGTACTCGATGTGCCAGACGATGACCGAACGAGGGGATGGGCGGCCGGTGTTCTTATTTTATGGCGGCCAAGATTGGGAAAGCCTGACTTTTCGCGAGGAGTTGGACGAACTGAGCGGCCGGATGAATTTGCAGGTCATTTACGTGTTGAGCGACCCACCCGAAGGCTGGGCAGGGGAAAGTGGCTATGTAAATGAGGATATCTTAAGCCGTTACCTGCCGAAACAATATAGACGATTCATTTTTTTGATTTGTGGCCCGCCACCGCTCATGGATGCGATGGAAGAAGCCTTACCCGATCTCGGCGTGCCCCGGGAGAAGGTACTTAGCGAACGCTTTGATATGGTCTAGAGGAGACAGCTGGCATGCATCATCTAATCGTTAGAGTCTTTGCCATAGGCCTGGCCTTATTGCTGATAGTCGCCATCCTGATCTTTGCCTTCACTGTTGCCGCCTGATTATTCATAAGGATTCTTTTTTAATGGTCCGTACTCAACAAATCACCAAGCTTGTTTTAGGCAGCTGCCTACTCTTTGGTCTGCTCCTGGTCGCCTGTAGCTCGTCGGACGACTCTCGTGAAGTCGCCGAGAAAAAGTGGCAGACCTCGGCCCACGCCGATGAGAGCGCCCGAGCCTTTAGCCGCTGGAACGATGACGATCCGGCCGAGATTCCGGTAAATTGTGCCAAGTGTCATAGCACCCATGGCTACCGGGATTTTCTGGGGCTAGATGGCGCTACACCTGGTCAAGTGGACGAACCGGTCCCGGTTGGTACGACCGTTGAATGTGAAGCTTGCCACAACGAGGTTGCCTCCCAACATGATACCGTCGTGATGCCTTCCGGCAGTGAGCTGACAGAGTTAGGGAAAGAAGCCAACTGTATGGAATGTCATCAAGGTCGCACCTCGACCGTCGATGTCGAAGAAGCAATTGCCGGTCTGGAGCCAGACACCGTCAACGAAGAGCTTGGTTTCATCAATGTCCATAATAAAGCGGCCGCCGCCACCCAATATGGCACGCTGGCCAAGGGCGGCTATGAGCAACCAGGACAGGACTACGTCGGCCGCTACGAACACGACCCTGAATTCGACACCTGTATAGCCTGTCATGACGCTCACGAACTGGAGGTTGTTGTCGAGAATTGTGGTGCCTGTCATGCTGGGGTAAACTCCAAAGCAGATCTGGCCAACATCCGGGTCACCAATATTGATTATGATGGCGATGGGGATGTTACGGAGGGTATATCCGGCGAGATCGAGACGCTACGCGAGGCCCTTTTAACGCGCATGCGCTTATACGCAGCCTTTACTGAAGGGACCGACAATATCGTTTATGAGGACCGTAACCCCTATTTCTTCGATGAGGCCGGTGAAACGTACAGCACCTGGACCCCGCGTTTGCTCCGGGTGGCCTATAACTATCATTACACGACCAAAGAACCTGGCGGCTATGCCCATAATCCCCTTTATCATATCCAGCTACTCTATGATAGCTTGAACGACATCGGTCCTGACACGGTCTCCAAGATCCGTCCGGAATCAGCGCAGTGATCTAATCAACACAGTGATTTAATCAACTCGTTGATTTGGTATACGGCCCACATAGCGGGATAATCTGGATCGTTCTGGCAATAATTTAAGACCACGACCACGAGCGTCAATACTTTCTAAATCGTGTAGCCTGCGACTGACTGACGCTTGTTTACTAACTAAGTTGTTTGGTTGCTCCAGAGTGGAGCAGAGTTAAGGAGGGTTGGCGATTTGGCGCCCCCCCAAAATATTATCCAATATACCTAAGGAGAGGTAACCATGAAACGTACAGGAGCAATGGTCATTTTAGCCGTAGTAGCCGTCGTGGCTGGACTCGTGGCGGTCGTCGATACGATACGATATTTGGAGTTTTTGTTCAGCCCTTTGAGCTTCCTCGGTTCGCCCCTGCTGGGGGCCGGTTTATCTGGCCTTGTAGCGCTCATCTGGTTCTGGGCAGCGGCCAGGATTTGGAATGGCGATCCCCAGGGCTGGCTATTCATGGTCTCCATTGCCGCCATTTACCTGGTTTTTGATATCATCGCGCTCATCGCCGGCACCCCGATCGAGCTCTTATTACCCTCCATCTTTGTCACTGGCCTGGCCTTGATCCTTGGCCTATTGCCCAGTACAAAGCGGGAGTTTGGCACGGGCACGGAATGACGGCCGGATAGGGTCACCTGCTGACCGATAGGGTCACCTGCTGGATTCGACAATTGCATATTTTGCTTGGCGATTGTCCGAAGTCCCTGGAATGTTTGTGCTGGCTGGAAAGTCATTGGTCGTGTCTGATGCCAGCCAGCGCAACCCTCGAGCTCATAAAACGTATAGGAAAGGAAGACAATTGATGCTTTAATCGTTCAGATGAACGCGTGCAGGCGAATGAGCAGCGCGACCATCTGGAAAAATCAAACTGCTGTAACCTTATACGATATTGGGTCATTGGAGGGAAGATGAGCGACGAAATTTCTGAACTCAAAGAAGAAGAACAAGAAAAGCTCGAACAGGAAACGCAGAGTGACGAGAATGAGTGGGGCAAGTCGGAATGGATTATCGGCGCTGCCCTGATCGTTGTTGGACTGGGCCTCTTAGCCAGTAACCTGTTCAACTTTAGCCCTATCTCCAATTGGTGGGCCTTTTTCATCTTTATCCCGGCCGTTGTCAACCTGAACCAGGCCTGGCAATCTTACAGGAGCCACGGCCGGTTAACCGAAAAGGCTCGCGGTAAACTCGTGGGCGGCTTGTTAATCGGCGCCGTAGCCTTCATCTTGCTCTTCGGATTTAGCTTTGGCAACTGGTGGCCGGTTTTCCTGATCATTATCGGTCTGGGCGCCCTGCTTAAAGCGCGCGGTTGAGCCAAATAATATCAAAGCAGCTAGAGTATAAACATTGTTAGCCCTTGACCCCTCGCCCGATTCTCCGGGCTGAGGGGTCAAGGATGAAGATTCTAAGACTCATATTCCTCGTAAAACCACCATTCCCGGAGCTCGCGACACAGCCCATTTTCAGCAAATTGCAGCACGAAGATACCGTCGATCATGACCTGCTTGCCAGACGATAAGAGGGTCAGGTTCGTTAACCAATGAACAATGCTTGAACTTGCGGAAGTCGTCAGAATATCGAAGGAAAAGGCCACCGCGCTATGGTCTTCTACCTCCTCGGCCCAATATTGGCCAACACCCTCCCGCCCTCGCGCCGGTTCGGTGAAAGGCTTCTCATAGTAAACAATATCCTCTGTGAAGAGGGCGGCCGCGGCTTCGGGGTCTCTTGTTTCCCAGGCATGGCCATAAGCGGTTAACCACTTGTGTAGTGCTTCAGTATTCATCACCAACCTCCTATTTAGACGAATAGCTCCATCTAAGGTACCAACAGCTATTCCATCTTCCAAGTAATAGTCTGGGATGATAGCCCCCTTGCCCACCGGCTTGACAACTCTATTTTCGTAGAAAGTTGCTGTGTTCTCCAAATCGCACTCTCTTCAGTCCGAACCATAGGAAAGGGCGCTAGACGTCCTTGACTTTGACGTTAAAGCCAATTAAACTATAAACCAACTTGTAATTACAGGATAACAGTATTACATAATTACAAGTCATCAACGTTCCGGAGTGCTGCCTATGACATTGAATTCCACAGTAGATCGCAGCAGTTATATTCCCTACTACGTTCAGGTAGTCCATGCTCTTAAGGATTACATAGAACATGGTGGGGGACAGCCGGGAGAGCAATTACCTGGCGAGCCCGAACTATGCCGCTTGTTCGGCGTAAGCAGGACGGTCATTCGCCAGGCCCTGAAAGAGCTGGAATATGAAGGATTGATAATTCGGGAAAAAGGCAGAGGCACGTTCATCGCCGAGCCTAAAATCCGGGAAAGCCTTTTTCAGGAATTGACCGGTTTTTATCAGGACATGGCTGCTAAGGGGCATCCGCCGGTGTCGAAGATCCTCAAGCAGACGGTCATTCCAGCTACTCCGAAGATAGCCGCTTACTTGAATTTAAATCCCGAAACGCCGGTCATTCAAATTGATCGCCTGCGCTATGTCCAGGACGAACCGATCGTGTTCGTCACCACCTACCTTCCCCACGCGCTATGCCCACTGTTGCTGGAAGCAGATCTGACTGAGCAGTCGCTATATGCCTTTCTCGAGCAAGAATATGGCCTGGTGATCGCTCGTGGTCGCCGCATCCTAGAAGCAGTGCTGGCAAACGACTATGATGCGGAATTACTAGGGGTCATGCCTGGCTCGCCCCTCATATATGCTCGATAGCGTCAGCTATTTGGAGGACGGTACCCCGATTGAATTTTTCCATGCGTTACACCGTGGGGATCGCTCGCGGTTTGAAGTTGAGCTGATTCGAATGAGTGATCGCAGGATCAATCAGGGCAGTATGCCTGAAGATATGTTCAACATTCTAGGCGAGAATTCCCCGGGCGAGTCCGAATGAGCAACATCCGTTAGGCAATTGTCTTTTCACCAAGAAGGAGAAAGCAGAATGGCCTTGAAAGTTGGCATAGATAGTTATTGCTTCCATCGTTTTTTCGGCGAGGTATACCCCCATCAAACGGCGCCGGCCGAAAGCGAAAAGATGACCATGGAAGATTTTCTGACCTTTGCCAAGAAGCTAGGCGTGGATGGCGTATCCCTGGAGTCTTGTTTTTTCCCATCCTTCGATAAGGAGTGGTTCCTGGATCTCAAAGCCCAGCTTGATGAATATGGCTTCGATCGCGTTTACGCCTGGGGTCATCCAGATGGCCTGGAAGCCGGCAAGAATCGCGCCGAATTCGATAGCATGGTGACTCAGATACCCAACGCCAAACTCATCGGCGCCGACGTGATGCGTGTGGTTGCCAGCAGCCTGATGTTTCGTTTTGAGCCCCATGGCCCACAGCTCGACATCCTGGTGGACTGGTTCAAGGAAGCGGTCAAGGTGGCCGAAGAGTATGACGTGAAACTGGCGGTGGAAAATCACATCGATTACACCGCAGATGAATGCTTGGAATTACTGGAGCGCGTTGATTCTCCTTACCTGGGCTTGAATTTTGACACCGGTAACTTCTTGCGCCTGCTTGACGATCCCGTCGAGGGGGCCAAAAAATTGGCCGATCGTGTTTATGCTACCCACATCAAAGATCTCAAGCCCGTGAGGGGTGTGGCCGTTAGTGAATGGTACTTTTTCTCTTCAACCCCTGTTGGTGATGGCTTAGTTGACAACCTGGAATTGGCCAAGATCTTGAAAGCGGCCGATTACCAAGGCTTCCTGGCCGTGGAGACAGATTCACTGCATCCCGATTACGCTAATTGCGAACACCAGGCGGTGGAACAAAGCGTCAAAGAATTGCGGCGCATAACGACGGCCATAGGTTAGGTTTTTAGGCCCTTTGGGTGCATTCCACCTTCATCACACCCGTACCCAGAGGGCTTTTTCTTCATGGTGATGATTTTCGTGGAGTAATGACAATGAAAACGATGAATGTGGCCATTATCGGCACCAAGTTCATGGGCAAAGCCCATAGTAACGCCTGGCTAAACGCCCCCCGTTTTTTTGATATGGGTGTCAAGCCCGTATTAAAAGTTGCCTGCGGACAAAACGAAAGCGACCTGCAAGAGTTCGCCCAACGTTGGGGTTGGGAAGATATCGAAACAGATTGGC
>PVMK01124720.1_pt1 | contig 11214 bp, 12 predicted proteins | sample 1853481 | NCBI WGS metagenome assembly PVMK01 (sample SAMN08533507, study PRJNA380276) | Marine sediment metagenome, whole genome shotgun sequencing project. | reverse complement strand
CTCTGTCACCGCTGGCCGGATGAAACCCGGGCTAGCGCTTGCCCCGCGCACCTGGCACTCATGTAACCTGGTACTGACGTGGACGGGGATGCCCGGCTTCGCCTTGCGGCCTACGCCGTGGCAGGCTTCGTTCCCAACCAAGGGTTGAGAACGAAGCCTGGTGGAGCCGAACGGGATCGAACCGTCGACCTCCTGAATGCCATTCAGGCGCTCTCCCAACTGAGCTACGGCCCCACAGGGACGCACTTTGTAGCAAAGGTGCTGCGTGTCAATCGAGCGCCGCAGCCGCCAGGTGGTCAGTCAACTAGTCAATCGGCGGACAGAAATCGACTCTGTGCACCCGTGCCCTGACCTGCGCCCTGCACCCGGGCGGCGGGTGGTAGAATGACGTTTGCGAGGAAGCGCATGGGGCCTGGTGGCTTCCGCGGACTTCAAATCCGTTGGGCCGGTCTCAGTAGGTCGGTCGGAGGGTTCGATTCCCTTGCGCTTCCGCCAGCCTCGTACAGTCGGCGGATGCGTGACCCGAGTATTTTATTTGAAGAGGATCATCGATGTCGAGCGCGAATTCGTCTACCGGAGCGAGCTTCAGAAGACGCCGCTGCCGCGATACTCGCGACGGTCAACCGGTACGGCGTTCCGGGGTCCTGGAGGTGGTGCGCGACGAGTGCACGAAACGAGTCTATCTCCTCGAGGGGACATCATCTTTGCCACCTCCAGCTCGACCGGGCCGAGTCGCTGGGCACTTCCTGGTCGGACCGGCGTCCTCAGCGCGACGAGGTCAGCGTCATCGTCCGACGAGCTCAGCAACACACCCGGCGCCCGCCACGGCGAGATCCTGGTCCGAATGGGGTTGATCGAGGAGGCGATCTCGGGTCCGCGGTCCGCAAGCAGGTGCAGGCGATCCTCTGGAGCCTCTTCAACTGGACGAGGGACGGTGAGCTTCGCGGTGGGCCGCGCCAAAGACGACGAGGTTTTTCAAGATCAAGATCCCCACCGCCCGCGCCATCATCGCCGGCTGCCGGCGAATCGCGGATCCGAAGACCATCACCGCACGAATGGGCGGTCGCGGGGCCGTGGTCAGGCGTCTCCCACGTCCGCCCCATCTCGAAGACTTCCGGCTCGAGCCCGACGAGCGCGGCTCCTCGAGCTGGTTGACGGCAAGCGAGCGCTTTACGAGCTGTGCGAAAGCGGCGCCGCGAGCGCGGGAGCCAGCGTGCGGTTCTGTATGCGATGTCCGATGCTGGAACTCGTGGCGGTAGATCCCGCGTCGAGTCGGGAAGATCCTGATACAGGTTCGGGGATAGCGCCGTGCCGCTGTACGAGTATGAATGCTTCGTGTGCGGCATCGATTCGAGCGCATCCGCAGGGTCGAGGAAGCATCGGAGATGACGTGCCCGGAGTGCGGCGGATCGGTGCGTCGCCTCCTCAGCGCGCCCGCCCTCCAGTTCAAGGGCAGCGGTTGGTACGTCACCGACTACGGCAAGGGCAACGGTGGCCGCGCGACCGCCCTCGCAAAGACCGAAGAATCCAACACGTCCTCGCCGAAGACTGACAGCAAACCCAAGACCAAAAAACCCACCAAGAAGTCGACCGACTCCTCGTGAATTCGGAGATCGGAATTCGGAATTCGGAATGCAACACACCCGCCCCAATCGGTCATGGGGGATTGGGCCGTAATTCAGAATTCCGAATTCAGAATTCCGAATTCGAAACGGGGTAGCCCGAAACGCGTTCGAATGCCACTTTCGCGCCGATGGTGACGCCATGTGCGGCGGCGCTTCCAGCCGCCAGCTCGAGGACGGCTCGCGAAGGCTCACCGGGGGTGAACCGGGGGCACGGCTCGGCAGCACAAGGCTGGGCGTCGGCAACGATCTCGACGACCTCTCCGGCGTCGTCGAGGAAGACGATGTCGAGGGGAATGAGAACGTTCATCATCCAAATGGTCGCGTATCGTTCCTCGCTCCAGAGAAGGAGCATCCCACGATCGGTGGGCAGCGAGGGCCGGAACATCAGACCGGTGGTGGTCTCCTCAGGAGTCGTGGCGAGCTCGAGATTCACATTGGCGCCGTCGGGTAGGATCGCCCGTGGCAGCTCGACCGCGATGGGAAGCGGGGCAGCGCCGGCATCGGATACCTGGGCCGTCGGTCGGGCGCACGCGACGACGACCAGGGTGAGCATCGCGAGACCGCACATCCCACCAACCTTTGTAGCGAGACGTTGCTTTTTTTGGTGACGAATTCGCTGCCCGTGGTTCATGGAGCTCTCCGTAGCTGTCATTCCTTCGCGTCGCGCATGAGTCCGAGCTTCTCCGCGTGATATCGAAAGGCCCGATATGACATGCGCAGGAGCTCCGACGCCTTCTTCTGGTGACCGCCCGTACTCTCCAGAGCCTGGCGCATCAGGGACCGACGCAAATTATCCAGGTACTCGTCGATGTCCAGTCCCTCCTCAGGCAATCCTATGATCTCGGTCTGAGGCTCGGCAGAGTCGCCACGCAGGTGCACGGGTAGGCTGCCCGGGGAGATCATCTCCGTGGACTCGAGAGCTACGGTGCGCTCGATCACGTTCTCGAGCTCCCGGACATTGCCCGGCCACGAGTAGGCCTGGAGAACCCGCAGCGCGTCGGGGGTCAATCTCTTCACGGGCAGTTCGAAATTTTTGCACGTCTGTTCGACGAAGTGGCGGGCGAGCTCCGGCAAATCCTCGACACGCTGGCGAAGCGGCGGCAGGTGGAGATGGAGCACGTTGAGCCGGTAGTAGAGATCCTCGCGAAACTCTTTGTTTTTCACGGCCTGATCGAGATCGCGGTTGGTGGCCGCGAGAACCCGCGTGTTCACCTCTATCTCACGACTCGCCCCGACGGGGCGCACGCGCCGTTCCTGGAGGACCCGCAACAGCTTGACCTGCATCGGCAGCGTCAGCTCACCGACCTCGTCGAGAAGGAGGGTTCCACCCTCGGCGTCGACAAACAACCCCTTGTTGTCGCGCACCGCGCCGGTGAAAGCGCCGCGAACGTGGCCGAAAAGCTCGGATTCCAACAGTCCTTCGGGCAGGGCGCCGCAGTTGACGCTCAGGAACGGTCCGTTGGCGTTGGCGGAGAATGCATGAATTGCCTGGGCGAGGAGCTCCTTGCCGGTGCCGCTCTCGCCGGTGATGAAGACGGTGGACGGCGTTGCAGCGAGCCTCGGCACCATGTCCAGAATGCGGCGGATGGCGGGGCTCGTGCCGATGAAGTTGGGGACCTCCGGCCGTTCTTCGGGCTCGATGTCATCACCGACGAGCTTGGTCAGGATGAGCTTGAGGTCCTCCACGTTGAAGGGCTTGGACAGGTACTCGGCAGCACCCGCGCGCAACGCCTCGAGGGCGTGCTGCGGGGTGGTGTGAGCGGTGATGATGATGAAGGGGCTCTCCAGTTCCCGCTTCCGAGCTTCTCCCAGCACCTCGAGACCGCTGCCGTCGGGGAGCTTGAGATCGCACATCACGAGGTCGAAGGATTTGCCCGCAATTTGCTCGATGCCACTCGCCACGTCGTCGGCGGTCGTCACCTCGTAGCCCTCCTGCTCGAGCAGGATCGTCAGGAACTCGCGAAGCGATTTTTCGTCGTCAATGACCAGGATATGGCCTCGGCTCATACCGCCACCTTCTCGGCCGGAAGCTCGACGGTTACCACGGTGCCGCCACCCAGAGTGCTGTCGATGGCAATCGTCCCGCCGTGCTCGGCCACTGCAGCGTACACCACCGCAAGACCGAGACCGGTTCCTCCGGGACGGGTGGTGACGAAGGGCTCGAAAGCCTGTCGACGGACCTCCTCGGTCATCCCGACTCCGGTGTCTTGCCAGCGCAGCACCACCCGGCCGTTTCTCCGCACGGCCGTGATTTCGAGCTCGCCGCCATCCGGCATGGCTTGCAGCGCATTGCGGGAAAGGTTCCAGATGATCTGGCGAAGCTGATGCTCCTCGCCCCGAAGAGTGAGATTCTCGGGAACGCGCAGCACCAGGCGGTGATCGTCACGGTGCTCCTCGGAACGGACGAGGAGGTCGACGCAGTCGCGAAGCATGGCGCTGACGTTGCAGGGGCCGAAGGCCGCCCGCTGCGGGCGTGTGTACTCGAGAAAACCGTCGAGGATTCCCGACAGGCGGCGTGACTCGTCGATCAAGATTCGCAGTAGCCGCTGGTCTTTTTCGTCGAGCGTCCCGGCAGATTCCAGCACCTGTGCGGATCCGGAAATCGAAGCCAGCGGATTCTTGATTTCGTGTGCCATACGCGCCGCCAGTTCGCCGACTGCCGCCATTCGTTCCTGCATCCGCTGACGTTCGGCCTCCTCCTTGATCTCGGACAGATCCTGGAAGGTAACGACGAAGCCGACGACGTTCGTATGTTCGTCGGCGAGCGGACCGATGGTCATGCCGAGCCGCATGCCGGTCGTCGCGACCGATCCCTCGAGCCGTACCACCTTGCGGTCTCGGGCCCGGGTCTTCAATAGTCCCCAGCTCTGGTCTTCGAGCGGAATGACATCGTCAAGGAACGATCCCGTGACTGATTCCTCATCGGCTATCATGAGCATTCGGGCGCCGGCGGGGTTCAGATGCAGGACCCTGCTCTCGAGGTCGCAGGCGATGATCCCGGCGCCCACCGAGCGCACGACGTGGTCGGTGAGCGCAACGAACTGCTTGGTGCGCTCGGTTTCCTCCTGCAGTCGATGGTGGGCGCTGCGCAGCGATTCGCCGAGATAGGACACCAGCACCGCCACCAGAAGGAACCCGACGACGTTTGTCAGCAAGGTGACCAGGATCCGCGACGTCGGCACGGCGATCTGGATTCCCGTCAGGCTCTCCGGCACCGGCAGAACCTCGAAGACCATGAGGTCCACGAGGAGCCCGTAGGCGACGGCGGAGAGGCCGGCGAAGATCAGTCCGCCGCCGCGCATCAGCATGGCGGCGACGGCGATCACGGTGAGGTAGAGGAAGGAGAACGGCGAGTACAGCCCGCCGGTGAAGTAGACGATGCCGGTGATGACCGCGATGTCGCCGACGAGCTGGATCCACGACTGGGCGCGCGGCGAGACCCGGCGGGCGTAGAGAATGAGGTACAGCAGCGAGAGCCCGAAAGCTGAAGAGGATCAGTCCGTAGTAGTTCCTGAGCGGCAGGATCTTCTGGCTGCTGACCTGGATCAGCAGGATGCCGAGGAAGAGGGCGGAAATGACCACCAGGCGGACGCCGATGAGCCAGCGCAGCGCCTTGGCCGATGGATAGGGAACGGGCGGCGTGCGGTCGTTGCTGTCCCGTCCGCGCGGTCGATGGCGACCGCTCGACCATCAGCCGATCTGGCTGATCAACGAGAACATCGGCAGGTACATGGCGACGACGATGACGCCGATGACGACACCGAGAAAGGCGATGATCATCGGTTCCATCAAGGCCATCATTCCCCTCGACCGCCGCATCGACCTCGTCCTCGTAGAAATCGGCGATCTTGGAGAGCATCGTATCCATGGCGCCGGTCTGCTCGCCGACCGCAATCATCTGGCACACCATCGGCGGGAACTGCTCGGAGCGGGTGAGAGGATCGGCGATGGTCTTGCCCTCCTCCACCTCCTTGCGGACCTTGAGCAGCGCCTCCTCGATCACCGCGTTGCCTGCGGTCCGTGCCGTGATTTCCAGCGACTCGAGGATCGCAACACCGGAGCTGAGCAGGGTTCCCAGGGTGCGGCAGAAGCGGGCCACCGCGATCTTACGAAGCAGGATTCCGAGGGCCGGCACCTTGAGCATGATCTTGTCGATCTGATAACGACCCGCATCGGTTTGATAGTACTGGCGAAGAGCGAAGATCGATCCGCCGGTGACGATGAAGATCAGCCACCAGAACCTGCCGATGAAGTTCGACAGGTTGACCACGATCTGGGTGAGAAAGGGAAGCTGGCCCCCGAGGCCCTCGAAAAGGGAGGCGAAGACCGGGATCACCTTCCACAGAATGACGTAGACGACGACGATCGCGATGGTGACGACAGATACCGGGTAGACCATCGCCGACTTGACCTGGCTCTTGAGCCTGACGGCCTTCTCGATGTAGGTAGCGAGACGCTGGAGAATGGTGTCGAGGATACCGCCGGCCTCGCCGGCGGCAACCATGTTGACGTAAAGGTCGTCGAAGGCTTGCGGGTGCTTGCGCATAGCCTCGGCGAGTGAGGATCCGCCCTCCACATCCTGGCGTACCTGGAGGATGACCTTTTGAAAGGCCTTGTTGTCCTGCTGTTGACCGAGGATGTCGAGGCACTGCACCATCGGCAGGCCGGCGTCGATCATCACCGAGAACTGGCGGGTGAAGACCGCGATGTCCTTCGAACTGATGCCGCCGCCGAACTTGGGCAGGGCGATCTCCTTGCCCTTCTCTTTCACCGTAGTGACGACGATCTGCTGGCGGCGGAGAGCGGCGATCACCGCATCCTTGGTATCGCCGATGAGCACGCCGGTCTGTGCGGTGCCGTTGCGGTCGCGGCCCTTCCATTCGTAACTGGGCATCTCAGCTCCTCCCTGCTCGCCGCGCCTCAGGGGCGGTATTTATCGCTCCCACGCCCCTATTGATCATATCCTGAAGCTCGTCCGGATATGAACTGTAAGCAAGCGCCACCTGCAGCGAGATCATTCGCCGTTGGTAGAGGGTTGACAGCGCCTGGTTGAAGGTCTGCATGCCGTGTTTCACCTGTCCGGCCTGCATCATCGAGTAAATCTGGTGGATCTTGTCCTCGCGGATCAGGTTTCTGATGGCCGGGCTGGGAATGAGAACCTCGCATACCAGACACCGTCCCTTCCCGGATGCACGGCGCAGCAGCGACTGGCAGATGATGCCCTCGAGAACGAAGCTGAGCTGTGCCCGAATCTGCGACTGCTGGTGCTCGGGGAAGACGTCGACGATGCGGTTGATGGTCTGTGGCGCGGAGTTGGTGTGGAGGGTTGCGAAGGTGAGGTGGCCGGTCTCCGCGATGCGGAGGGCGGACTCGATGGTCTCGAGATCGCGCATCTCGCCGATGAGCACCACATCGGGGTCCTCGCGCAGCACCGAGCGCAGCGCGTTTGGGAAGCTGTGGGTGTCCGCGTGCAGCTCGCGCTGGTTGACCATGCACTTCTTGTGAGAGTGGAGATACTCCACTGGGATCCTCGATGGTGAGGATGTGGAGCGCCTTCTCACGGTTGATCTTGTCGATCATGGCGGCGAGAGTGGTGGATTTTCCCGGAGCCTGTGGGACCGGTGACCAACACCAGACCACGGGGTCTGCTGCACAGCGCCCTCGACCGAGGCCGGCAATCCGAGCTCGCGGAACCCGAGAATCTCGTACGGGATGCGCCGGAAGGCGCCGGCCACGGCACCGCGTTGCATGTAGACGTTGGCCCGGAACCGGGCGAGTCCCTTGACCCCAAACGAGATATCCAGTTCGAGGGTTTCTTCGAATCGGTGTTTCTGCGCGTCTGTGAGCACCGAGTACGCCAGCTTCTTGGTGTCGACCGCGGTCATCGGCGGGTGGGAAAGCGTGACCAGGGTGCCATCGATACGAACCAGCGGCGGCGAGTTGGTGGTGATGTGGAGGTCGGTGCCACCCTTTTCCACCATGGTCTTGAGAAGTGAATGCAAGCTTACGGTCATTGGGCCATCCCCTCTGCCTACAGGACCGATTCGCGCACCACCTCATCCATCGTGGTGATGCCGTCGCGAATTTTCTGCAGTCCCGATTGCCTCAATCCAATCATACCTTCCTCCATGGCCTTGCGGCGGAGTTCCACGGTGGAGGCGCCGGACAGGATGAGCTCGCGAATGTCCGGGGAGACAACCATGACCTCGTAGATGCCGATCCGACCTCTGTAGCCGCGTTGGTTGCAGTCCTCGCAACCCTGCCCCCTGTAGATCTCGATGTTGGGCGCCTCGGCCTCGGAGAAACCGACGTTGAGCAGCGCCTGCACCGGAACCTCTTCCGGTTGCTTGCACTTTTCACAGACCTTGCGGATCAAGCGCTGGGCGGCGATCAGGTTGAGCGAGGTGGCGACGAGAAAGGGCTCGATGCCCATGTTCATCAGGCGGTTGATGGATGACGGGGCGTCGTTCGTGTGGAGGGTGGAGAGCACGAGGTGACCCGTGAGTGCGGCCTTGATCGCGATCTCGGCGGTCTCGAAGTCGCGAACCTCGCCGACCAGGACGATGTTCGGATCCTGGCGAAGGAATGAGCGCAGGGCGGCCGCGAAGTTGAGGCCGATGCCCTCCTTCATCTGAACCTGGTTGACGCCGACCAGCTGGAACTCCACAGGATCCTCGGCGGTCATGATGTTGACCTCGGGGGTGTTGATTCGCGAGATGGCGGAGTACAGCGTGTTGGTCTTCCCCGAGCCCGTCGGGACCGGTCACCAGGACCATTCCGTACGGGCTGGAAAATCGCCTCCTCGAAGTTCTTGAGACTCGATTTTTCGAAGCCGAGCTTGGTCATGTCGAGCATCAGGGAGTCTTTGTCGAGCAGCCGCATGACGATTTTTTCGCCGTGCAGCGTCGGCAGGGTAGAAACTCGGAAGTCGAGCTCCTTGATCTTGCCCTGAAACTTCATCTTGAGCCTGATCCGGCCGTCCTGCGGGAGCCGTTTCTCGGCGATGTCGAGCTTGGCGAGGATCTTGATGCGCGAGCAGATGGCGTCCCTGAACTTCAGGGGCGGGATTCATGATCTCGTTCAGCAGCCCGTCGATCCGGAAGCGAACACGGAAGGACTTCTCATACGGTTCGATATGGATGTCCGACGCGCTGCGTTTGAGGGCGTCGGTCAAGATCAGATTCACCAGACGCACTACGGGTGCTTCGTCCGCGGCGTCCTCGAGATCCTGGATGTCGAGATCTTCCTCCTCCTGGAGGACCTCGAGCGAGGCTTCCTCGACCGTGGAAAGATCCTCCATCACCTCTTCAGCTCGATCGAGTGGCTGGTGCCGTAGTACCTGTCGATCGCCTCGCGCAGCGCTTCCTCGGCGGCCACCACTGGTTCCACCCGATAGCCGGTGATAAAGGTGATGTCATCCATGGCAAAGACGTTCGAGGGATCGGTCATCGCCACGGTCAAGGTGGCCCCGGTTTTCGACACCGGAATGAACTGATACTTGCGCGCGACGTCGGCGGGAATCAGGCGAATGATCGACTCATCGATGTCGAAATGTTTGAGGTTGATTGACGGCACGCCATACTGCTGCGAAAGACAATCGAGAATATCTTCCTCGGTTACGAACTCCAACCGCACGAGATGTTCGCCGAGACGTCCTCCGCCCGCACGCTGCTCTTCGAGCGCCTTTGCCAGCTGGTGCTCATTGATCAGTTTCGCCTTGATCAGTAGTTCACCGATTTTTAATGCCATGCATTCAGTCCAATTCGACAGACGTTTTCAAGTTAAATTGTAGCATTCAGTTCGCTCGGAATAGGCGCACGGTGGTCTCGCGTCATTGAGGCACCTTTTCTATGGTAACAAATGTTGCGGCTAGTTCGCACTTTTCACCACATCGCGCAGCGTGGCAGTGGGAAACGTAGTTGGCAGTGCGTCGCGGGACTAGCCTTTGTCGATCAGGTCGAGGGCGGCAGAGATGATCTCTTGAGATGCGACCGGGCGGAGTGGGAGCGTCCGGGCCGTGCCGGATGGAGCCCCGGAGGATTCGCCGGCGCCGGAGACCACCGCGGTGCGCGGGCCGAGGGGTCCGTTTCGTCGCCAGTCGCTGGCCAGGAAGACGGCCACCGTCGGCACACTGAAGCTGGCCGCGAGATGCACCGGGCCGGTGTCGCCTCCAACCACCAGGGAGGCCCCGCCGAGGATAGCCGCCAACTCCTCGAGATCGGTGGGTGGCGCCAGCCGGGCGCGAGTCCCCCCCGCCGCGGCGACCGCTGACGCCCGTGACTCCTCCCCCGGCCCCCACAGGACAACCACGTCAAGGTCCAACCCGGTGGCGATGCCTCGACTCACCTCGGCCAGCGCCTGCACAGCCATATTCTTGTGCGCGCCGCCTGTTCCCGGGAGGACCACGGCATAAGGAGCAGACCACCCACTCGTGGGAAATCGGTGACCGATGCGGTCGAGCAGCCATGCGCCGTCGGGCGGCCGCCGCTGAGGTGGCGGCAGGTTGACGGCACGGACCATCTCCAGGTTGGTGTCGACCACGTGGGAGCCGCCGCCGGCGCCACGGACCGTCTCGGTGTAGGCAAAGCCCGGGAGGCGCTCACGGCGCCACGGACGGGCCAGCCCGACCCGTCGTGGCGCTCCGGTCCAGCGGGTCACGAAGGCCGACTTGAGGACGCCCTGGGGATCAAGGGCGACATCAGGCTGGAGCTCGTGAAAACGGCTCTTGAGCGTCGCGATCTCGGCCCGTGTCTGATGAGAGAACGGACGTCGGCGCCACAGCCGGGTCCGGGTGGTGATGACGGAATCCACGGCGGGATGTCCCTCGACCAGAGGTCGCAGGGGCTCCTCGACGACCCAGCACAGATGCAGCCGAGGCTCCGCCTCACGAAGCGCACAGGCGAGCGGCCACGTATGGACAATGTCGCCAAGGGCGGAGAGCCGGACGAGGACGGCCCTCACGTCCACCCCCCCTTGGAAGAGTTTTGAGTTTTGAGTTTTGAGTTTTGAATTTCCTTCCCCCCTCCCCGTCGTCGGTTAAGCGGGGCGGTTGGGCGGCATTCCGAATTCCGAATTCCGAATTCAGAATTCGACTTCGCCGGATCCTCGAACCTTTTCATTCTTTGGTGCAGAAGCGATCGCGGATGATGCCGATAAGATCGGTCGTGGCGTGGTCCTTGGAATCGCCACAGATCGCCGTTCGACCGCCGTAGGCCGCCACGACCTCTCGCTCCGGCACCGTTTCGACGGTGTAGTCGGTGCCCTTGGCGTGGATTTGAGGTTGCAGGATCTCGAGGATCGGAGCCACCGAGGGGCTGTCGAAGAGACAGATGCGATCGATCATCCACAGGTGGGACAGAATCTCCACCCTCTCGACTTCGGGGAGGATCGGTCGAAGCTCGCCTTTGCTGAGCTGGACGGAGAGGTCCGAGTTGACCGCGGCCAGCAGACGGTCGCCGAGAGCGGCGGCAGCCTCCAAATACCGCAAATGGCCGACATGGAGCACGTCGAAGGCGCCGTTGACGAGCACGACTCCCAAACCTTGATCCCGCCACTCCCGACATTCTTCAGCGAGATCGGAAGAGCACAC
>PVMK01124085.1_pt1 | contig 11215 bp, 12 predicted proteins | sample 1853481 | NCBI WGS metagenome assembly PVMK01 (sample SAMN08533507, study PRJNA380276) | Marine sediment metagenome, whole genome shotgun sequencing project. | reverse complement strand
TCTCGCCGTAATCGCTGCAGCCAGGTTGTCGAAGACCAGCAGGTCGACACGACCCTGCTCGATTACGGCGAGAGACGACCCCACCTTCAGTGTCGCCGGACCGACGATCTCGCGCGCCCGCTGTCGTTCACCTATCAGACGGGAACGAAGCGAAGCGGACGCCATCGACGTGGCCCTCAATGAGATGCATCGCCGACGGCACGATCGCCGCGCTGCAGAAGCAAGTGGTTCGCGAATTGTATCGCGGTCCCTGATGACATCAACCAGGCGGGGCCATACGAGACGCTGGCGCCCGGCTGCTGAGCGCCAAACACTCAGACTGAAGGGGAGGGGTCTCTGTTTGGGGACTCCTCCCCTCGGTCGGGTACGGTGCCACCAAGTGAGGTGCTAACCGATGGAATTGGACTGGGGCGTGGTCGGCAGGGCTTTCGACCTGCTGTTGAAGGGCACCTGGCTCACGCTGATCCTGTTCTTCTTCTCGATCCTGCTGGGGTCGGTGCTCGGCCTGATCCTGGCCTTGATGCGGATGTCGCGGTTCCGAGCGGCACGCTGGTTCTCCCTTGGGTACATCTGGCTATTTCGCGGTATTCCCGTGCTGGTGATCCTCTTCTTCGCCTTCTGGGTCGTCGGCCTACAACTGGGGCTGACCCCCGTTCAATCCGGGATCCTCGGGCTCGGCTTCAGCGCCGCCGCCTACATTGCGGAGATCATCCGGGCCGGGATCATCTCGGTCGACCCCGGCCAATTCGAGGCGTCGGAGAGTCTCGGGATGACCAAAAGCCATTACATGCGCAGGATCATCATCCCGCAGAGCATCCGGGTGATCATCCCGACCTATATGTCCAACTCGATCCTCGTGCTCAAGGTCAGTTCGGTTGCCGTTGCCATCGGGATCGTCGAGTTGACCGGCATCACCCGGCAGCTGGCGAACTCGACGAGACAGCCGATTGAGCTGTTGACCGCCGCCGCCGGGATCTACGTGATCCTGACCACGCTGCTCATCGTGGCTCAGGAGCTGCTGGAGCGGCGTTTTGCGCTCAAGACCTGAGAGGAGGTGAGCAAATGGACTGGGGAGCTGTGTGGGATTCGGTGCCTCTGATCTGGAAGGGAGCCGGCGCCACGCTCAAGATGTTCACGTGGGCATTGGTGATCGGGACCGCTGGAGCGTTCGTCCTGGCCCTGATGCGGTTGTCGGCGGCGAAGCCGCTGCAGTGGTTTGCCATCGGGTTTGGCTGGCTTTTCCGTGGGATCCCGCTGTTGATCCTCCTGTTCTTCGCCTTCTTCGCCCTGCCAGAACTCGGAATCCTGTTCAGTCCGGTGGTCGCCGCCATCGTCGCGTTCAGCCTGTGGACGGCGGCCTATCAGGCCGAGGTGATCAGGTCGGGGATCATCGCCGTCCCTCCCGGCCAATCCGAGGCAGCCGAGGCACTCGGGATGACGCGGGCGCACTACATGCGCCGCATCGTCATACCCCAGGGGGTGCGGATCATGATGCCGCCCTATACCGGCAACGCCATCACGTTGCTCAAGCAGACCTCGCTTGCCACGCTGGTAACGGTCCCCGAGATGGCCCTGCTCACCCAAAGGATCTTCAGCAACAACGACCAGTTCATCGAGCCGATCTTCGTCCTCGGAATGATCTACCTCGGCATGACGACCGTGCTCCTGATCATCTCGGCGGGCGTTGAGCACGCCTTCCGACTCAAGGTGTGACGATGGATGCCCTGGTCACCGTCAGCGGTTTGCGCAAGTCATACGGTGACCTCGAGGTGCTCAAGGGCATCGACTTCGAGGTGGCACGGGGCGAGGTCGTCGCCATCATCGGTCCCTCAGGATCCGGCAAGACCACGATGCTGCGTTGTATCAATCTGCTGGAACAGCCGACCGGCGGCCGGATCATGGTCGACGGCAGGGTTGTGTGTGAACAGGCCGATGACGGATCCATGCGTTTTGCCGAAAAAGGAGAGGTGCGTGAGATCCGCGAAGAAATCGGCATGGTGTTCCAGCGCTTCAACCTCTTCCCGCATATGACGGCGCTGGCCAACATCACAGAGGCGCCCCGCTCGGTGAAGGGCATGAGCAAGTCCGATGCCCGTGACCTGGCCGTGGAGCTGCTCGACTCGGTCGGCCTCGCCAACAAGGCCGATGCCTACCCCCTGCAGCTCTCGGGAGGCCAGCAACAGCGGTCGCCATCGCCCGTGCCCTGGCGATGAAGCCTGCGTTGATGCTGTTCGACGAGGTGACCTCGTCGGTGGATCCCGAGCTTGCCGGCGAGATCCTGCTGGTGATGAAGCGGTTGGCCCAACAGGGGATGACCATGCTGGTCGTCACCCATGAGATGAGCTTCGCCGCCGACGTTGCCGACCGCGTGTTGTTCATCGACCACGGCGTCATCGTCGAGCAGGGTCCTGCTCGTGACTTGCTGACCGACCCGCAGAACCCGCGCACACGAGCCTTCCTCCACGCCGTCCTCGACCGGGCGCCCATGACCGAAGACGACGATTCCATCACAGCCAGCGGCGAGGATACCGGTTTCGGCAGCACGGACCTGTTCAGCGAACAAGCGGCTGTTGAGCCTGAATCCGGGCCGGATGATGGCTGAGTCCCCCGACGTCACCGCGCTGTGGAGCGACGTGCTCACCGATCAGGATCGCCGGGTGATCACGAATGCGGGTACGGGAAGGCCCGCGGCCTGGGGAGCTCGCCGCTCCTGGTCGTCATCGACTGCCAGTACAACTACATCGGGGCCGATGAGCCGGTCGACCAGCAGCAGGACCGCTGGCCGGCGGGGGGTGGCGAGGAGCCTGGGCCGCCATCCGCACCATCGCCAAGTTGCTCGATGCTGCAAGGGGAGCGGATGTGCCGGTCCTCTATACCCGCAACGTCCAGAAACGGACGGTGCGGTTCGATTCCTTTGGCGGCAAGTCGACCTGGGACAAGAAGACCACTCTCGACGGCTCGGAAGGCACCCGCATCGTGGATGAGATTGCCCCGCTGGAGGACGACCTCGTGCTCGACAAGAGTTATGCGAGCGCCTTCTACGGGACGCCACTGCTCACCTACCTAGTGGGCCTCGGTGCCGACACCTTGGTGATCACCGGCGTGTCGACGAGTGGTTGCGTCCGGGCCAGCGCCGTCGATGCGGTCACGCGAGGGTACAAGGTCGCCGTCGTCGCCGATGCCGTCGCCGACCGTATCGGTGCTTCGCACCAGGTGGCGCTGCTCGACCTGTGGATGAAATACACCGACGTCATCGACTCGGTCGCGGCCGCGGACTACCTCGCCACATCGTCCAATGGTTGATCTGGCCATCGTCAATGGCACCGTGGTCGTACCCGGCGAGGAGCCTCGGCTCGCCGAGCTAGCGATCGACGCAGGACGGGTCAGCGCGATTCACGACCCCGGCACCGACATCGCAGCAGACGACCACATCGACGCCTCCGGTCTCCACGTGTTCCCGGGTGCAATCGATCCCCACATCCATCTTGGCGGCTACCAGCCGCTGGCCATCGACACCGAGCCAGGCACCGGGCTCGCCGCCCTTGGCGGCGTCACCACACTTGTCAACTACTTCAAGGCCACCGGGTCATACCTCGACCTCGTCCCCGAGTACATCGAGACCTACGAGGACGGCGCCTACATCGACTCCGCCTTCCACCTTCAGCTCCTCACCGAACCGCATCTCGACGAGCTGGCGGAGACCACCCACCGATTCGGGATCACGTCGTACAAGATCAACCTGGCATGGAAGGGTCGGGAGAAGGCGGTCTTCGACAGCGATCGCCCCATCGACAACGGGTGGGTGTGGTCGGTGATGGAGGCAATACGGGACATCGATCCCGAGCACATGGTGCTCAACGTCCATTGCGAGAACCAGGAGCTGAAGAACGAGGCCCGACTCCGCATCGAGGATGAGATGGACCCGTCGCTGCGGTTCTATGAGCAGCTAGCGCCCGACTTCACCGAGACCGACAGCGTGCTCTCCATGATGCTCCTGGCCAGGGTGACCGACGTCACTACCTATATGGTGCATCTGAGCGCAGCCCTCACCATGGAGGCGCTGGCACTCGACTGGGCACACAACCCGAAACTCATCGGTGAGACCTGCCCGCATTATCTGATGCACACGGTCGACTCCGACGCCGGGCTGAAAGCGACGGTGAGCCCGCCGGTGCGCATGCAACGCGACCAGGACGCGCTGTGGGAAGCGCTAGCCGACGGTCGGCTCGATACCGTTGGCAGCGACTCCAACCCGATTATGAGCCAAACGAAGATGGGTGACGGCGAGTTCTGGTCGATCAAGCCAGGGTTCGATGGGGTGGGGTTCATCGTCCCAACCTTGCTCGAAGGCGGCTACCACCGTCGCCGTCTTTCCCTGGGCCGGATCGCTCAGATCATGGCGGAGAATCCGGCGAGGATCTTCGGTCTATACCCGGCAAAGGGCACCATCGCACAGGGTTCGGACGCCGACCTGGTCATCGTGGATCTCCAAGCCGAGCACACCGTCGCAGGCGAGGCCACCGCGGCGCACTCCGACTTTTCCATCTTCGAGGGGATGACGTTTCGCGGCTGGCCCGTCATGACCATTTCTCGGGGCGAGATCATTGCCCAGGACGGCAAGCTGGTCGGAAAGCCTGGCCGGGGCAAGTACCTGCGCCGCCAACTCGCCGCATCGGGTGGAGGTTGAGGCCATGGGTCAAACCGTTGCGCAAAAGATCATTGCCAGGGCCGCCCACCGAGATACGGTGGAGCCAGACGAGGTGTTGTGGGTCGACGTGGACATCGCCATGATCCATGATTCCGGCGGCCCGCGCCGCATTTGGCCGATGCTCACCGAACTCGGCATCGGGGTGTTGAATCCCGATCGCCTCGTCATGGTCTCCGACCATTACGTGCCCGCCCAGGACGTCGGCGCCGCCGAGATCCTGCAAACGACCAGGGCATTTGCCAAGGAATTCGGCGTCACCCGGTTCCACGAGGCACAGGGGATCGCGCACACGCTGATGGTGGAGAAGGCCTATCTCCGGCCGGGAATGTTGTACGTCGGGGGAGACTCACACACTTGCACCGGCGGCGTGCTTGGCTGTCTGGCCCTGGGGATGGGGAGTACCGACCTGTTCGGTGTGGTGGCGACCGGCCGCACCTGGCTGCGGGTTCCGCACACCATCCGGGTCGAAATCGACGGCGCCCTCCCGGTCGGCGTGACTGCGAAGGACCTCATCCTGACCATCATCGGCGATCACGGCATGTCCGGTGGCCTGTACCGCGTGCTCGAGTTCGGTGGGCCGGCCATCGCCGGCATGGGGGTACAAGAACGCAGCGTGCTCACCAACATGTGCGCAGAAATCGGTGCCAAGACCGGGATCGTCCCTGCCGACGACGTCACCGTCTCTTACCTCGCAGAGCGGGGAGTCGATGTCGAGTCAGGGCCGGTCTCCGACCGGGACGCCGAGTACGCCGAGACCTGGCATTACGACGCCACGGATGTCGAGCCTGTCATTGCCAGACCACACCGTCATGACGATGTGGTTCCCGCCGCCGACATATCGGACGTTCCGGTAGGCCGTGCCTACATCGGTGCCTGCACCGGAGCCAAACACTCCGACCTGGTGATGGCCGCTGAGGTACTGCGCGGGCGTTCGGTGGCTCCCGGCGTGCTCCTCCAGGTAGCGCCGGCATCACGAGGCGCATGGGAGCGTGCGATCGACGACGGCACGGCGGCGACGCTCATGGAAGCGGGGGCACACATCCTGTCTACGGGATGCGGCGCCTGCCCCGGTATCGGGAGCGGTGTGCTCGGCCCCGGCGAGGTGTGCATCTCTACCACCAGCCGCAACGCTCGCGGCCGGATGGGGAGCCCGGACTCGCAGGTGTATCTCGGCTCCGCGTACTCGGTGGCGGCGGCTGCGGTGGCGGGTGAGATCGTCGATCCTCGCCAGCTGATGGCGGTGCCCGCATGACGGTCATCGAGGGCAGGGTGTGGAAGTTCGGGGATGACGTCGACACCGACGTCATCGTCCCCGGCCGCTATCTCATTGGAGACGTCGCCGAGATCGCTCGCCACGTCATGGAGGGGATACGCCCCGGGTTTGCCGACCTGGTCGAGCCCGGCGACATCATCGTCGCCGGATCCAACTTCGGCACCGGGTCGAGCCGCGATGTGGCGGTCAAGGCCATGCAAGCCACCGGGATCCAAGCGATCGTCGCCGAGTCATTCGCTCGCATCTACTTCAGGAACTGCATCAACTCGGGTCTCGCACCTGTCGAATGTCCCGGCGCAAACGTCATCGAAGAAGGCCAGCGCGTTCGCATCGATCTGCTCGACGGAAAGGTGACCGTGGTCGACACCGGAGTGGTGCTGGAGGCGGTGCCGCTGCCAAAGGAGATCGCGTCGATCCTCGATGCGGGCGGGCTTGTCGGTTTCATGAGGCGGAAGATCGAGGCGGACCAGCCATGAGTGGAACACCGGCTCGGCTGCGCGCACTGCTCGCCGGTGACGCCCCCTTGGTGGCGCCCGGTGCATTCAACGCGCTGTTTGCCCGACTGATCGAAGAGGCCGGGTTCGATGCCGTGTATCTGTCCGGAGCCGGCGTGGCCAACGCCTTGCTCGGTCAGCCCGATCTGGGTCTGGTGACGATGAGCGAGATGGTCATGGTTGCGGAGCGGATCTGCGAGGTGGTCGACGTTCCTGTGATCGCAGATGGTGACACCGGATACGGCGGGGTGCACAACGTCGCCCGCACCGTGGCGGCTTACGAACGGGCCGGGGTTGCCGCCATCCAGATCGAGGACCAACAATTCCCGAAGCGGTGTGGGCACTTCGAAGGCAAGGAGGTCGTTTCCGCAGATGAAATGGTGGAGCGCGTGATGGCTGCTCGCCGAGCTCGATCCGGCGACGACGGGATCGTGATCATCGCCCGCACAGACGCCGCTGCCGTTGAGGGCATCGACAAAGCAATCGCCCGGGCGCGAACGTACGGCGAAGCCGGCGCCGACGTGCTCTTCGTGGAGGCTCCGTCCAGTGGGGAAGAGCTGGCGATGGTTGCCGGCGAGCTTGGGGATTGGCCGTTGGTGGCAAATATGGTCGAGTTTGGGAAGACGCCATTGCTGTCCGCGGAGGAGCTCGGCGATCTCGGCTTCTCGCTCATCCTGTTTCCGGGCAGTGTGACCCGGACGGTGACGCGAGCCGCGCAGGAAACGCTCGATGAGCTGCGCAGTACCGGCACCACGATGGGCCGGCTGGACGCGATGGCCACCTTTGATGAGGTGAATCGGGTGGTGGGTCTGACGGAGGCCGACGAGTTTGAACGGTCCATCACCGACGCCGCATCGGACGGGTCCTGATCCGATGCCGTCTCTCGGTAGGACAAGGATCACCATCGGGGCCGTTGCTGTTGCGGCGGCGTTGCTGACTGCATGCGGGTCGAGTGCCACCGCCACCACCACTTTCCGGGGCTTCGACGGCTGTTTGGCCGGGGCCAGTTCGGCTATTACGTTCCTGCAACGGACCCTCGATGCGGCCAGCGACGCTGAGCCGGCGGGGCTCGCCGCAACGCTCCCCGACTTCGACCGCAATGTGCGTTGGATGGCGTTGCGAGCCCAGGAGGTCCATTGCACCGAGGAAGGGTTCAACGCCGCCATCATCGTCCGGGTCGACGAGCTGGTCGCCGGCGGGCCGGGCGGGCTTGCCCTCATCGAGATCGTCCGCGAGCGCGGCCTTGGTTCGCTCGACGAGGGCAATGGCGGTTTGATCCAACTCCCCACCGCCTGAGGAGGCGAACCCTCAGCCTGACGGTCGGGTTGCCTCCCTGGCATCGCACAGCACGTAGAAGTGGAAGGCAGAACGCCCCTGCGGGCTTCGCTCTACCGGGATCGGGTGCTCCTCGAACCAGCGCAAGTAGTTCTCGTAGGCATCGTGGTCGGCGAAATGCAACTCGGCGATGCGCTGGAACGGGTCGGTGTCGCCGGCCGTGGCGGTGCCGGCGCTTGTGGTGGTGATCGGACGCACCACGGTGTTCAAGACGACGCGATCCAGGTATGGATTGGCCAGGAGGTCGGGATAGTGGACGTCCCACAGCCACCGATCGTATTCCTCGACCGATATCCCGTCAGCGATGTCGTAGCCGAGGATCGCCTTGACCCGTGGTGGTGCCATGTGGTGCTCCTGAGTCGATGCCGGCGTTCAGCGTAGTGAGTTCCACTGAGTGGAACGGTGTTGCATAAACTGTCATCGAGGTGGAAGTGGCAGCAGTTGCAAAGCCCCAAACGATCGGCGCCGTCGAGCGCGCCGCCGACGTGCTCAACGCCTTCACCGAGCTCGACGGCGCAACGGCCGGCGTCACAGAGCTCTCGGAGCGGCTCGGGCTGTCCAAGGCGGTGGTGCACCGTATCCTCGCCTCGTTGCGGGCTCGGGGCTTCGTCGATGTGGACGAAGACAGCAGGCGCTACTCGCTCGGACCGGCGTCGCTTGCGCTGGGGCTCACCTATCTCCAGCAGATCGACGTGCGGGATGCGGCGAGATCGGTGCTCCGCGAGCTGTGCGACCTGACCAACGAGACCGCCACGCTTTCGATCCGTCGCGGCGACGTGCGCATGTATGTGGACCAGGTCACGCCGCCGCGCGAGGTGAAGATGATCGTGCAACTCGGCCACCCCTATCCGCTCCACGCCGGAGGGTCGTCCAAGGCGTTCCTCGCTCATCTCCCCAAGGGACGAGTCGACGAGTACCTCGATCGGCCGTTGGAGTCGCTCGGCAAGAACACGATCACCGATCCGGTGCGGCTTCGCCAGGATCTCGTCGTCATCCGCAAACAAGGCTACGCCGCCTCCTTCGGGGAGCGCATGGAGGGGGCAGGCTCGATCGCGGCTCCGGTCTTCGACCATGAAAACGAGGCGGTGGCAGTAATCAGCGTCTGCGGGCCGGTGGAACGGTTCCGCGGCGAGGTCGACGAGATCGCCCCGGTGCTGCTGAAGGCGACCAGGGAGCTGTCACGCAGGCTCGGCTGGGAAGACTGAGGGGCGATCAGCGGTACGGGCGGGCTAGGTATCGTCCGTCCGCGGGCCCGACGACCGCACCGTTTTCGAGGATCTGGGATCCCCGCAGGAATACGTGCTTCACCTTGCCGGTGAGCTCGGTGCCCTCCATCGGCGAATAGCCCTGGGTCGACTCTGAGTCGGCGGCGTGAACCACCCACTCGTGGTTGGGATCGAGGAGGGTAATATCGGCGTCGAAACCCGGGCCGATGTCTCCCTTGGCGAGCAGGCCGAACCGTCGCGAGGGGTTCCAGGAGATCAGCTCGGCGATCCGGTTGGGTGTCAGGCCGCGTTTGGTTCCTTCGCTGAAGACTCCGCCAAACAGGTAATCGGTGCCGCCAAACCCGGACTTCGCCTGCCACACATTGTCCGGGTCCGCACCGAGCTTGGTTTCCGGCTTGCAGCAGGCGTGGTCGGAAACGACCCAGTCGATCTCGCCGGCGACCACGGCATCCCACAGCGCCTCGACATCGTCCCTCGCCCGCAGCGGCGGGTTGACCTTCCCGTACAGGCCGGCGGTGGTGTCGAAGTCGGTGAGCAGATGACCGATGGTCACCTCTCGTTTGATGTCGATGTGGGGGTAGGTCTGTGCCATCAGTCGGGCCGACTCCACCGCCATCGCGGACGACAGGTGGAGCAGGTTGATGTTGCCCAACCCGGTGGCGTGGGCGAGATAGGCGGCGATGGCGATCGCCAGACCTTCTGAGTGAGGCGGTCGCGCCGCCGAGTAGGCGGCCAGGCCATCGAGGTCGGAATCCGCCTCGATCATCTCGGTGTAGGCGGTCATGATCTCTGCGGTTTCGCAGTGCAGGCTGAGCGAGATGTAGTCGGCGATCTCAGGGAACTTCTCCCTGGCACTCTGGATGCCTCGCATCACGAACTCGAAATGGGCGTAGTCGTATCGCTCCCCGGGGGGCGTCATCAAGAATGAGGCCTGGTCGTCCGACTTGCCGTGTAGCCCATGCCCGCCGTAGAACATGAACACCTTGAAAGAGGTCACTCCGAAGCGCTCGATGATCAGCGGGATCTCTTCGATATGGCCGCGCTGCATCGGAGCGAGGTGGAAGGCGTAATCGACGTGAGCTCGGCCCTCGGCGGTAGCGAGCACTTCGGGGAAGAACTCTTCGTAGGGGCCGCCTTTGTTGAGGTAGTACTGCCCGGTGCGGAAATACGTGATGGCGGTGGTCACGCCGCCCTGGGCGGCGGCGCGGCTCTCGGTGGCGGCATCCTCGGCGAGTGGGTTGTATATCCCCCAATGGCAATGGGCGTCGACCGCTCCCGGGAAGGCGAGCAGCCCCGTCGCCTCGACGACGGCGTCGGCATCGCCAGCATCGAGGTCCGACTCGACGGCGGCTACCTTCCCGTCCGTTATCCCTATGTCGAGACGATCAACCGTTGCGAGGTTGGGGCGTACCACGCTGCTGCCCTTGATGATCAGGTCGTAGGTTGCCATCTCACTCCTTGTCGGGTCCGGCCGATGCTACCCAGGCCCGTTGGGCGGAACGCTGTTCCAACATGGCTTAGAGCGCGCAGCGATAGGCGACCGGTCGTCTTGACAGAAGTGGAGCCATTTTCCCGCTCTTGCCGCTTCGCGGCGGGCCGCTCGGGCCACGGCTCCGCAAAAGGTCTTTGCCGACAGAGACCGGATCGTGCTCTTTTTTTTGCGGAGCCTCTTGAGTGCCTCGTCTTACGTGAGCGGGAACGGCGATTGCCACCAGGCGGGTCGATCGTCGATGACGATCTCGCTGACCCACTTCACCCACCAGAAACCGCGGCGTCCCTGTGCCACCAGTCGCAGGGGTGCGCCGTGGCCCACCGACAACGGCTTGCCGCCGACGTGGGTGGCGAGCAGGAGGTCGCCGACATCGGCCATCGGAAACCGTCGTTCGTAGCCGGTGGCCGACACCACCCTGGCGCTGGACCCGGTCGCTCCGATCAGTCGGTCGAGACGGGCCCCAGTCCATTCCTGTGTTGCGTACCAGCCACCGGTGCAGTCCAGCGTCGCCGTGACGCGATCATCGAACGCGGCGAGCTCTTCCAGTGTCAGCTGCTGCGTTCCGGTCGGCGATGTCACCAGGAGAAGATGCTCAGGGCCAAGCATGGGTGGTGTGTCGTTGAGCCACGAGGTCACCGGCATGGCAGAGGGATCGCCGGACCCCTGCTCGTGTGATCCGGTGAATCG
>PVMK01187757.1_pt1 | contig 11216 bp, 13 predicted proteins | sample 1853481 | NCBI WGS metagenome assembly PVMK01 (sample SAMN08533507, study PRJNA380276) | Marine sediment metagenome, whole genome shotgun sequencing project. | reverse complement strand
GTTGCCATGGAGAATGGGGTGGAAATTTACAGTTTTGATATTGTTACCGGTCGTGAGGGAAAGGAAACCACCGCCGGAAGTTATAAGATTTTTAAAAAACACGAGAAGTATACGGGAACCGGGGACACTCACACTAGGGTGTCCCGCAAGAGTGTCCCCAATTCACCATCACCTTTAAAAGCGTAATGAAAGACAAGTAAGACCACCGTCCAGCTTGGCGTACTCGGAAATATCAATTTCAATAACCTGCACCCCTTCATCGATGAGCTGTTGCCGAACCTGCGGGAAACCAGCGGGCATTAGAACCTTACCGTTGATACGGATGCAGTTGGCTGCCCCATTTTCTCCGCCGGCGACAGGCAGAACTTTGAATGCAGCAAATTCCGGTCGCAAAACATACTCGTCAGTCGCCAGCAGGGTCTTCTCGGACACGCAGGTGACACCTGTTTTCAGGTGTAGGCATTCCGTGACCGGCACAGTTGACCCGGTCATTCCGTAGCGCCCCAGAATTGTGATCAGCTGATTGGCCCCAGCTAAGTTAGTGCGTGCGGAGATGCCGATATAGAAGTGTTCACAGACCTGCATCACATCACCCCCGTCTAAAGTCCCAGGCGACGTAATCTTCTCAATGCACGTATAAAAACGTTCAAGAAGCGACTGGACTCTTGACGTTTCTCCCCTTCGTGATGGTGCTGCCGGGCGGGTGATGATGGCACAGCGTGTTGTAAGTAGAGCGACATCTTCGACAAACGTCGAATCCGGGTAGGTTTCATCTGCCTCCAGGACGAGTACCTCCAACTCACAACTTTTCAGCGCAGCGATATACTGTCGGTGTTGCAAAAGAGCCTTTTCATAATCCACTGTGCCCAGGTTCGCATTAGTCAGACCGAAGACCATGCTGCGGCCGGGAGTGCGTACGATCGCTTTTGTAAACATGTGTTGTTGTCGATTCCTTGTTGTGTAAGTGTGCAAAATCGTATTTGAACTGGGAATCGGGGACACTCACGCAAGGGTGTCCCGTAAGAGTGCCCCCTGAAGGTGTCCCCAGGTAAAAGAGTCAAACGGAGAATTGACCCCTTTCTTTACTTAGAGACAAACGCGTTAATCAAATCTTTCAGCATGGCGGCGGCAGCTCCCACAGGTGAGCTCTTGCCACCCATAACCGTGATCCCCCCCATAGTGTCCGTATCATAACTGATTGCTTTTTCAGAACCATTGACTGATGCAAGAGGATGTGTTTTATCCAGAGCTTTTGGACTAACGCTCAACTTGAAAGAATCACCTTCGACTTTCACTTCACTTATAAGTTTGATTATCTTATCGATCTTCCTGGCTTCTTCGATGTCTTCAGGAGTAACCTCTGTGATTCCCTGAACAGAAACATCACTGAGACTAAAAGTTTGTCCAAATACCCGGTTGGCGATCAATAGTGTTTTGTTTGCGCTGTCTTTTCCTTCAACGTCATAACTGGGGTCTGTTTCTGCAATACCTAATTTTTGTGCTTCTTTCAGAGCTACATCATAGGCTGTACCGTTCACATACATCTGAGTAAGTATGTAATTGGTTGTTCCATTTAAAATACCTTCAGCTGAAAGTACACGGGTACCTGCAAGACAAGTCAACCCAACATCAAGAGTGGGAAGCGCTGCAGCAGTAGCCGCACTGATGTGAAGGCCAACGCCTTTGGCTTTAGCCCTTTTAAACAGCTCTTCATAGAACAATACAAAGGGCCCCTTGTTGGCACTTACGATATCCATACCCTGTTCGATGGCACCGAAGACATGGGCTTTGGCAACGCCGCCGTCTTTGAGGTCCGTAGGAGTGGCTTCAACAATGACATCTGCATTTCCCTGGGCAATGATTTCCGCGCCGGTGAGGCCCTCTTTACCGAAGGTCGGAAAATTCTGTACTTCATTTCCATCTTTTAAATACGTCACCAATTCAGCAACGGGCAGTCCCTCATCGGAATCAGCCAAAGCCGCTCCCTTCCAGTCTGCCGCACCCATAACAATCAGCTGCAGATCATACTTTGCCCCGAGCTCTTCACCACGATCTGCCAGCAACTGAAGAAATTCTTTACCTACACCACCACATCCACAGAGGATGATTTTCACTATTTTCATTATTTATTTCCTTTTAAAACGAGATTGTCATAATCCTTGGTATCTACTAACGCTTCAATTATGATAGGGCCGTCAGCTGAAAATGCCGTTTTTAATGCCTGGCTGTACTGTTCTTTATCGTTTACGGTAAGAACGGGTACACCAAATAGAGAACCCGGTTCGCCATGTTTCTCTATGGATTCACTCAACTCTACGCCGTATTCATCGTGTTTTTTATTTTCCTGTTTAATTCGAATGAGGGAAAGACTGGCGTCTATCATCACCACAAAAACCACGTGGAGGTTGTTGCGCAGTGCCGTAGCCATCTCTCCTGCCATCATGTAATAACCACCGTCACCGACCACACAACAAACCTGTCTTTCCGGAACGCTGAGTTTAGCGGCGATAGCAGTTGGAATTGCAAATCCCATAGAGGAACAGCCGTTGCTCATCAACTGACACTCTGGGGTACCGGTTTTCCAGTGCTGACCGATAAGGTGTAAATGGGCACCCACATCACAGGTCATAATACCGTCTTGGGGAAGGATTTCTCTCAAACCATTCAGAACTGTTACCGCACCAAAATGGCCGTGTTCAGCAGTCAATTCGGAAAACATTTTCACTTTCCGCTGAACAAGCTCTTCCAAATTCCATTCTGTTTTACCTTCTGTTTTGGCAATCAATCGTTTGATTGAAGAGTTTAATTCTCCAACTACATCGCAAGCCAGTGTATGGCTTTGCAGATCCAGATCAGCTGGAGTCGTGTCTATATGCACTACCGGTACATTGGGTATCCAATCTTCATAATTGAGTTCCACCGGATCAAAACCGATTCCGACGATGAGATCGGCCTGCTGATGGGTAACCCCGACCTGAGGCCCCAAGGCGTGATTTAAAACTCCTGCATAACAAGTATGGTCTTCGGGTAACATCCCCTTGGCCATGGGAGTCAGGACCACGGGTATATTAAATTTTTCCACAAATTCAATTACCAGATCACGAACACCGGATCTCACAGCGGTAATGCCCAGTGCTACCACAGGTTTTTTAGCTTTGGACAAGATAGCGGCCGCCTCATCGAGAACTGAATCATCAACCTCTGGAATTTTTGAGATGTTTAAAGTCCTTTCCGGCTCGTCAGTATTTTCCAGCAATCCAATTCCGCTGGGTAATCCCACATGAACCGGTCCCGGAACTTCTGAAGTCGCAATCTCAAAAGCTTTGTACAGAATCTCTTTTACCTTTCCCTGTTTAAGACGGGTGGTCCATTTGGTGATGGGTTTGAAAAGAGTTTGATGATCGATATTCATCTGTGCAATACGGGGCCGCATTGCATCATTCATTTCATCGGTGAAGGCTATCATCGGAGCGCGATCCAGGTAACCGCCGCTTACACCCGTGGTTAGGTTACAGGCTCCAGGCCCAAAAGTTCCAAAACATGCCGCTGGCTGACCGGTTAGCCGCCAGCACACATCTGCCATAAATCCCGCACTTCCTTCATTGGAGACCAGAACAAATTCTATATCCTCCGTTTCCTGTATCACTGTTAAAAAATCCACCCAGTTTCCACTGGGAACTCCAAAAATATATTTAACGCCTAGATCCTTTAAAGACTGAACCATTACCTGTGCAACTGTAGCCATGCATTTCTCCTTGAAACTGATGAAAAAAATCTAAAAGTACTTAAAAGCTTGTTTTTAGTGCCAAAAACAGAATCGTTAGGACACAGCTATCAACACAGAACGCTAACAGAGTCTAACTTCTTTGAGTAAAGATACTGCAACTTCTATAAAAGCAATTGACGATCAGACTCAAACTCCATAGCTTCTCCGGAAGCAGGGTCAGTGAATTTGACCCGACGGGCAATCAGTTGCAGCGGTTTGCTCAGGTCATCTTCCTGCTTGTCCAACAGCTCGGGGTAATAGCGGTCGTGCATGATACGAAAACCCAGCCCGCTCATATGAACTCTTAGCTGATGTTTCTTGCCAGTGACTGGGTACAACAGAAAGTGCGCTTTGTTGTCGTTGCATGCCACCAGTTTGATCCTGGACTTAGCGTTCGCCACACCTTGAACTACTTTGCTGCGGAACCAGATGTCATCGTCAACCAGCCGGTTCTCAACGTTCCATTCGTTTTCTCCAGGGCAAGCTGATACCTCCGAGAGCGCTTCATAGGTTTTTTCGATTGTGCCGTTTAAAAAGAGCCCACCATAAAGTCCGCGAGTTTTTTCGTTTTTCGAAAAGAGCACCAGACCAGAGGTCTCACGGCCGATCCTGTGGAGAGGAACCAGGCTGTTTCTGCCGGTTCTTCTGCGCAGGCGATTGAGAAGGCATTCGTTCACATAAGGTCCAGCCGGTGTGACCGGCAGGAAAGGCGGCTTACAGGCAACGAGAATCTCATCGTTTTGAAAGACGATCTTCTCCTGAAGAGGGATCAGTGGTTCCTCTGTAACTTCCCTGAAATAGAAGAGTCTCTTCTGTGGGACGTAGGGCGTTTCTCGGGTGATTGGACTACCTGACTCGTCGAGGACTTTACCTGTTACGATCCGTTCTTCCCATACGTCTTGTTCGACACTGGGAAACCTTTTTGTCAGGAACTCCAGAATGGAGGGGTAGGGTTTGTCGATACGCGGCAAGCTAACGCGTGATGGGTGTTTGGCAATCCCCATTTGGTGCAAATCCTTTAAGGTCGGGGCACTGAAATCGTTTATTCTTGATGGGCAAATATAATCTTTTGCGAGAGTCACAAGTTAGCACATCAGTGCGAATCCTGTCTGTTTTAGACCTTGTTCCGGCCAGACGTCTTCCTGCCATTGAAGAAAGTGTCCAGTGTCAGGCTTGACTTATGGGTATTTAAGCACCGGAGTCACCGCATTTCCAATATCAAGGGCTGACCCCCTCTTGCTTCTTTTGGATGGTGTGGTGGTCGTTAGGATCGAAATTGCCGCGGGGTTTTTCCCGTCCATCGCTTGAAGGCATGGTTGAAAGCGCTTTGATCCGAATATCCGAGCAGGAAAGCGAGGTCACCGATAGAAGCACCCTGTTCTTTCAGATTATCCAGGGCAACTTTTTTGCGCAGATCATCAAGGATCTCCTGATATGTGGCTCCCTCTTCCTTGAGTTTAAGCTGTAAATTCCTAGGGCTCATTGCAAGGTTTTTGGCAACAATATCAAGGTTTATCTCCCTGCCTCCCATAAGTTCCTTACCTATCGTCCTGCCTACTTCTCTGGAGAAGGTCTTCTCCGGGAACAACTCTTTCATTCGTTTGTCAGCCAGTTGCTCAAGATCTGTCAGGACTGTTGAATCGGAGAGGAATATGGGCAGGGCAAGGCACTCCTTGTCCATCAGTAATTCATTCTCCGGCCTTTCGAAACCGAGAGGGGCCTCGAAAATCTCATTATATTTACCGAGATCCTCCGGGGCATGAGATACAAAACCGACTTTCAGTAGAACCAGTTTCGATTCAGTAAGCCGACGCAGCATTTTGGTGTACAGGGACATTAGCGTTTCGGCGAGCTGGTCGGGCATCATTATGGTCGGGCCAAAATACTCCCAGAAAATACGGACACCACTGGTGCCGATATCCATCCTGGGGCGGACGGCATCCGCGACAATGTCGTGATATTTGACAAGTTGTTTCAGTGCTTCTCCTACTGAGGAACTATTCATCATCATATTGAATATGAGACTGTTGCCCCTCCAGACCCAGGCGAGTTCTTCGCCAAATGAAAAACCAAAATCCCGCTCTTTTGCCATTTCAACGGCCCCGTTCCAGAGCGTATCGAACTGCTCTGCCGTCAAACGGGTTTCAGGATTAGCCAGGGCAAAATGGTCGATGCCGATACTTTGAAGAAGAGGGGTTGTATCAAGCCCCTTTTTTTCAATGTACCTGACCAGAACGGCAGGAAGGCTTACAGAGAGGGTATGTTGAGGTTCTTTAGTCATAGCGAATTAAGAAAAACTACCATTCTTTCGCCATTTATCAAAAAGTTTTCGTCATCTGCCAAGACTCCAGATGGCAGCTCGCCTATGATTGCCTCCGTAAAAACAACGCAGAGGAGGTTTACAATGGTTTCAGAAATACAGATCAAGATAAGGGGATATCATATTGATCACTTTGGGCATGTAAATAATGGAAAATATTATGGTTTCTTTGAAGATGGACGATGGAGTTACTTCGATGATAAACCGGAATTGCTCGATTATTTCCATACGAACGAGCTGATGCATGTTGTGGCACTAAAAAGTGTTATCGATGTCCTGGCACTCGTCAATTAGATCAGAGCCGGGGACACTCAAAATTGAGTGTCCTTTTTACTTTTGCCAACCAGCGATCCCCCTGCAAACAGACACTGGAATGGTATGCTATGAGAAGACAGCCGCTCAACTCTTTTCCGCCGGCGGGTCAAGGGGGTGGCATGCGAGCGATCAGACTCAGAGAAATGTTGCACACCATCGAGAGAGAAGCCAGGTTCACTGCCTCGCTGACCGGCAGGCCGAGCTTCGATCCTAGCGTAATGGAGGCGATGGAGCAGGTTCCGCGCGATTCCTTTGTGCTACCGGAGCTGATTAGCCGCGCTTTTGACAACGGGCCCCTGCCGATCGGTGAGGGGCAGACCATCTCCCAGCCCTATATCGTTGCCCTGATGACCGACCTGCTCGAACCGCAACCAACACAGACCATCCTCGAAATCGGCACCGGCTCCGGTTACCAGACGGCCATCCTCGCGCAGCTGGTGCAACAGGTCTACAGTCTGGAAATCATCCCCTCGCTGGCTGTCGAGGCGGCCGATTTACTCTTACGACTGGGCTATACCAACATTGAAATTAAAGCCGGAGATGGTCACACCGGCTGGCCGGAACATGCCCCCTACGATGGCATCATCATCACCGCTGCTGCTACCCATTTGCCGCAGGTACTGATCGATCAGCTCAGACCGGGGGGCCGGCTGGTCATTCCCGTCGGGCTGCCTTATTCGTCACAGAAACTGTTACTGGTCGAAAAGAACCTTACGGGGAAATTACATACCAGAGACGTGCTCGAGGTCGTTTTTGTACCGATGACCGGCGGCGTTCATGCAAAGAAGAACAACCACTGAGTGAAGAGACGGCTGAACCTGATTCACTAAGGAGGAGACCATGTTAGTCAGTGAGTTTTGTAATCGCGAAGTCATTATTGTCGATCGGGCAACAACCATTCTTGAGGCGGCCAAACTGATGCGCTCTGAACATGTCGGGGACCTGGTGGTGACCGACAACCGTAATGGCCAGCAGGTGCCGGTCGGCATCCTCACCGATCGAGATATAGTGGTTGAACTGCTGGCAGAGGAGATAGAGCTGGACAAGGTCTCGGTTGGGGATGCCATGAGCTACGAACTGCTAAGCATCAAAGAGCAGGACGGCCTGCATGAAACCATCGAAAAAATGAGTGGTCACGGGGTGCGCCGCCTGCCGGTGGTGGACGATGCTGGCGCGTTGGTCGGCATTGTCACGGTGGATGACCTGATGGAACTGATTGCCGAACAGCTGACCGGCCTGGTCCGTCTGGTCAGCAACGAACTGGTCGGGGAACGGACAAGACGGGATTGAAGCAGGGGGACATAAACCTATTCTGAATCGGGGACACTCAAAAAAATGGGGTCCCTTTTTAGTGCCACCACTGCGGGTGTATAATGATCGAAAGTACACGACGCTTTCAGATTGCGACGGGAAGGAGAAACTTCATGTTCGATAAGCTGCTGTCCACTCAGGATGATGTCGCCCCATTGGTGATGCGCGTCATGTTGGGTATCGTCTTTTTTCCTCACGGTGCGCAAAAAGTTCTTGGCTGGTTCGGAGGTTTCGGCCTTGACGGCACCCTGAATTTTTTCACTCAAACCATGGGTATCCCACTGGTCTTTGCCGTATTGGTGATTGTTGCCGAGTTTCTCGGCGCACTCGGTTTGATCGTTGGATTTTTGACACGCATCGCCGCATTCGGTGTTGCCAGCGTGATGACAGGGGCGATCTTCATGGTTCATCTCAAGCATGGTTTTTTTATGAATTGGGCCGGTAAACAGGCTGGAGAAGGGTTCGAGTATCATCTCCTGGCGATTGCGTTGGCTGTTGCCTTGATTTTTACAGGAGGTGGAAAGGGCTCGATAGATTCGCTCCTCAGCCGTAAGAGTGGCTGATATGGAATCGGGGACACCCATTTTTGCGTGTCCCCAAGTCTTTTACCGGGGCGTCTGGTGACCGTATTGTAACGCGGAGCTGGAGGCTCTGCAGAAGATTATCCCCGAAATCGAGGCCACCGGCGCGCAGATGATCGCTCTCTCGCCGATGCTGCCGAAATACTCGAAACAGCTGGTCACAAAATTGGGACTGACTTTCCCTCTACTCTGTGACCCTGACAATCAGGTGGCGGAACAATTTGGCCTGGTCTTCACCTTGGCCCCTGAATTACGCGAAGTATACCTGTCATTTGGTATCGATCTGGAACGTTTCAACGGTAACGACAGCTGGAAACTAGCGCTGCCAGGCCGAGTGATTATCAACAAAGAGGGTGTCATTTATGACAGTGATATGCATCCCAATCACACCACCCGACCTGAACCGGAGGAGACGCTGGCCAAGCTCAAAGAATTGACTGCCTGAAGAGCCGGAAACACTTAAAGGGGACACTTGAAAATGAATGCCTCGTAGGAGTGTCCCGCTTTCCTCTGTCGGGAAAATCAGTACCACTTCAATTTGCTGACTTTAGAGGCTGTGACGAGGCGTTCGAAGGCATCGACGTCACTCATGTCTGGCTTGCCCCGGTAATGGTAGGGGATAACAACGCCCTGGTTTGAAGGCGTTGACCGCCGAGGCTGCCTGTTCCACGGTCATGGTGTAAGGCAGGTTCATGCAGACAAAGGCGATGTCGATATCGCTCAGGTTGCGCATTTCCGGAATGTCTTCGGTATCACCGGAAATATAGAGACGGACGCCAGCCTTGCTGAGCACGTAACCGTTATCCCGCCCTTTGGGGTGAAATTTGAGCCGTTCGGCGGTGGTGTTGTAAGCGGCAATGGCTTCGATTGTCAGGCCGAGCGTTTCGGTGGTCTCGCCGTTGCTGATCGCCGTGCCGTAGCCGAGCTGTTCGATAACAGTCGGCGAGCCAATGATCTTTGTTTTGCCTTGTTTGAGGGTTGCGACCAGTTCCGGAGCGAGGTGATCCTTATGGATGTGGGTGATCATGATCAGGTCCGGTGGTGGGAAAGTGGAAAAGGCTGCGGCTTCGCCAACCGGATCGACGTAGATCGTGGTTGAGCCGGACTGCAGAACAAAGGTGGCATGCTTGACCGGGGTGTAGGTGAACACCTCGTCAGCGATAGCAGCTACAGGAATCAGAAAGGCTAACAGAAACAGGACAACACAGGATCTATTCATCGTTATTCTCCTTGTGCAATTTGAACATGTTTTGACCAATCTGGACACAACACCTATTCTGAAAATCACCCTCCTCCCTTCATGAATTTCATATTGAAATGCTTGATAAAGCCGTCGATCTCTTCTTCTGAAAAGTCAAAGAAACGAAAGGTTACGGAAGTTACAGGCAGTCTAAGGGACCGGCCCAGTTCACGAAAGCCTTCCGGTTCAAGAATGATTTCAATGCTTTTGTGGTTGAGCTGAAACTTAATGGTGTCTTCGGTGTGATGATATGGAATGTCATTGAGCAGGTTGGGGAGCTCACGATAAAAGCCTTTATGGGTTATCCCCATCTCTTTTTGTACGATTATGGGTCGCTTTTTATCTGTTCTCACAACTTTGTCCTTAAGTCGCTTAATAATACTTTAATGGATAATCAGAGAGCCCCATAAGTTAAAGGTGTTTACCTGATTATTGGCAAGACTTTTCCCGCTTCTGGTTTTGAAGTATGACATAAACTCTCAGTTTGTCAGTGAGTTGCAATGTTCTCGTTCTCTGTTAAATTAAAATTATGAAATTGGCCCCGTCAACCAAGGAAGGAGGCAATGATGGGATTCTTTAGTAAGAAGTTGAACTACCCTGAGCTTGATTCCGATGATCCTGTTGCCAATCAGGTCCATGAGTTTGATGGTCCGTTGCAGGATCTGATGGGACAGATCTCCGATACTATTGAAGTGGTCCCGGCGGATGATCATGCTTATGTGTTCATTGGCAAACCACCAAAGAAATTTGGCGTTGCCATGATTGAAGATGGTGCGGTACAGAGCTTTATCGCTGCCGCAAAAGAGAAAGGGCTCGACCAGGCGAAGATTCAGATGTTGAACGAGCAACTTCGTGATGCATACATGCACAACATGGATGCCAAGCGTTACAAGACCAGTGTCGCAGGAAAAGAAGTTGTGGTGACGCCTTGTATGCAGCTTGATCAGGAAGTCAAACAGATCATGAGCAGTATGAGCAATTAAAGGGTCCAACAAAACCAGGGGCTGAAAGCCGGGATTGAAGCCGATTTGCTGTCGTGCCTCTCCCGGTTTTTTTTGGAATTGGGGAATTGGGGACACTCCCGGAAGTGTCCCTGTAGTGTCCCGCTTTATGTAAACTTTGAATCGAGCCATTGGAGAATCGGGGACACTCACACAAGGGTGTCCCGTAAGAGTGTCCCCCGACGCCATTGGGGGCGGACCAAGCCAAGTCACTGTAATCAAAAGAAATCTCTATCAAAAAGCCGTCTTTTTATGCCTTAAAAGCTCTTTTTGGGTATCAAAATCAAGCCCATCGTTGTTTAGGAGTTCCGGGGACACCCCACTTAATTGTTTAGACAATAAAGGAATCCTTCCTCTCTATGCCCACCAACTTCAAAACAACCCACCTGCCTAAGGTCGAGAAAACCGTCTGTAGACTGGGAATCGCTGGTAATTACGGAATCGATTCAAGCGATATCGAGTGGGCGGCGGAGCAGGGGGCCAACTACTGGATATGGGGCGCCAGTTATAAGAAAGTGGCCGACGGAATCTGTCAGGTCATTCGCCAGGATCGAGAGAGTCATGTGGTGGCGATGCTCGGGTGGGGCGTCTTCGGCTGGCAGATTCGGCAGAATGTTGAGAATGCACTGCGTAAGCTTGATACCGACTACCTCGATGTTTTCAAACTTGGCTGGCTCGGTAA
>PVMK01122420.1_pt1 | contig 11216 bp, 14 predicted proteins | sample 1853481 | NCBI WGS metagenome assembly PVMK01 (sample SAMN08533507, study PRJNA380276) | Marine sediment metagenome, whole genome shotgun sequencing project. | reverse complement strand
CTCGGGAGGATTGGGAATGTCCTTGAACTTGTGGTTGATTTCGTAGGAGAGTCGCTCAGGGGAGGTCTTGTGTGGGGTCAAGGCGTGCATGGGGTCTGCGAACCTCGGCGGGCAACGCCCTGTTGGTGGTCCGGCATGTTGATGTCCTTGAATGTATGGAAGAACCGCCATCTCGGGTGATCGCCGATGCCCCTAGCAGCATTTTCGTGTCGGAAAACGCCCCGCATCTGGTCTGGTCCCTGGCGGAAACTCGGATAGGACACAGCCCGAGCGATCGAGGATGCGGTCATGGAGGCCCCGATTCGAGCGCGGATAGATCACGTCTATCCCGGAGCCAAGCACTGCGGTACAAAGCCCTCCAGCGTCGAGGGCTCCTCGGTGCGCCGCCGCGTCGACACCTCTTGCCAGTCCGCTCACCACGACCCACCCAGCCGCAGCGGCCGCCGCACCGTAGCCCTCGGCCAGTTCCAGTCCGTACGAGGTGCAGGCCCGCGAACCGACGATGCCGATCGACGGCCCATGCGATGGCGTTCCATTCGTGAACAGCCAACGGGGAGCATCGGAGTACATGCCGAGACGAGCAGGGAAGTCCGAATGCGACTTTTCGAGGAACGTCACCCCGAGTTTGGCGAGTTGTTCGGCCCGTTCCTGTGCCCCCACCCGAACCGCGTCGCAGACCGCTGGACCGAGTTTCGTTCTTCCGGCCGCTATCGCTTTCACCGCCGCGCTGACGGATCCCCGTCGGTCGATGTGCGTGTCGACCGCTTTCGGGGATAGTCCGCCGTAGGCGAGCCTGATCGCGTCGGAGTCGCTCATGATGTCTCACCACGGTAGGAGAACGCCTCCTTGAGGTGGACATCGGTTGTCATCTCGCTCCCATCGAGATCAGCTATCGTTCGTGCGACTCTGCGCACGCGGTTCCATCCGCGGGCCGTGAGGTGTTCCGCGTTGGATTCGGACGTCATCAGGGTGACCAGTGCGGTCTCATCCTCAAGTGCTACGAGCTGCTCGGCTGTTAGCGATCGATTCAGGCTGCCTCTGGCTGCCTGGATGTCTCGCGCCTTCACAACCCTGCGGCGAACGACTTCGGAGGACTCACCTAGCGGTCCGATCATGTCAAGTGGTCGCAGTCGGTGGACGGCCAACCGGAGATCGAACCGGTCCAGGAGAGGCCCTGAAAGCCGGCTGCGATATCGATCGAGCCTCGACGCCGAGCATTCGCATCCCTTCAGCCGATCCCCGAGATAGCCACAGGGACACGGGTTCGATGCCGCTACGACCTGGATGTCGGAAGGGAACCTTACCGAACCCGCCTGGCGTGACACGAGTACGGACCCTTGCTCCATCGGCTGTCTCAGCGAATCAAGGACCGTTGGAGGGAACTCACCAAGTTCATCGAGGAACAGGACACCTCGGTGCGCTCGACTTATCTCCCCTGGCGTCGGGATACCCGATCCCCCTCCGACAAGCGCCGCAGTAGTGATCGAGTGATGTGGTGCTCGGAACGGCATAGATGTGCTGATATCCCCGTTGAAACCGCTTGCTGCCGACACGAGCCCGACCTCACGCTGGGCTTCTTCGGTCAGATCCGGAAGGATCCCCGGCAGGCAGGATGCGAGAAGCGACTTCCCCGACCCCGGCGGTCCAACCATGAGCATGTGGTGGCCCCCTGCGGCCGCGATCTCCAAAGCCCGTCTGGCGAGTGACTGACCGCGAACGATCGAGAGATCAGGGTGAACGGCAATGGCGGATTGTGGGCTGCGAAGAGCATCTGGTTCTGATGACCCACGGAGAACATCCACCGCATGGCGGAGCGTCTTCACCCCGCCCGCGTGGTTGGCGAACACAGGGAGAAGCGCCGTGTCGGAAGAGACAAGCGCCATCGTCTCCGACTCGGCAGCGACCGCCGCTGCCGTAACAGCCCCACGAGACGCTTTCACATCGCCCTGGAGCGACAGTTCGCCCGCAACAACGAACCTGTCGAACGCAAGGTCGATCTTCTTCTCAGTTGCTGCGATGACACCCAAGGCCACAGGCAAATCGAACGAAGCGCCGGCCTTTGGCAGATCAGCCGGAGAGAGGTTCACCACCACTCTGCCTTGGGGGAACTTATAGCCCGATGCCTTGATGGCCGAGCGCACACGCTCGCGAGATTCACGCACCGAGGCATCGGGAAGCCCGACGATGACGAACTGCCCTCGGCCTGCCCCCACGTGCGTCTCGACCCTGACAGCACGAGGGCTCACGCCAACAAGAGCGCACGATGTTGCGAATCGGGACATACCTCGAACGTATGCCACCGGTATGACAGAACTCGGTCAGATTCTAGCGAGTTCTCATTCCCGTGCCTTCCCGGCTGACCCAAGTCAGGGGACCGGGCAGGTGACACCGATTTGGAAGATATCGGTGACGACTTCAGCGCTAAGCGTAAATGTCTCCGGCAGGAGCAGTGGCATGAAGGTGGACACCGGATGTGTAGCTGCAATCCTCAATTTCGAACCGTCGAAACACTCCACTGTCACGAGGTCAACCGATGACGCATTCAGACCCACCGACGAACCGTATCGTGCGGCCTCTCTGGCCGCCGTGTTGACGGAGGCGGTTGCCGCCATGTAACGACCCATATCGATCGTGCCCATAATAGGCAGCATGAACAGCGGCGGAATCAGCGCGAGCTCAACAAGGGTCGCTCCCCTACTCTCGGAAAGGCGCCTCATTCGAAGTGATCCATATCGGGCGGATCGGCAGGTCCTGAATCATCGGCCACGATCAGGTGATCGTCGCCATTGAGCTGGACACGCACCGCGACCACCGATCCCTTATCGAGGATGTTTTCCTTGCCGCTCCACTGGACGTCGGCCTCCTTCGCGTAGATGAGCCCCTTGAGCACATTGAAGTCGCTCGGAAGCATCACACCAAAGTTGGAACAAAGCGTTACCGCATAGTCTGAGAAGGCAATCACTCCCTCCCCGTTCACCGCTGGTTCGATGTAGTTGTTTCCCTTGTACTCGACAGTTCCCTTAGCCACCAGCGTGAGCTTCGCGAAACTTCCGGAACCTCCGACATTGTCCACAAGGATCTTGCCTGTTGAGTAGTAGATGCCATCCTCAACATCATCGCCGGAGAGAACGATGTCGTCGTTATCGTCGAAGTCGGAATTGTCGAAGTCGGCCTTCGCCGCGAAGTCGGCGACGAAGAAGATATCCTTATATGGATCTGAGCAAGCGCGGGTGGATCTGGTACCGCACGAAGGAACCTTGACGACGAACTTGTCGCACCTGTCGATGCCACAGGCCGCGGCCATCCTCGCTCGGGCTCATCGAAGAGATCTACCAGCCGTCCGTCGAGCATGCAGTCGATGAGCAGACGGGCGAACAGGCCCGAGCCGATCAGGCGGAAAGTGGAGCTGGCGAGGAGCCGGGTCCGCGCTAGCGACCTTTGAACTCGGGGGGCCGCTTCTCGATGAAGGCGCCTGCCCCCTCAACCAGGTCCTCTGACGCAAGAAGCACCGCCTGCGCCTGCTCCTCGAAAGAGAGCGCCTGTTCGAATGTGAATGTCGATGACCGATCGAGACCGCGCTTGATCATCGACTGGGCAAGCGGTGCGCCTGCGGCCAACTGATCGGCCGCATCAGAGGCTGAATCAACGAGCTCGCTGGCGGGGACGACTGATGTCACGAGCCCTATCGCCAGCGCTTCTTCTGCATCGACTACCCGACCTGTGAGAGCGAGTTCTCTCGCACGGGCGAGGCCGACGAGCCTCGGCAACAGCCACGTACCGCCGAAGTCGACGGTCAAGCCTCGCTTGACGAAAATCTCGGCGAAACGTGCGGTTTCGGACGCGATGACGATGTCACACCCGATCGCAAGGTTCATGCCAGCGCCCACGGCGACTCCGTCAACAGCAGCGATCGTCGGCTTTGTGAGCCGGTGGAGTCCGATGGCCGCGGAATTCGTGAGGCGCATGCGCGCTGCGTTATCCGCTGCGCTCGGCACCGCGGCGATGTCCTTGTTCATATCGGCGCCCGAGCAGAAGTCTCCGTCGGCTCCGGTGATGACCAGCGCCCTTGCATCCGACTCTTGAAACCCAGAGAAGGCCTGGGCTAGCTGCGTCCATCCGTCATGCGGCACAGCGTTCATCCGGCCCGGGTTGGACATCGTCAACCATCGGACCGTGCCACGATCCTGTGTGGAGACGAATTCGATCACAGCTCCACACTACCGGTTCCCATCATGTCTTCACGAACACGGAATTTGCGGGTGATGGGCGTACCATCGCGCCATGACCACCGATTCGCACTCATACACGACGTCCTCGTTAACGGGCGATGAGTACGAGATGGTGCATCCGATTCAGCCGTATCAGGCGCGCAAGTCGTACATCTGCCCTGGTTGTGAATCGATCATCGACCCCGGAGTTGGCCACATCGTCGTCGTCCCCCAGGAGGCGCCTGATCTGCGTCGACATTGGCACCGTGGATGCTGGTTCAAGGAACGCAGGCGTCTCGGCTATCACCGATCAGCTGACGTCTCGTAGCCACCGAACCTCGGCACCCTTTGCCGTGACCTTGACCGCGATCACATCGAGTCGGTGAACCACAACCGGTAATCCCGCGATCGCTCGATCAAGCGCATCGAGTTTCCGGCGATCTATGGACTCCGTCGGATCAACGCCGTCGGTGGTTGTCTTCACCTCGAAGGCGATCGTCCCATCCGGACCCGATGCGACGATGTCGATCTCGCCGCCACTGTTCGTGACGTTCGTCATCTCGATGCGGTAGCCCCTGTCAACGAGGAAGGAAGCAGCGATTCGCTCACCGAACCTTCCAACGTCGGCACGGGTGGGGCGACGATCCATGGGTCGACCGTATCGGACGCCCGAGGTGAGTCCTAGGAGGTTGGGCTCTTGTCGATCTCTTCGATGTTGACGTCGCGGAAGGTCATGACCCTCACCGACCGAACGAAACGCGCAGGCCGATACATATCCCACACCCAGGCATCCTCGAGATTGATCTCGAAATAGGTCGCCTCACCGGACTGCTTCGTCTGGACATCGACGTTGTTGGCGAGATAGAACCGGCGCTCGGTCTCAACGACGTATTTGAACATCGAGAGCACGTCGCGGTACTCGCGGTAGATCTTCAGTTCAACGTCGGATTCGTACCGCTCGAGGTCTTCGTCACTCATGGTTCAACAATCTAGGCACGAGTATCGACTTACAAGCCAGACCAGCGACTCGGCGGCCAGATGATGATGAACGCTTTCCCGACGATTGCATCCTCAGGCACCGGGCCGAACCTCCGGCCATCGCTCGAATGACATCGGTTGTCCCCCATGACCATCACGTGTCCCTCCGGAATGAGCTGCGGTCCGTAGTCATGGCCTCCCGAGGCGCACGTAGACGGAGGAACGGCAACAGCGGCCAGATACGGCTCGTCGACCGGCACACCGTTGACGAGGAGTTGGTTCATCACCAACTCAACCGTGTCGCCCGGTAAGGCGACCACACGCTTGATGAACTCTGATTCAGGCGTCGCCAGACCGATCGACTCGAGAAGGTTCCTGACGGCGCGCTCCCCCACGCCGTCCGTGGACGACTCGAATCCGCCGCGTGGATCGTCGAACACGATCACGTCGCCATACGCCAGATCGCCGAACGTGTACGAGACCTTGCTCACGAGGACTCGGTCGTCGATCTGCAGCGTCTCCTTCATGGACCCTGAGGGGATGAAGAAAGCCTGGAAGAGGAACGTCTTGATGATGACGGCGACGACGAGAGCGACGCCGATGAGGATCGGGAGTTCCATCCAGAATGGCATGGAACGCTTCTTCTCTGCAGCCTCGGTCGGCGCATCGGCCTCCTCAGCGGGCTCGGATTCATTACCGGATCCGACGATGTCGGCGTCGTCAACCGAGGCACTCTCTCCATCAGTCTGATAGACAGAGAGATACCAGTCCGATGCCTCTGGAGGTATCGCCGCGTCGTCCTTGGAGTCATCGATCACGTTGGAACCATACCGGTGCCTTCGGCAAATCCCGAGGTGTCTGAAGGAACGTACTCTCTCCCGCCGAGGTAGTCGTACCACAGCATTCGGGCCGCAGTCGAGCGGTGCGGGGCCCACGATTGAGCCATTCCGTCGGCGGCCTCCTTGTCCGGAACCGCACCGAGGTTGAACACCGATGCCATCGACACATAGAGAGCCCGGTCGCCGGATGGCCAGATGTCTGGCGACCCCTTGGCAAACAGAAGGAAACACGCCGCGGTCCACCTTCCGATTCCACGGATCTGCAACAACTGCGCTTCCGCCTCATCATCGTCAAGTCCCGTTATCGCTGCGAGGTCAAGATCGCCCGAGCAGACGAGATCTGCGACGCCCCGCACGTAACTCGTCTTCTGGCGTGAGAACCCGACCGACTTGAGTTCACTATCGGTCAGAGACAGGAATCCCTCGGGGTCCACGGTCCCGAGACGTTCGTTGAGGCGGCGATACGCGGCATTGGCAGATGCCAGAGAGACCTGCTGCTCCAGGATGAGCCTCGTGACGGTCTCAAAGGTCGGCTGTCGCAACCATAGGGGCGGCGGGCCATTCCTCTCGGACAGATCGGCGAAGACCCGTTCACGAGAGGCAAGCATCGCAACTTCCTCGTGAAGCGTTGCGAGGTTCATCAACGATAAACCGGCCCGTTCTCACGGGCCGGCGTCACGAATCTGATGATACGCATCTTTTCGAGCGCTACTCGCGCTTTTCCTTGATACGGGTCGCCTTGCCGATGCGGTCACGCAGGTAGTAGAGCTTGGCTCTGCGCACGTCGCCCCGCCTCGTAACTTCAATCGATTGCACGATGGGAGCGTGGAGGGGGAAGATCCGCTCAACGCCGACGCCGAAACTGATCTTGCGCACCGTAAACGTCGCTCGGGCGCCCGAACCGCCGCTCCTGGCGATCACGACACCTTCGAATGCCTGGACGCGCTCGCGGCCGGCTTCGATGACTCGGACGTTCACAACGACGGTGTCACCGGGACTGAAGTCCGGGAGGTCGTCGCGCAGTTGCGCATTCTCGATCTCTTCGATCGTATTCACGGGGTCCTCCGAAATGAAAGGTGAGGTAGGGACGGGTTCTATACGCAAGCCGACCGTATCAGCCCTGCTCGTTGAGGAGGTCCGGCCGCCGCTCGGCCGTGCGGAGTGCCCGCTGTTGCCTACGCCATTCTGCGATCTTCCCATGATCGCCACTGAGCAGGACATCGGGGACCTTCCATCCTCGAAAGTCCGCGGGTCTCGTGTACTGGGGTTCTTCAAGGAGACCATCTCCTCGGAAGGACTCGGACTCAGACGACGCCGGATTCCCTATGACGCTCGGCAGCAGCCGTGCCGTGCCCTCGATGATCACGGCCGCTGCGACCTCTCCCCCAAGAAGGACGAAGTCTCCAAGCGACACCTCCTCGTCGATGAAGTGTTCGACAATCCGCTCGTCGATGCCCTCGTATCGCCCGCAGACAAGTGTGAGTTCCTCGATCTCGGCGAATCGATCGAGGTGGGACTGCATCAACGGCGCTCCGGATGGTGTCAGCAGAACCCTGTGCGTATGAGCAAGGGGTTCGAGCACGTTCGCCATCGGCTCAGCCATCATCACCATGCCGGCGCCCCCGCCGAACGGCGCATCATCGACCTGACGGTGTACCCCTTTGCCATGGTCGCGCGGGTCGTGGAACTCGATCTCGATGAGACCCTCCTCGATCGCCTTGCCGACGAGAGACGTGTCAAGGGGCGATTCGAAGAACTCCTCGAACAGTGTGACCACGTGGAACTTCATCTCAGGACGTCATCTCGGGTGTCAGTCGTCAGCCCTGAACGCCGCGACGAGGAGCGAGGCTGTGTCCTGTGCGATCGAATCTACCTGACCGACGGGGTCATCGGACTCCATCACGACCTTGCCTCCTGTCATGATGATCTGCTCGATCATTCGCCCAGCAAGACGGGGTGGATACCGCCGGAATACGCCTGACATGACGCCCGCTCGGTAGACGTTTGCGAATTCCGAAGCAAGGCCCTCATGGGCCTCCGAGATCGCCTTCTGCGCCTCCGGGGAGAGGCGCGGGACCTCCGTGTGCAGTATGAGGCCCATATGGTCCGTACCGACGAACTGAACCATCCGCATGGCGAGCTGAGCGAGACGTTCGTCCGGAGGCAGATCGGCAGGGACCGCCTCAACGATCTCGACCGTCACGTCGGGGAGATCTCGATTGACCATCGCCACCAAGAGGTCCTCCTTGGATGCGAAGTGTTCATAGAACGTCGTGCGCCCCATGCCGACAGCGGCGGTGATGTCAGCGTGAGACATTTCGCTGTAACCGATCTGCGCGATCAGATCCCGCGCAGCATCGAACATCGCATCACGCAGATCATCTGATGTCTGTCTGGTCGCCATGCGTCAAGGCTACCGGCATTCGAACCGGCGTTCGCGGGTTCCAAAGGGTCGGTGCGCGCGACCTCACGCGCCCGCTACTGGATGGTGAGACCGGATTCGATGGGCTCGTACGTCGTGTTCCGCCTGACGGGGTTGCGGTCAAGGTCGAAGATCAGGTCACGAAAGTCGGCAGCGGTTACGCCTGTGCCGTGGGACGCACCCGCAGCTCTCGATATCGACTCGTCCATGAGCGTTCCACCGACGTCGTTACAGCCGGACCGCAGAAGCGCTCCGGCACCATCGAGGCCCAGCTTGACCCACGACGCCTGGATGTTGTCGATCAGACCGATGAACGCGATGCGCGACACCGCGTGCATCAGGATGACCTCATCCCATGTGGGGCCGGGCCGGGACTGGCCCCTCAGCCAGATGGGAGAGCCCATGTGAACGAAAGGAAGGGGCACGAATTCGGTGAAACCCCCGGTCTTGCGCTGGATACGCCTCAGCACCTCGATGTGGTTCGCCCACGACCGTGGTCCATCGACATGTCCGAACATGAGCGTGGAAGTCGTCCGCAGTCCGATGTCATGAGCGGTGAGCATGACCTCGGCCCACTGGCTCGTGCGGATCTTGTCCGGGCACAGCGTCAGCCGGACATCGTCGTCAAGGATCTCCGCAGCCGTCCCAGGGAGCGTTCCGAGACCTGCCTGCTGCAACTCGACCAAAAGCTCCCTGACGCTGACACCGGCGGTTTCGGCGCCCTGCCAGATCTCGAGAGGCGTGTAGCCGTGAATGTGGATGTCAGGAAGTTCGGCTTTGATCGCGGTTACCAGATCGACATAGAAGCGGCCGGTGAAATCCGGATGGATGCCTCCCTGGAGGCACACCTCTGTGGCACCGGTCTCCCAAGCCTCGATCGACCTCTCGACCACCTCTTCGATCGACATGAGATACGGCTCGCCTCTCAGATCCAACGATCGGGGTCCCTTGGAGAACGCACAGAAACCGCACTTGAAATAGCACTGGTTCGTGTAATTGATGTTCCGATTGACTACGAAGGTGACATCGTCCCCGACGATCTGCCGTCTGAGCGTGTCTGCGACGTCGGCGATCGCCTCAACGTCAGTTCCGTGTGCTCGGAAGAGTGTCTCGACCTCATCCCTCGTCGGTGCGCTTCCCGCAAGGGCACGGGCGAGTATCTCGGCGACATCGGAAGTTGCGTCGACAAAGTGAGCACGCTTGCCATCGGCCCATGACGAGTCCTTCCATGCCGACGACAGCCGGAACTCCGAATCGGGCGTATCCATGTCCTTACCTGCCGCCCACTCGACCCTAGGACGTGCGCGCCCGGATCCATCGATCTGATTCAGATAGGCGCTGAATGCGCCCTTTTCCAGTTCGGCTGCGGCTTCGTCGTACGTAACGGTCAAGGGGAACGCGGTGCGTTCTACCAGTCTGAATTCGGCGATCGCCGCTCTTAGCTCACCGATCCGCTCCGTGTCCCAATCTCTGAGCAGTAGGTCACCTGCACCGTGCGAAACAGCGGCGACGGCGTCGTCCACGTCATCCACGAACACAGACACGACGGCTTCACCTCCCGGAATTCCGACCATCCCAGCGGCCTGAAGGACCGCGCTTCGGCTCGTCCTCAGGTACGCCGCCCGCGTGAAGGCAAGAGCGTCGAGCACCTCCATGCGGGAGCCCTCGTCGAGCACCGTGACCCTCCATCCGGCGCGATTCCGCTTGGCGAGCAACGATGCCTCGGGAGGGACCACGACGTATGCCGGAGCATCCGCGGCCGCTGTCCCGCTCGCAACGATGAGACCGCCTTTCTGGGCGCTGAGAACATCGTCAGATGTCGGTCTCTCCACCTCAGCGACAAGGGTGCCTTCTCTGCGGCGCGTCGAAGCCCAGATCTCGTTGACCACATCGACAGGTCTCAGTTGGAGGAACGTGATCTCGTTCATCTGGCCTTCTCAGATTCGAGGGTCGCAGCGTAGCCATCGTCCGACGCAGCGGCCGACGCCGCCTCGAACAGGTCGGCATCGATCCACCGCGCCGTGAGGTACTCGGGGTAAACGGGTAGGCGGGGCCGCAATGTGAACCCATGGGCACTCGTTACCGCATCGAGTCTTTCGAGCTGCGGCCACGGTGCCTCTGGGTTGACCCAGTCGATCGTCAAGGGGCTCACACCGCCCCAGTCATTGATGCCCGCATCGAGATAGACACCGAAACCGTCCGTCAGGTTCGGGGGCACCTGCAAGTTCGCCTCGGCTCCGAGTATCCAACGTGCGAGCGCAACGACGCGGACGAAGAACGGTATGGAGGGCTCAGGTGCGTTTCGCATCCTGGTGTCAGCCTTCGCTCTGAAGTTCTGGATGATGAACTCCTGGAGATGCCCGAACTCGGCCTGAAGGTTGCGCAGAGCAAAGAGGCTGTCGACGATCTCTTCGGCGGTCTCTCCTATACCGACAAGGATGCCGGTCGTGAACGGAACGTTCTGACGGCCGGCCTCTCGAATCGTTTCGACCCGAACGGCGGGCACCTTGTCCGGGCAGTTGTAATGGGGCATCCCCGGTTCCGTGAGTCGGTCGGAGATGTTCTCCAACATGAGACCCATTGACACGTTGGTCTTGCGCAGTGACGTAATCGACTCGCGGTCCATGATCCCCGGATTGGCGTGCGGGAACAGCCCGGTCTCGGACCTGATCAGCTCCGACATCATCACCACGTAGTCAAGTGTTGATGACGCGCCGTGCTCGGTCAGGAATTCGCGCGCCTGGGGCCACTTGTCCTCGGGTCGGTCGC
>PVMK01114324.1_pt1 | contig 11217 bp, 12 predicted proteins | sample 1853481 | NCBI WGS metagenome assembly PVMK01 (sample SAMN08533507, study PRJNA380276) | Marine sediment metagenome, whole genome shotgun sequencing project. | reverse complement strand
GACATGGAGCTTGCTCATTACGCCGACGCGGTGCACTGGGAGTTCGCGCTGGTGCTCAACCCTACCCAGGAAGCGAAGTATTACACTCAACTTGACGAGCGTGGCGCATGGTTTTATGAAGCCGCAACCGCTTCACATGGCATGGTAACGAAAACGCCTGGTGTCGGCTCAATCTATCTGTCGACTTATAAGGATAGCGAGGGCAACTGGTTGGACGGTGCCAATAACTACCGACTGCATCTGCCCGCAAATGTACCGGCGAAGAACTTCTGGTCAATGACGTTTTATGATGTGGATACTCGCATGCTGATTAAAAATAACACCGACCACGTTGATATAAATTCTCGTCATGATCTTGTTAAGAATGCAGACGGTTCAATCGATCTTTATGTTGGACCAAAGGCACCCAGAGGTTTTGAGAAGAACTGGGTTCCAACATTGGCAGGGAAGGCATGGTTTCCTTACTTTCGTTTGTATGGACCGACGCAAGCGCATTTCGATCGCAGTTGGGTGATTCCTGATTTTGAAAAGGTGAAATGATTATGCGATCGGCTTGGGGACAAACATGAGGACCAAAACCATGAGAACTGTTGAAACAATTGCGGGCTCCTTCCTCTTTGCGCTGTTGCTTGTATCGCCTTCAACGGCCAAGGCCGCTGACGAGCCCAATGAAGTCGTCACCACACAGGGATCTTTCCCTCTGACTGATCGTGGTCTGCCCGAGCAGAAAACAATCCCGGCGCTCTTTGACGAGATGGACTATCAGGGTGCGGTCCAGGCATACCTCTGGGCGATGCCGCAAATTACGGTTTCCGGCCAACACTATTCAAACAAGTTCTATGGCGCCAAAGACCCGCTCGATTTTCTGTATATGTATGAAGACCCATCTGTACCCGGCATGTTGACGCCTAATACGATCGTCCAATACATCGTAAATTTCTACGACTATGGCAAGTTAGGGCCTATGGTTATGGAAATGCCCGGTGGTCAAGTGGTCGGGATGATCATGGATTACCAGCAGCATTGGGTCGATGATACCGGCCTGATATCAAAAGCTGGTGTGAGCCCTGAGACAATCCTTTACGTCGGCCCGAACCAGGAGGCGCCTGATGAGGCACTGGCCAAAGGCTGGCGTGTGGTCCGAGTCAGAACCAATGTTGCTCTGCACGCGCTGCGAATCCTGAATCCGAAAAAAGATCAGGCACTGGCCAGAGCTTACCGCATCTATCCCTATTCGGAACGCGAAAACCCTCCGGCCAACAAGGTGTTTCAAGCAAAGCCAAACGACAAGACTTTTTTCATCGATGCCCCCGAAGGTATGGCTTATTGGGAGCGTCTGAACGAGATTGTTCAGCAGGAAGTCGTGCTTGAAGAGGATCGCTACATGATGAGCAATCTGAAGGCTGTCGGCATTGAAAAGGGTAAGCCCTTTGATCCCAGCAAGCGTCAACAAGACATTTTGGCGCGCGCTGCCTTCACTGGCGAAAAAATGGCGATGGCGGTCTCGTTTGTGCCGCGCTCAGAGCTTGCGACTTATCGCAAAGATACCCGTTGGTTTTTGCCTCTGACGTTGCAGCCTGAGCATATGACCCAATACACGCAGCAATTTGAGGAGCGTGTTGCCTGGACCTACTCTGCTTATGGCGTCTCGCCCTCAATGCAAGCCAAGGTGTCGGGCAAGGGATCGACCTATTTGGCATCCTATCGCGACACCGATGGTGAGTGGTTGGATGGTAGTGCAAACTACAAATTTACCGTTGCCCCTAACCCGCCCGAAGCACAGTTTTGGGCGTTCACGCTTTATAACGTTGCAACGCGAGGAATTATCTTAAACGGCAAAGATCAGCGCACAGAACTCAGCAGCACAATTGAGGGGATTCAGGCGAACGAAGATGGCTCCATCGACATCTATTTAGGTCCTGTGGCCCCCGCCGGAAAAGAGTCGAATTGGCTCAAGACCAACAAGGGCGAGAACTGGTTTGCCTATTTCCGCCTCTACGCACCAACCGAAAAATACTTCGACAGGTCCTGGCCAATGAACGACATCCAGAAGGTGAAGTAACGATTCAGGTACTCGCGTAAATCTGATTGGTGCCCAGAAGAGGACTTGAACCTCCACCTACTTACGTAGACCAGCACCTGAAGCTACGTAACTCGTGGGCAACCCCGCACATACTGCAGGAAATCAATAGGTTAACAATCGGCGGAGAGTAACCATGTGATATCTGCGGGGATAGTGGCCATACCGAAAGTCGTACCGTATAGGACCAAAGTCCTATATCCAGATGTGTGGGGGGGGGTAGGATTGGCTTAACTGTGCAACAGGCACGCAATCGCCACTTGCCAACCAAGTGATCACAAGGGAGAAAACAACATGAACGCAACTAACCTCATTTACCTGATTGTCCTCGGTATCTTCACGGCCACCGCGGCCCAGGCCGCGGACTATGACCTGGTGATCCTGAATGGCCGCGTCATGGACCCCGAAACCAGGTTTGACGCGGTCCGCAATGTCGGGGTGACAGACGGCAAGATTGTCGCCATCACCAAAGACGCGATCCAGGGGACCGAAACAATTGATGCCTCGGGGCATGTTGTGGCGCCCGGATTTATCGACACCCATTGGCATGCGCTTAATCCGTTCGGGTACAAAATTGCGCTGCGTGATGGCGTTACCACGGCCATGGACATCGAGTCCGGGGCGCATAACGTGGCCAAATGGTACCAAGTCCGCCAAGGCGCCACCATGGTGAACTATGGAACAACAGCCAGCCAGTTAGCAGCGCGATTGCTTATCCATGACGGCGATGAAATGGCCAGCCAAACGACATATGATCTGGACGGCCCTATCGACATGATCCAGACCCAGCCGTTGTCGGGAATTGCCGCGTCAGACGGAGTTCCCGGATGGTCGGTGACGCGCAGCAACCTGGATGAGGCCAACCGGTTGATGGCGATCCTGGATAAAGACCTGCAACAAGGGGCTTTGGGTATCGGTGCCGTGCCGGGCTATATGCGCAAGGGTGTAACGACCTATGAGCTATTGATGACCCAGAGAACAGCCGCCAATTATGGTCGGCTTACCGCGGTTCACGCCCGGTTTTATCCCAGTGCCCTGACGCCAATTGAACATCCTACGGGCTTTAACGAAGTTTTCGCAAATGCCATCACTCTGAACGCCCCTCTGCTCTATTCGCACAATATGGATTACGGCTGGTTTGAGATTGAACAGAAACTGGCGGCTGCCCGTTCCATGGGCAAGAACATGTGGTCTGAAATGTACCCTTGGGAAGGCGCATCAACTATCATTTCGGCCGAATTCTTTCAGCCTGACGTCTACGAGGCGGGCGGCAATCATTACGGCGACGGTGGAATTTATGACCCGCAACTTGACAAATTTTACAGCAAAGAAGAATTCTTGGCAGCGGCCAAAGAAGACCCAAGCCGCGCAGTTGTCGGGTTTTATGGCTACCGAAAACCCTGGATCATCCCGATGCTGCGCACGCCGCACATGACCATAGCTTCTGATGGGTTTGCAAGCGCCCAAGGTGCATCGGACTTTGACACCGCGGTTACCGAATACGAAGGCAACCCACGCGTGGCGGGATCACGCGGCAAAGCATTGCGTCTGGCCCGTGAAAACGACATTCCGCTGATGCAGATCGTGGCCAATACATCGTATTACGCCGCCCTTCATCTGGGCGACGCGGGTATCAAGGCAATGCAGGTTCGTGGCCGCGTTCAGGTCGGAATGGTGGCCGATATTACAATTTTCGACCCTGAAACGGTTACAGAACACGCCACGTACAAAAAGGATCACCAGGGCCTGGCCACGACGGGCATTCCTTATGTGATCATCAACGGGCAGATTGCGGTCAAAGACTCCAAAGTCCTTGGGGTGCCAGTCGGGCAGCCAATCCGGTATCCGGTCGAGGACAAGGGCCGGTACGAACCGGTAACTTCCGAAGAATGGTTGCTGCAGTTCCCAGCTCAGTACAAATAGGTCGCCGTTGGGAGCCATCAGATCTACTGAATGTTGCTCTGACCTTCGGCGACGGCCCGGGAGATGGCCGGCCCCCGGGGCTCGGAAGTAGGTGCCGGTGGTAACTTATGTGACTTGTTTAGCCTGTTTCCGCAGACGGTCTATTGCGCGCGACATTCCGGCGTGGCTTCGATTGAAGTGGCGGGCGATTTCGGCATTCGACGCGATACCGCGATCGATGGCCGTCAGGCCAATTTCCGCTCGAATTCTGGAATACTTTCTTTCTCGCGACGAGGACATCAGAGATTCCTCAGTGACGCCGTATTTTTGACAAATCTCGCGTGTCAGATCCTTAAGCGTTGTCCGCGATACTGGCTGGACGATGTCCGGGGTAACCGATGCCATGAATCCATCGTCGCCCAGAACGCGATGATCACCCTTAGTCCCGTGCCTGAGATCATCCGCAGTCGGTCTTTTATAACCGGCCTGCATGAAGCGGGCGTATTGGTGACGAGCATCGGCGATCGATTCGCCGAACGCCGACAATACCCAATCCAGTGTCAGCCAGGGCGGTCCGGCGCCCGTCATATAAGCCAGGTGGCTGCTCCACTGATATTCAGTAAGGCTTTCAACTATTCCAGCGCGTAGCGGATTAAAGTGAATGTAACGTACCAATTCCTTCAAATATGAATCAGCCTGAACGAGAATTGCCCGGTGGCGCCGCTCGAACAAATGGCCTGAGCGACCTAATTTCTTGTTTGTAGATCTAGCATACTGGCTCGCGACAAAGCTCATAAACTTCGATAGCGGTACTTCGTGGCACTGGATAGCCAGGTGCACGTGGTTGTTCATCCAGCAATAGGCGTGAATTCGATGGTGGTAACGGTTGATACCGTCACTAATCAGTGATTCCCAGCGCTGCCGATCGTCGGCGTCAAAGAAAATTGACTCACGACCGTTGCCGCGCAGAATTGCATGGTATAGGCCGCCAGGTACATTGAGGCGAGGTTTTCTTGGCACGAAGTCTTCCAGATCCGCATGAGTGCTATCTGGTTAGCCTAGTTCTAAGACTGATGTGGGTGCCAGCGGATTTTCTGGCGAAAAAGTCAAATAAGTTACCACCGGCACCTTAAACCCCTGCTCTCGGTATCGATTTGACGCACTTCTTTACCGGCGGCGGATTAGTCGCGGTGGCGCTCGCATTTGCGATGAAGGACCTGTCCGAGAACCTGATCTCCGGGCTCATCCTGCGGTGGGAAAAGGTCATCGATCGCGGCGATGTGCTGTATACACACGACGGCGAGATGGTAAAGGTCAGAGAGATTGGCTTGCGGGCAACAACGGTCAGAACCAAGAGCGAGGGCGATCAGGTTGTTCCCAACTCCGAGTTCGTGCAGAAAAAAGTCTCGAACTTCACCTATCGGGATTCATTGTATCGATTGAGCGCGACCGTCGGAGTGGCCTACGCTTCCGATCTCAGGAAGGTTCGGGCGACCCTCGAACAAGTGTGTGCCGGTCTCGACTGGAAGTCGGAGCAAAAGCAGCCGCAGGTGCAGCTGATCGAGTTTGGCGACTCGTCGGTAATATTCAGGGTCCTGGTTCGGAATATCAGCGTCAAGGAACTGATAAGAACCGCCGAACTCATTCCAGACTGCGAAGCCACTCCTGCAGGTCGGTGAAAATCAGGATTACGTCATCAGCGATTTTCAAGTCGAGCGTAGTCGAGTGTACCGTAGACAACCGGATCCGCGGCTCTGAACGCCTGATGGAGGCCATCACTATGCTTCCAGAAGTTCGCATTCGTTCGCCGGACACCATAAGTATCGATCAGGCTGGTATAGTCAGTGTCCGTCTGCAGACCACTCATCGCATCAATCAATTTAGACAAATCTGCCTCATCGACCAGCAGAAAAGCATTCGGATACGCGCCGACGAAGCCCGGCATGACCGCTACCGTATCTTCAGCGGGTAAACGATATTTCTTTGAACTAAGAAGCGCTGTCTGGTTGGAGAACGCAGAGTTGCGTAGCACCGTGAAATACTCGCTGCCGGAACTGGTGTTGACTTGCAGGAACGTGGTTTCGGCAAGCAGGGTCGCGGGTACACCGACTAAATTGTTCAGGCGATTCAATTGCGACCGGATGCCGGCATTCCGCACGGATGACATCTCGTGGGTTGTCGGCAGCACTGCTGCCAGTCGCGTGCGGAGCATTCCGTAAAGCTCTTTCTTCGGATCATCGGTCTTATAATCGATGTCCGGCTCGACTTTTGCCTCAAAGGTAGGACTGGATACATATTCCATGACTTTGTCTTTGGCATCGCGATACCAGAAAGCACGCTCTTTCACGCGCGCGGCCTCAGGCAGCAACGCCAGAAAATTCGCCTCACCTTCCATGCGCAGGAAATCCATGTACATGCGCGTGGTCAGCTGGTGGACCAGGTTACCGTAGACGTCGTAACCGACCACCAGCAGATATTGAATTCGCTCCAGCAGCGTGTAATCGATCAGCCAGGCAGTTTTCGGCGCTTGCCCCAACATGCCTTTATCAATCGTTGCGCTATCGAAGTTGCGGTATACCGTCAGACTGGCATTCTGGTTGGTGCCGTTCCCATCCCATATTGTCTCGAGTGACGGCTTGGCGTGATCCGCCAGATACTTGTCTTTCCGGGCCAGGAACTCAGTTTGTTGTTGCTTGTATACCTTCCATTGTTTCAGGAGATTCTTGCTGGTGCTGGCCGGCATTTGAAGACTCTGGGTTTCGCCTGCCAGGAACTCATCGAACTCTTTCACACCCTTCTTATCCGGATCGACAAAGAACACCCAGAAATTATCGTCGATGACGTCCAGGGCAATCGCACCCCGGCAAACCGGCCCTTTGATGAACGTCATGATCGTGAACTCGGCCTCGTCCAGCATGAACTTGTACCGGGAATCGACCGGCAAATCCGCGAACGTCACGAAAGGATTGGAAGCCGTTGCGGGATCATGTGATGGCAACTTCGTCACGGTGTAGTCCGCGTCGATAAACAGCTCCTGCCAGCGTTGCATGCGATTATCGTCCAACGCATAGGGCATATGTTGTTTTTCGACAATGGTGTTGACAACCTCCGCGAGGCGGTAGTAGACGCGGTCGACGCCCGGCGGATCGTACGGGCGCCGGGTTGCGATGATCTTGATGGGTAGTCCCGGCGGTGTTGCCGAACGCACCAGGCTGAAGAAATGCAATTTCTCAGCTGCGGGGAAATACAGGTGACCAAATGACAGGTGCTCAAAAATATAGCGGCTGGCCAGCTGCTGTTTCAGTGACGAGTCGTTCAGGAACTGCTCCCAACGGTCTATCATGGCCGCGTACTCGTCGGGCAGCGGCGTACGCTGAGTGTAATGCGCGCCCTGTTCTATCCAGCGCGTCAGAATATCCTGTTCCTCGGACGCCAGGCCTGGAAGAGCATAGGGCATGCCCCATAAAGGATGTTTTTTTGCAAAACTGTCGAATTTCTCCGGTGCCGTGCAGACTTGTTTGCGATCCAGTTTCAGATCAAAGTCCTTGGGTAACTGATTGCCTGCCGGCAACGGATTTTGCTGCTTCAGCTGCAGCATCCGATACATCACGCCGGCTTCCCGATTGGCTTTCGACGTATCGTCATGTTCGTTCAAAACGGGCGTAAATCCCTTCGCGCGCCACTCAGCTACGGTCTGAGCGTCCTCGAATAATCGCGTCAAAGGCGCCTCGTGTTTCCGCGATTCGTCATAAACCTCTGCCTGACTGGCACCGCGCTCGATACCCTCGATGGAACTCATCTTCAGCTGGCATGGCGCGTCAAAACATCCATGACAAACCACGCATCGGGTTTCCACAATCGGTTTCACCTGGCTCCAATAGTCGATGGTATTGGCCGGTAACGTGGCAACTTCTCGTTCCCTCGGCGCTGCTTTACCGTATAACTCATCGTGCTTGGCAGCGCCGAAAGCAGCCGTGCAAAAACTGACCAGCACGATCACGGATAGCCACTGAATTCGTTGTAATTTCATACTGTTGATACTCAGTTCCATCGATTTATCCCCTCTTCGGGTAGTGTTTTCATATGGTTTTTAAGCGCCTCGCTAACCCGTTGCGGATAATCGGCGGGAAAACCCCATATTTTTTCCAGATTGTTTGGCTGTAAGCCGCGCTCTGCGGGTTTCAAGCCGGTTCTGACATTCATCAGAACATCCGTATTCGCCCATTGACCTGCCTGCATTAACTGGTCCAGTTTGAAAGTTAGTTTACGCAGTTTTTTGTTGATTGAAAATGGGTGCCGGTGGTAACTTATTTTACTTATTGAGCCTGAGCAATAATCGACAAAGTGATGCTCCGCGCCGTTTTCTCGGTAACAAGTAAAATAAGTAACCACCGGAACCCATTTTAAATAAACAAAAAAAAGAGACAATAAGGGAGATTTGGGACGATGCTTCTCGACCAATCCGCCAACAACCACGATGACCTGCGAAAAGTCACGGACAACATACTCAGAGACGCGGCCTCACCATCGAGGACAGCGGGGCAAGGTGACCTTCGCCGGTGCAAGGACCCGGTGCGCAAGACCGTCATGAAGGTCGCGCGCGACATCGGCCGTGCTGGCCGCCAACGCCGTGGCCGAGGCGGCGATCTGGAAAGAGCGGACCGGTGAAGGCCAGGACATCCACGTGGATCTGCGCAAGGCCTGGATCGAGCAGAGCCCGTGGCAGAGAGATGCGATTTCCTATACGACGATCAACGGTGTCTCGAAGATGTTCAACCTGAATATGTTCGGCACCGGCGCACCGCTGGTGCCCACCCGGGACGGCCGCTGGATGATCATGTGCCCGCTCTACCCGTCTCAGGAGCACAAAATCCTCAATTTGCTCAACTGCGGTCCGGCCGAGGATCAATTGAAGCAGGCGACCATAAAACGGGATTCTGATGAACTCGAGGCACAGGCAGCGGAGATGCAGGTGCCGTTCCACATTGTCAGAACCGAAGAGGAGTTCAGGGCATCCGAGCACTGGGAGGCGCATTCGCAAAGCCCGTTGATCCACGTCGAGAAAATCGCGGATAGTGATCCGATCCCGTTACCCGACGGGGAGCGCGTGCTTTCGGGTCTGCGGTGCTTGAGTTTCGTGCACGCGGTCGCGGGCCGAGTTGCCCGCGCACGCTGGCGGCGCAGGGGGCCGAATGCCTGAACCTGAATATGCCCGACTGGGTCGAGTTCGGAAATTTCTTTTTCCAGGCGGACACCGGACTGCGGCAAGCTTACCTTGATGCGCGCAAGCCCGAGAATCGCAAGCAAGTCTACGGATTGATCAAGGATGCCGATGTCTTCGTCGACAACCTGCGCCCCGGCGTGGCTGACCAGGAAGGGTATTCCGCGCAGGCGCTCGCCGAGCAGCGCCCGGGGATTATCTCCGTAAGCGTTAAGCTGAATACGCATACCGGTCCCTGGTCGCTGTGGCCGGGTTTCGACATCAACGCCGCAGGGATTGTGGGGCTTTATACCGCCGAAGGCACTCCGGATCAGCCGATGCTGCCGCAACAGGTCAATGTGGTTTGCGACATCATGACCGGCTATCTCGGCGCCATCGGCGCCAAGGCGGCATTACTGCGGCGGGCGAAGGAAGGCGGCAGCTACAGCGTGCGAGTCTCGCTGTCGCAATGCGTCAGCTACATCATGAGCCTCGGCTTGAACGACAAGGCGATGCTCGACGAACTCGAGAGCCTCGGTGACGAGCACCAGATCATGAAACCGAATCTGGTCACCGGTATGACGCCGTTTGGTGAATACACACGCGCCGGCTCACAAGTCGAGATGTCGAAGACGCCGCAGTACTGGGACGATCCGATGCTCTATGTGCCGGGCTCGTGCAAGCCTGAGTGGACGACGACGTAAGTTTTTATAGGTGTGAATTTCAAGAGGAAAATGCAAATGCAAATGCAAATGCGAAATTTAATAATGGTGTTCTTTTCCCTGGCGATCATCGCCGTAGCCGCGCCCGCGGTTGCGCAGGAAGGCCGCTCGATCGGGGAACCGGGCCGTACCGACAAGCCGTCGAAAAATGCGAATCCGTTGAAGAATGTTTACTTCGGTGAGCAGCATATCCACACGGAGAACTCGCCCGATGCCTTTGCGGTCGCGACGCGTGGATCGTGGGCCGATGTGTATGACTATGCGCTGGGCAAAGAGATCAAACTATCCACCACCGGCCAGACGATTCAGAAACGAACCCCCTACGACTTCGTCGGCATTACGGATCATTCCGAGTTCTACGGCGTCATGCCGGGCGCTCATCGACCCGAAAAGCCCGCTGTCCAAGTCAGATTTCGCCAAGAAACTCCAGGATCCGAATGCGAAAATGAACGATCCGACTTCGGCGATCAGCATCATTCTGAAATCGATCCTGACGAGTATCCCCGATGCCGGAGTACGTCAAGCCCGAAATGCTCCAGGACAACTGGGCGGCCTTCGTCAAGGTCGCGAACAAGTACAACGATCCGGGCAAGTTCACCGCCTTCATCTCTTACGAGTGGACCTCGATCCCGAACGGCCGGAACATGCACAGGAAATGTCTACTTCCGGGATGACACGGGCCCGAAAGCTCCGTTCTCGGCGTTCGATTCCTACTACCCTGCGGATCTTTGGACCTACCAGGAGGTGCAGCGTGACGAGGGGCACGAAAATCTCGCGATTCCGCACAACGGCAATGTCTCCGACGGCTGGATGTTTTCCCCGAACGAATTCCTCGGTGGGCCCATGGACGCGCGTTATGCGAAACGACAGGCGCGTAACGAGCCGGTGTTTGAAATGCTCCAGACCAAGGGCAGTTCCGACACCCACCCGGTGTTGTCACCCAACGACGAGTTCGCCGATTTCGAAATGTTTAGCAATATGATCAACGTGGGTCAGCCCAGCCAGATCAGGTACGGTTTCTTCCGTCAGGGGCCTGGTCGAGGGGCATGATCCTGGAGGAGAAGCTCGGCAGCAATCCTTACAAGATGGGGCTGGTCGGCGGAGCGGACAGTCACAGCGCCTATTCCAATAACGAGGAGTTCGGCTTTCACGGCTCCCACGGCGCGACGGACGACACGCCGCAAAAACGCCTGAACCCGGAGATGAGCCCGGCCGGTGAGCCCGCCGCCATTGTCAGCACCGCCGGTTTAACGGCGATCTGGGCGGAGGAAAACACGCGTGGCTCGCTGTTCGACTCGATGGCCGCCAAAGGA
>PVMK01132133.1_pt1 | contig 11218 bp, 11 predicted proteins | sample 1853481 | NCBI WGS metagenome assembly PVMK01 (sample SAMN08533507, study PRJNA380276) | Marine sediment metagenome, whole genome shotgun sequencing project. | reverse complement strand
GGCGGCGGCGTGAGCCGGCGCGGGTTTTTGCGCGGGACGGCGGCGGGAGCGGCGGGTGTAGCGGGCGCGGCGGCGGGTGTTTCGGGAGCGGGTCGTGCGCTGGCGGCGGACAAGACGGTGAGGATCGGCTTCCTGGCGCCCTTGACGGGCGAGGTGGCGGCCTGGGGGCTGCCTGGGCTTTACGGCTGCGAGATCTGGGGTGAGTGGGTGAACGAGGCCGGCGGGATCCAGATCGGCGGCGACAGCTATCGGGTCGAGTTCGTGTCGTACGACAACGAGTACGCGCCGGACAAGGCGCGCACCGGGGCGCAGAAGCTGATCCACGAGGACGAGGTGAAGTTCATCATGATGCTGGGCGGCGACACCATGCCGCCTGTTGTGGAGATCTCGAACCGGACGGGGATGCTGGTCTCGACGCTGCTGCCGAGCGATCTGACGCCGGACACGCCGAATCTGATCGCGCCCTGCGAGGTGCACCCGATCTACAACGTGACCGGGGTTGAGTGGCTGGCGGAGACCAAGCCGGAGCTGAAGACGGCGGTGATCTGCGCCCAGGACGACGCGCTCGGGCGGCCGTCGGTTGCGACCTATCTGGCGGCTTTCGAGGCGGCGGGGATCGAGCTCGTGGACGCGCCCGTGTTCTTCGACATTTCGACCACGGACTTTGCGCCGGTGATGACCTCGCTGCTGTCGAAGAACCCGGACATCCTGTGTCTCGACACCTGCTATGCGGACTTCGTGCACCCCTTGACGGAGCAGGCCTTCCAGCAGGGCTTCAAGGGCCAGATGATCTCCTGCACGGCGGACTTCTACGACCAGATGATCGCCAAGACGTCGGCGGAGTTTCTCGAGGGCTTCGTGTTCCAGTTCCCGGACTTCGACGACCCGGCCTTGAACGAGGATTTCGTGAACTTCCAGCGTCCCAACGAGTTTTTCTCGGAGTACGCCAAGCGCTGGCCCGGGGAGTGGGGCGCGGTGAGCTGGGAATACGCCTCGATCATGGACCTCTGGCGGGCCGCGGCGGAGACCGCCGGCTCGGTCGAGCCGCAGGACGTGCTCGCCGCCATGAAGGCGGGCGGCACCGGCCTGCACGCCTTCGGCGAGGCCAGCTGGTGGGGCGAGGAGCTGTTCGGCATCGACAACGCCCTGGTCGGCAACTGGCCGGTGGTGGTGATCGAGAACGGCAAGGCGGTGATCAAGGAGTACCGCTCGATCCCCGACTGGTGGTCCAAGCACAAGGACGTCATGATCAAGCACTTCGAGGCCATGGGCGAGATGTTCTATCAGAGAACCTGACCGCCCAACGCCGCCCAACGCCGCCCAACGCCACGGCAAAACCGCGCCGGGAGAAGTCTCACCGGCGTCTTCTGTGATAGCTTGTGGCCGGGACTGGCCCCCTGGATCGACATTGGTCGATCGGCCGGCCCCGGCCGCAGTTCGTTGACCGGGACGCGCGATGATCGACCTGCTGTTGCAGACCTGCATCAACGCGATCTACGCCGCCAGCTTCATGGCGCTGATCGCCGTCGGGTTGGTGCTGATCTTCGGCGTCATGGGGATCGTCAATTTCGCCCACGGCGAGCTTTACATGCTGGGCGCCTATGTCGTGGTGTTCCTCTACGCCGACAACCGCCTGCCGTTCTTCCTGGCCGTCGCCCTAGGCCTGATCTTCGTCGGGCTGGTCGGTATCGCCATGGAACGGGTCCTGTTTCGGCCCATGCGCGACAACCCTTTAGGCGGGCTCATCGTCTCGATCGGCTTTCTTTTGATCCTGCAGTCGGCCGTGGTCATGGGCTTCGGCGTGCGCATGGAGCATATCCCGCCGCCGACCCAGGTCATCTTCCATGTCTTCGGCCTCGAGGGCGTCGTGCTTCCGCTGCAGCGGCTCTATGTCATCGCCGCGGCGATCCTGCTTCTGGGCGCGCTCGGAATCTTCCTGCGCAAGAGCCGCCTGGGCTGGGCGCTCAGGGCTACCGCCCAGGATCCAGAGGCGGCGGCGCTGCAGGGCATCTCGATCAACCAGACGGCGCGCATCGCCATGTGCATCGGCACGGCCCTGGCCGGGGTCGCCGGGGCGCTGACCGCGCCGCTGGTGCGGACCTTTCCCTACATGGGGCATTCGATCATCGTGACGGCTTTCATCATCATCATCGTCGGCGGCATCGGCAGCCTGGAAGGCGCGGTGATCGCGGCGGTGCTCTACGCCTTCGTCCACACCTTCGTCACCACCTTCGCCGACGGGGTGATCGCCGACATCGTCGGATTGTTGCTGATGCTGGCGGTCCTGGTGGTGCGGCCGACCGGCCTTCTGGGGACGCGGGACCGTGCCTAGGAACGGCGCGGCCAGGCCTGGGGCTGCGCTCTGGAAACCGGCGCTGCTGCTGATCGCAGTTTACGCCGGACTCATCGCCCTGCCGCACCTGATCAGCTTTTCGCAAAAGGAAATCGCGGTCTTCCTGCTGATCAACGTGTTGCTGGTGGTCAGCTACCGGGTACTGACGCTCACCGGCGAATGGTCGCTCGGCCATGCCGTCATCATGGGCGTCGGCGCCTATGCCAGTGCGCTCTATGCCAAGGCGCTCGGCATCCCTGTGCCGATATCCATGCTGCTGGGCGCCGCGACGGCGGGGTTCGTCGCCTATGTCCTCAGCTTCCCGCTCTTCCGCATGAAGGGGTTTTATTTCCTGATCGGATCTTTCGCCGCCGGCGAGGTCATCCGCCTCTTGTGGAAGCGTTTCCGCGAACCCTTCGGCGGGCCCAAGGGGATCAAGGGGATCCCGGGCTTCCCGGAGATCGAGATCGGCACGCTAAAGATCGTCTTCTTCGATCCGGTGAATTACTTTTACCTCTGCTTGATTGTAGTCTCGGTGTCACTCTTTATCCTCTACCGGCTGGAGCGCTCGCGCTTCGGGCTCACCTTTCATGCCGTTCACTGGCAGGACAAGCTGGCCGAATCGGTCGGGGTCGATACCCGGCGCTATCGCACGCTCGCCTTCGTGATCGCCTCCGTCTTCGGCGGCTTGGCCGGCGCCTTGCTGGCCCACTACATCGGCACGGTCAATCGCAACCGCTTCGACGTGGAGGAGATGGTCTTCGTGCTGATCTGGGTGATCGTCGGCGGGACCGCGACCATCTTCGGCCCGATCATCGGCGTCGTGGTGCTGACCATCATCAACGAGGTGGTGTTGCGCGAAATGGGGGTCGATCAGGCCCGCCCGCTGATCTACGGCACGATCCTGATCGTCTCCGTGCTGTTCCTGCCCCGGGGCCTGGAGAGTCTCGGGCCGAAGCTCAAACGCCTCTTCGCCCGCGCGCACGGCGGACCTGGGGGCGGAGCCGGGGGTAGCCGGCAGGCCGGGCTGGCCGGGGAGCCGGGCGTTGACTAGGCCGCCGGGCGCCATGGACCACGGCGTCGGCCGCGGCTTTGATCGCCGCGAGTTCGAGGCGCGCTTGGCGCGCGCCCAGGCCGCCATGACCGCCGACGAGCTGGACGCCTTGGTCGTGACGACGGCGTCCAACGTCCGCTATTTCACGGGCTTCAACACCCAGTTCTGGGAAAGCCCGACGCGGCCGTGGTTCGTCGTCGTGCCGCGCGAGGGTTCCGCCATCGCGGTGATCCCGGAGATCGGCGCGCCGGGTATGGCCGAGACGTGGATCGAGGATATCCGCACCTGGCCGGCCCCGCGACCCGACGACGACGGAGTCTCGCTATTGCAGGCGACGCTCCTCTCCCTGCCCCGGCGCTTTGGGCGGATCGGTTGGGAGATGGGGCGGGAATCGGTCGTGCGCATGCCGATCCGGGATTTCGACAGCTTGCGCGACCGGGTCGGCAATCTCACTTTCGCCGACGGCTCGCCGATCCTCTGGTCGCTGCGCCAGGTGAAGTCGCCGGCGGAGGTCGCGCGGCTGCGTCACGTCTGCCGGCTCGCGAGCGCGGCCTTCGAGGTACTGCCGCACAGACTCCGCATCGGCGACAGCGAGATCGAGGTCCGGCGAAAGATGCAGATCGAGCTGGCCGAAAAGGGTGCCGACAGCGCGCCCTTCGTCGCCGTCGTCTCCGGCAAGGGTGGCTACAGCCAATGCATTGTCGGCCCGAGCGAACGCCGCCTGGACGACGGCGACGTTCTCTTCATCGATACCGGCGCCACCTATGACGGCTATTTCTGCGATTTCGACCGGAACTTTGCCTTCGGCCACATTTCGGACGCGGCAAGGCGCGCCCACGAAGCGGTGTGGGACGCGACCGAAGCCGGCATCGCCGCCGCCAGGCCCGGCGCGACCACGACCGACCTCTGGCGCGCCATGGCGGAGATTCTGGAAGCGGCCGGTTCGAAAGGCCTCAACGTCGGGCGCATGGGCCACGGTCTGGGAATGCAGCTCACCGAGCCGCCGTCAAATATGCCGGGCGACGACACGACCCTGGTGCCAGGCATGGTCATGACGATCGAGCCGGGCATGGAATACGCCCCCGGTTGCATGCTGCTGCACGAGGAGAACGTGGTGATCACCGAAGACGGCGCGGAGCTGTTGACCCGCCGGGCGCCCAGAGAGATGCCTATCATCACGGCGTGATCCCGCGCCGGCGTCACGGCCCGGTGGTTCTTTCAGCCTTCGCGATCGACGAGCAGCAGCACGGCGGCCAGCAATTTTCGGGCATCCACATAACCCGCCGGCCGCTCTTTCCTCCAGCGCGCGAGGGCGCCGCGCGACGACTGGCCACCGTCTTTGAGCGCCTGGGCGGCCGCGCGGCCTTCCTCGGCCAGGGCCGTATGTCGGGCGCGGGCGTGCTGGTCGTAGCCGCCCGGATGGCGGATCTCGAGGCGCAGATGGAAGGTGGAGCTGCGCGCACGGCGTTCCGGCGCGAGAGCCAGGACCCAGGGTCCGGAACAGGCCCAGACCGCGAGCGCCTCGTCGAACAGGGCATCCGCCGCCGCGTCCTCCCCGGCCCGCCTTAAGGCGGCGGCCTGATTGGCGAGGCTGGTCGCCAGGCGCGGATCGGAGGCATCGAAGGTCGTGCGAGCGAGGTCCAGGCCGAAGGCCCAGAGCGAGACGGCCTGCTTCCAGTCGTCGGCCATGAGCGCCTCAGCGGCGGTCTCCTGAACCAGCTCCCAGGTCAGCTCCTCCTCGCTCCAGCCGGCCCGCGCTAAGGCTTCGGCGTCCGGCGGAGGTGCGGCTGGTCGGTCACCCCCCGAGGTAGGCGCGTCGGACATGGTCGTTCTCGTGCAGCTCTTCAGCCGGGCCTTCCAATGCCACCGAGCCGATCTCGAGCACGTAGGCGTAATCGGCGAGGCGGAGCGCGAGCTCGGCGTTTTGTTCCACCAGGATCACCGGCACCCCCCGCTTGCGGATCTCAAGGACGATGCCGGTAATCTCCTGCACCATGATCGGCGAAAGCCCCATGGAGGGTTCGTCGAGCAGCAGCAGCTTTGGGTTCGACATGAGCGCCCGGCCGATGGCGAGCATCTGCTGTTCGCCGCCCGACAGCGTTTTGCCCCACTGGCTCCGGCGCTCCTTGAGACGGGGAAAGTGGTCGAAGACCATGTCGAGATCGCGCGAGATTCCCTCCTTGTCGTTGCGCAAGAAGGCGCCGGTCGAGAGGTTCTCCAGCACCGTCAGGTCGGGAAAGATGCGCCGGCCTTCCGGGACGTGGGCGATGCCGGCGGCGACGATACGCTCCGGCGGCACCCCGTCGATGCGCTGGCCTGCGAACCAGATCTCACCTTCGCTCAGCGGAACGAGTCCGGAAACGGCCCGGAGGGTGGTGCTTTTGCCCGCGCCGTTAGCGCCGATAATGGTGACGATGCCGCCTTCAGGCACGCCCATGGAGATGCCTTTGAGCGCGGCGACCTTCTGGTACTGCACACTGACGTTGTCGAGACTAAGCAGCACCGTTGGCGGCTCCCAGGTAGGCTTCTATGACGTCCGGGTGTAGGCGGATTTCGTCCGGCGTGCCTTCGGTCAAGAGTTGTCCGAAATTGAGCACGGTGATGCGGTCGCAGAGGCCCATGACCGCCTGCATGTCGTGCTCTACCAGGAGGATGGTGATTCCGCTGTCCCGAACCCGGCGGACCAAGTCCATCATGTGCCGCGTCTCTTCGGGATTCATGCCGGTGAAGGGCTCATCGAGAAGCAGTATCTTGGGTTTGGCGACCAGGGCCACCGCCATCCCCAGGGCGCGTTGCAAACCGTGCGGCAGGTTCGACGCCAATTCGTCGGCCCGCTCCAACAGGCCGAAGAAGTCGAGGGTCTCGCGGGCGCGCCGCTCCGCGGCGGCTTCGCGCGCCCGATTGCGGCCCAGCAAGGTGTTGAAGAAACTATCGCGCGCCTGCAGGTGGGCGCCCACCATCGCGTTGTCGAGGACGGTGAACTCCTGGAAGAGGGTGGTGGATTGAAAGGTGCGAATGAGGCCCAGCTTGGCGATCGTGCTGGTGCGAAGGGCCGAGATGTCCTTGCCGTCATAGACCACCTGGCCCGAGGTCGGCGCATAGAACCCGGATATGACATTGAAAGTCGTGGTCTTTCCGGCGCCGTTGGGGCCGATCAGGCCGCGCACCTCCCCGGGCTCGACGGAGAAGGAGAGTTCGTCGACCGCCGTCAGGCCGCCGAACCGCCGTGTCAGTCGCTGCACGTCAAGAATTGGCATGCCACGTCGGCCCGCTCATGATCCCCCCACCCCGTGTCCAGGCGCAGTGTCCGGGCGCGGTGTCCGGGCGCGGTGTCCAGGCGCGCGCCGCATCGCCCGATCCGCCTGGCTGCGACCGTTGATCCGCGCGATAGGAAACCTCCACGCACGGGCGATACATGGCATAGGATCTGCGGACTGTCGAGCGGACTGGCGGATTGCGGGTAACTCCCAGAAACTTGCTGCGCTAGGCGCGCTGGGCTGACCCAAGAGCCCACTGCCGCGGGCATGAACGGGGTGACGGCGCCCCCGGCAGCCCTATCATCCGAGCTCGCGAAATTCGTAGATCCCCTATACGCAAGTTTCTATAGCGAGGATGCTTTGAAGTCCTCCAGACTAACTTGTGACATCACCAAGATAAATGGTGATTTCGACTATGGGTCGTTAGTAGGACTGCAGTTGATGGAAAAATATCGATGAAGAGTCCAGCAGCACGGCTGATGAATTTATTGCGCGACGAGAGCGGCGCCGCGGCGGCCGAATACGGCATGTTGATCGCCGCCCTCGTTGTGTTGGTCGCACTGGCTGCCGCCACTTTGGGGGACACGCTTTCGGTGGTGATACACGACGCGGCGGACTGTGTGGAGGTGGGCTGCTTGTAGACCTGCAGAGAGGGTTTCGGGCCGGTAGGGAAAGGCCCGAAACGCCTTTTGCGGGGGAGGGGGGAGTATCATGCGGGAATTGCAGCGGCAGAGAGGCAGTAGACGCGCCGTTGGTCGGCGAGCCAGGGGAGCGATCTTGTTCGCTTCCTCGCGCAGTGGGGCGGCCGCTACCGAATTCGTTCTCGTCCTCCCGGTCTTTATCCTATGCCTGTTCAGTATCGTAGCTTTCGCGACGGCCCTGTTCATGGAGAACAACATGGTCAACGCGGCGCGGGAGGCCGTTCGGGAGATGGCCGTGACCGAGGCGCCTTTCTCGCCCGGGACCGTGAGTTGCGAATCCGATGAGGCGGCGGTCGAGGATTCGGCCGAATATATCGCCTGCACTTATCTGACTTTCTGGGGCACCGATTTCCTCGTCGACGCCAGCGACGAGTGCCCTACCGACGACAAGGCGACGGTCCGAATCTCCGTGGACGCGTCCCAAGCGGCGCTCATGGACATCTTCGGCTTCTTCGAAGGCAAGACGCTGACCGCCGAGGTCACCATGCGCAAGGAGGATGCCTGTGTTTAGGATCGCTTGGCAAATTCGCCGAGCCGCCCATTCGCCGGTGTCGCGTTGTTCCGCCGAGGGAGGACCACGGAGCAAGGCGAGTCAGGGCGAAATGGGAAATTTCCTCAGCCGATTTCTGCGCGATCGAGACGGCGCCATTGCGGCGATCTCGGCGGTTTCGCTGGTCGTTATTCTCGGCATGGGCGCGTTCGCCATCGATATGAGCTACGCCTACTCCGAGCGCAATCTCCTCCAGGTCACCGCCAGCGCGGCTGCGCTCGCCGCCGCGCCGGAGCTTCCGGATCTATCCGGGACCACTGACAAGGCTGTGGAGTACGCCGAGGAAAACATGCCGCCGGCGACTCACGGCGTGGTTCTGGACAACTCCGATGTGGTGCTTGGAAATTGGGACCCGGTCAGCGAGACATGGACACCCGGAGGGACGCCCTCCAATGCCGTTGAGATCACCACGCGCAGGTCGAGCGTTAACGGAAACAGGCTGGAACTCTTCCTGGCCCCAATCCTGGGATTGGGATCGCTGGATATGGAGGCCTCGGCGGTTGCCTACGTTCGCACGCCCACGGCTTGGGACGTGGCCCTCGTCCAAGATGTCACCGGCACCTTCGCCGAGGAGATCGGTGACGCGAGAGTGGCCGATCAGGCCATGCTCGACTGCGTGTCGAACAACTTCGTCGATGCAAGGATGGGCTTGACTGCGTTCACTGGCACGTCTCACATCATGACACCGATGCTGCCAATCGGCCTTCCTGAGAATTTTTTCAGCTACGTTGAATTGTCCGATGCCATTGACCAGCTCGACAGTTGCGGTCATTTCGGAATGCCGCCCTGCACCGGCACCCATGTCGGCATAGGGATCGAACGGGGCATAGACCAGCTCGATTCCTACGCGCCGTCCCCGGGCATCATCGGTCAAGCTATCGTCATCGTGGGCGATGGCAGGCCGAATGTGAGAAACAATGCACAGGGTCTCTATCCGGAATCGGATTACTACGGCGTTTGCGGCGGGAACTGTTCGGACGGCGAGTTGGCACAGATGGCCAATCTCGCAGCGGATGAAGCCGAGTCCAAAAATTATGACGTCTTCGTGGTTTTCTACGACGAGGACAACGACGACACCGCCGCGGAATTCTTCGAGGGCTTGGTGCGGGGTGCTGGGCAATTTCGCAGAACGCCCAATTCGGACGAATTGGAGGAAATGATGTTCGAGCTTTGCACGGGCTTTATGGACCTCCGGCTCGTAATGTGATTGGGCGGTGGGACTCCCTGTCATTCAATTCCGCGCAGGTTGGTATTAAAGCACTCTCTGGAAGTTGAACGCGAACTGCGTTAGGCCGGACTTCGCCGATAGGCGGGACATCATCCAAGAAATTCAGGAGGGCCGAGACATGCACCGAAGCCGTTTGGGTGGCTTTATCATCGACTGCCGCACTGGGGATCTCGACGCCGCAGCAGAGTTCTGGAGCCAGGCGCTGGGCTGCCCCATGATTCGTCATGAAGACCCGACGGACGCCAACTACGTGGGGCTCCAGACGGCGGACAACGACGTACAGATCGAAGTCCAGAAGGTTGATCACGAAAGCCGTATCCACCTGGACATCGAGACCGACGACATAGAGGCCGAGGCCGGCCGCCTGGAGGGGCTGGGCGCCAAGTCCATCGCAAAGGTCCGTAGCTGGCTGGTGATGGAGGCGCCGACCGGACAGCGGTTTTGCCTCGTGCGTCCGCAGCGCGCGGCCTTCGAGGCGGAAGCGAACCTCTGGGACTAATGCCAAAGGGCGGTGAAATGGGTCAATATCCACGCCCTTTGGTATAAATCAATTCGAGCTTTTGCGGACCGCCTAGGACGAGCGCAGCGGTTGGAGCCGCGGCCAGGAATTATGACGTTGGCATAGGTTTCCACGATAAGGACAGTGGCGACACGACCGCGGCGGGCATCCGACAGGCTGCGCAGATGAAAACGCATCTTGGCCGGGGATATAGACGGCGCGGCAACTGTGTGCTGTATTAGGGTATTGATTGCAACGGTCACATTGCTAAGCTGCGTTGCAGTTGATGTTCCTGAATTCGATTGTGAGTTTCCCGGGTTAAACGGTTCATACCCGTAGGGACGAATTGGTTTTCACCTAGCAGTCTCAGACTGAGCATTCGCGCGAACCAGAAGTCGGTACAACCGGACCACTCGCGCCACGTAGGTGATAACGCGTCTCGAAGATTGCCAGAGGCTGAGTGTGAGTGTGCCTATACCGGTGAACCCGGCGTCGGTTGGAGACCGTGTTCCCTACTGGCGACGGAGCTTCGCGTAGGGGTGAGGAATCGCGGCTGACAACCTGGAACTACAAGCATGGGCTAGCATTTTGTAAATCGCGATGTTTTCGGGTTCGTCAGCACCTTGTTCCAAGTCCAGGGGGGGGTATTCAAGTGCGTCAGCTTGTCCGCAACCTTTGCAACATATTTGGCTTGGCCATGTTCTTGTCCGGCTGGGCGGCGCCGCCGGCAACGGCGATCGTGTCGTACGAAAAATCCCAACCATTTCTCCTCGGCACGATCGAGTTTCGGGGCGTTCCGCTTGGCGGGTGGTACCAGTTTCCGGACAAGGTCGCCGAATCGCTCGACCTACTCTCTCGTTGCGCCAAGTCGTTGGCCCGCTGTCCGAAGCGCGACGTCGTGTCGCTCCTGGCAGAATCCGCCGAGCTGCGTAAATACGAGCCGTACCAAATGTTGGCGGCAGTCAATCGATTGGCGAACCGACATCCCTATCGCTCGGATCTAGCGAACTTCCACAAGAGCGAGCACTGGGCCTCACCGCTCGAGTTTCTCGCCAGGTCCGGAGATTGCGAGGATTATGCGATTTTCAAGTATGCTCTGTTGCGGCATCTGGGCATGCCGGCCGACTCGCTCCGCATCGTTTTGTTGAGGCGCAAGGCAGACGGACTCGGCCACGCGGTCTTGGCCGCCTACTTGGATAACAAGATTTACATCCTCGATAATGTGGATAATCTCATCCGGCCGCAGAACGAGATTAAGAGCTATACCGCCGTCTTTTCATTCAATGAAAACACGCGATGGGCGCATATTGAGAGCTCGCCCGAGGTAATCGCGCCGGCGAAGGCATGGACACTGGTTCGGGGACCGATTGATCGCAGCTCCGATCTCCACGATAAGGAATTGAGCCTTCCGAAGCAGGCCGACTCGGTTTCGTTTTCTCAGCTCTATACCGCAGTCTTCCCGACTTCCAGGCCGAGCCCTAACGAGTATCACGCCCAAATCGGCGCCTTCCATTCGGTGGAAGATGCGAATCACTTATGGTAACGAGTTTGGCGGAGCCAATGAGATCTGCTCGGCAATTCGGAACCCCAGATCTAT
>PVMK01149769.1_pt1 | contig 11219 bp, 13 predicted proteins | sample 1853481 | NCBI WGS metagenome assembly PVMK01 (sample SAMN08533507, study PRJNA380276) | Marine sediment metagenome, whole genome shotgun sequencing project. | reverse complement strand
CCGGCTGGAACGGCCCATATATCAAAACCTCCCTGTTAAAAGATCCCCTGGGGGCCAGCCCTATAAATACAGTGTTCCGGGAGAGCATGGGGATTTTGATATCGAGTCCCTTGGTGCTGACCGCCAGCGCGGTGGCGAAGGAAAAAATGCCGATATCAACAGTTGGGAATGATGGGTTTTCCGAGTTGCACCAATATACAGGCCCTGGCTTGCCAGAGGGCTGAACTGAGGCTAGGTTTCAGTCCAGCCCGGCGCCAGACCCATCTGGCCGGCAGCACAGATCCGGAAACAGGTGAGGAGTCTGAGATTTCATAAATTCAAACAGCTGCCAGGTCGGGGTTTTACCCTGGTTGAGCTGATGGTGGTTATGGTCATCATTGCGCTGATCATGGCGCTGGTGGGGACGTCGATGGCACGCAGTGTTTCCGGTGCGGAGGCGCGGGCTGCGACGCGCAAACTGGTGGCATCACTTCGTTATACCAGGGCGCGGGCTATTCTTGATAAAAAGGAGCAGGTCTTTCTGGTTGATATTGAAAATCGCAGTTACCAGGTTCCAGGCCGCAAACGTATTGACCTGCCTGAAGGTATCGATGTGACAATCACAACCGCTCGCTCCGAGGTAACTTCCGAAGCAGTGGCCGGGATACGGTTTTTCCCCGATGGCGGTTCCACCGGAGGTCATATAGAGTTAACCATCAATGACCGTGAATACCGGGTCAATGTTGCCTGGCTGACCGGTGAGACAAAACTCGAGAGAAGCGAGGGATGAGACCCCTGAAATTATGCTCGCCCAAAAATGGCGGATATATTAAAGGCCGGCAAACCTCCCGGGGGTTTACGCTGCTTGAAGTCATGCTGGCTTTTGTCATATTTGCGCTGAGCTTTGCCACCGTGCTGGAAATCATGGCTGGTTCAATGCGCAGCGTCAGGCGGGCAAGTGATGATACCCAGGTTGCGTTATTTGCCCAATCAATCATGGACCTGGTCGGTACTGAAATACCAATTGAAGAAGGACAGTTTAATGGTACGGGAATGGACCGTTACCAGTGGCATCTGGACATTTATCTGTATGCAGCAAGCGATGAGGATATACGCACCCAGGAATTGTCCGAAATGTCGGGTGTCGAGTTATACAAGGTGGATCTGGATATCAACTGGGAAACGGGCCGAAGACAGCGTGATCTGCACTTCAGTACCATACGCAGCATTTTGGCGGGCAGGCGATGATCAGGCGGTCCTGTAGCAATCCGCGGCGGCTTTCAGGTTTTACGCTGGTAGAATTGCTGCTTGCGATTACCTTGATGAGTATTCTGCTTGGTCTTACCTATACCGGCTTACGTGCTGCAGCGCGCTCATCAGAGCGTGGTGAAATAATGCTGGCTGCTGGTGGTGAAATGCGTGCTTCGCACCAGTTCGTGCGTCGGCAAATAAACCAGATGCTGCCATTGTCATTTGCCGTGACGGACGATATCAATGCTGTTCGTATTGTTTTTGTCGGTGATGCAAACCATATTCTATATGTTGCGCCGATGCCGGGTTACCTGGGTTCCGGTGGTCCGCAAGTTCAGTTGCTGGAGTTGGCAAGCGACAACGAGGGCAACGTACTGCAATTCAGTCATGCACTGTTGCAGGGATATGAGGAGGGCCACCTGTTTGAGCGGGACCCGGTTATTTTGCTTGAGAACGTGGAATCCGCTGGTTTTGAATTTCTGGGTCAGGATGAAGATGGTGAAGTGACCGGCTGGGTGCCGAGCTGGGATAAGCCCGACATTCTGCCTGTTGCGGTGCGGTTAAACCTGGCGTTTTCAGATGAGACAAAGATGTTGTGGCCGGAGTTGGTGGCCGGGGTACGGTTGGATGAGTCGGCAGTTAAGGGCGGGGGAGGAAGGGTAAGAAACAACACTTATCAACAGAGAATTCAAGACCTGATTAAAGGCAAGGACAAGGACAAATCATGATCAGTGCCCGCCGTATAAGTTCACAGCGTGGCATAGCACTGGTGTTGGTCTTGTGGGTATTGTTGTTGCTGACCATCATCACAGGCTCTTTTGCCCTGATGGCACGTATGGACAGACTTGAGGCTCATGCATTGCTGTCAGGCACGCAGGCACGTCTGAGTGCAGAAGCGGCAATCAACCTTGCGGTACTGGCCTTGCGTGATCCTGAGGATGAAACCCGGATGCTGGCCGATGGCAGGATGTACCAGCAGGAAATCGATGGAATCCTGATTGAGGTTAGTGCCATAGACGAGCGCGGCAAACTGGACATCAATGCGACGGATGAACTGACCCTGGCCAATTTATTTACCGGCCACGGACTGGAAATGGGAGATGCTGAATTGTTGGCTGCTGCAGTGATGGATTGGCGTGATGAGGATGAGCTTGAACGTGTGAACGGCGCCGAAGCGGATTCCTATTTTGCGGCCGGCCTGGCGGTTGGACCCGCCAACAGGCCATTTATGATGACCGAAGAGCTGTTGCAGGTTATTGGTATGCCTTACGAGCTATACCGCAAGCTGGAACCCGGCATCACGGTATTTTCCCGTGCCGGTCAGCCCGACCCCGCTTTTGCACCGGTTGAGGCGCTGATGGCCTTGCCGGACATTACTTATGAGGAGGCACTGAACTTTGTGCAGGAAAGAAACTCTCATCAACCCGGCGAGTCTCTCGGCACAGAGCTGCCCAATGGCCTTGTAGTCATGGAACAAGGCAGAGGTGTCACGTATAGTATTCAGGCCAGGGCGACGATGCCCAATGGCGTTTGGGAACAGTTGCAAGCCACTATCCGGCTTGGGGGAAATCGCAGTGGCAGTCCATACCGTGTTTTGCGTTGGCGTGAGGGATTTCAGTACTAGTGGCTATCGCATTTAACAATACCATTCAAAATATCCGCTTTCGATTGGTGAACGGTCCGACCGGGCAGTTTTTCCAATGGTGGGGTGAAGAATTGCGTGAACTGCTGCCGGCACAGTTTCGTGCGCGTATGCAATACGCCCGACGCCGCTTGCTGGTGCAGGCCGGTGATGGGGAAATTGCCCTGAGCATAGAAGACGCCGAAACGATCCAGTCGCTGGATTCATTTTCCACTTTACGGGATCCGCAGCTACAACAGCAACGTGTGCGGGAACTGTTACAGCAACATGAACTCACAGAAGTCAGTCGTGATTTGCTCCTTTCCGAAGCGGATGTTTTACGCACAGAAGTGGTTATGCCGCTGGCCGCTGAGGCCAACCTGGGGAAGGCGCTGGCTTATGAAATGGATCGGCATACGCCTTTCCAGGTCGAAGAGGTCTTTTATTGCTGGTCTATATTGAGCAGGGATCGTGAAGCCGGCCAACTGCACTTTGAGTTGTTTGTTACACCGCGCGAACCGGTAGAGGCACAACTTGAATTGCTCAAACGCCTCGGCCTGAAACCGACCGGTATTGATGTGACCGGCCCGGACGGGCTGTTGGGGATCAACCTGTTACCACAAGCCCTGCGCCATCGTATCGTCAATAAGCAGGCCCGATTGAACTGGGCCATTGTCGCCGGCACCGTAATTCTGCTGGTATTTGTCATGGCACAGTCATTGTGGCTGCGTGAACATCAGATCGAGGCCATAACAGAAGCGATTGATGGTGTACGCGCGGAAGCTTTGGCTGTTCAACAGATTCGCAAACAGATTGATGACGCCAGTGAGGCCGCGGGCTTTATGCAGACTCACAAGATCCAGAACGGATACAAGGTTGAGGTGCTTGCAGAATTAACCCGCATATTGCCGGTAGATACCTTCCTGGACAGGTTGTCCATGCATGCGGAGACAACCCAGATGCAGGGTAAATCGGATAATGCCCAGGGTCTGATTGAATTGATCAATGATTCTCCTTATTTTGAAAATGCATCCTTCCGCGGACCAACGAGACTGGATAACCGCAGCCGCAAGGAAATTTTCGATTTGAGTGCGAACAACACCCCTCAGGATGCAGGCTGATGCAAGTCATTCCTGATCAGCGTAATTCAAAAACAACGGCGATCATGCTGCTGGTCATTGCCCTGTTACTGGTTTATTTACTGGTATTCCACTGGTTCATACTGCGCCATGGGGAATATGCCGAAGAGATTGGTGATTTGCGTGTACAATTGAACCGTTTCCAAACCGTGGCATCCCGGCGTGAGGCATTACAAGCGCGTTTGAGTATGGTGCGTAGCTCACAAAAAGATGTTGATCTGTTTCTTGAAGACCCAGAGTTCGATGAAGCTGCCGCTTCGATGTCCGGCCGCCTGGGCGAAATGGTACGTTCACAGGCGAATGAATCCTGCCAGATCGTCAGCCGACAACCGGTGCGCCCGAGAGTGCAGGAACGTTTTCAAAAGGTCACCGTCAATGTGCGGATGCGTTGTGATGCCGAGGATTTCTTGCAAATTCTGTACCAAATGGAAACCGGTATGCCATTGATGCTGGTGGATGATTTGAATATCATCCGGCCCCGAACACGGCGTCGCACCAGGAACGCGAAGCCCCAAGCACAGGGTGCACTTGATATACGCTTCAATGTATCAGGGTATATAAAATGAAATGGTTGCAGGATAATCCACTGGGTATGGCGCTGGCTGCCATCAGTGGTGTTCTCATTCTGCTTGCATTGGGCATGGCCATTGTCTGGAAATTGCCGGTGTCAGTGGAAACGATTGAAACAGCAACACAGGAAACCACGGGTGCTGATACCGTTCTGGTCGCCCACCAGGTTGCCGATATAAGTGATTTTCAGATTATCAATGAAAAGCCGGTATTCAATGAGACCCGTCTTCCCGTGGTGGAGGAAGTTGTCGATGGTGAAGGCGAGCTTGATCTCGCTGTTGCTATAAAAGACGCACCGGATGTCCGTTTGACCGGTGTCATTATTACACCAAGTTTAAGGATCGCCTCCCTGACCCCTTCTGATGGCAAGCTGGAAAATGTTATGGCACACCAGGGGGAGCAATTGACCGGAGAGTATGTAGGCTGGCGGGTTGGGTCGGTGAGTCCGCGTACGGTGGTGCTGGAATCACGTGACGGTCAACAGCTGGAACTGGAACTACAGGTGCACGATGTAAAAATAAAAGAGCCACCCAAACCTGTGGCCGATGCAAAACCCGCCGCCGGTGGGAGTGGACAACCAGTCGGCGAGGATGGGCAACCGTTGAGCAGGGCAGAACAGATCCGCCAACGTATTGCCGAACGCCGGGAAGAATTGCGTCGTGAACAGGAAGAACAAGCTCAGGCAGACGAGGGCAGCCAAGGCCAAGGAAGCCAGAACTAGCGGTTACCAGAACGCGATTCGCGCCATGTTAAAAAATAATAGTAAGGATAAAAGCAGTGATGACAAGAAAGATGGATAGCGCACACAACACCGGGAGTGCCGTCAAATGAAATCATTACTATATGCTGTGGCCATCCTGTTGCTGGTAAGCAGTTGTGCCACGGACCCGGGCGTGCGGGAAGAGTCTCACCAGCGATTGAATAAGGTTGCCGGTGAAGAAAATTCAGAACCGATTTACACCACCACGGCGAATGCGTCGGAGGCGGGTGGTGTTGATGAGGAGGAGCTTAAACCTGGTAGCGGCTCGTTTATCAATGAAGAAGCGGCAATACGTAAACTAAGCGCAGTTTCGGAAGACGGCGAAATCGTACTGAATTTTGAAGGCGAGTCCTTGCAGTCGGTTGTACACACGATTCTGGGTGAGGTATTGCAGGAAACATTTGTCATTGGGCCGGGTGTCAGTGGGCAGGTGACATTCTCTACATCCAAGCCGGTATCCCGCGAACAACTGATGCCAATTCTTGAATTGCTGTTACGTTGGAACGGCGCTGCGTTGGTGTATACGGAAGGGCGTTACCACATTTTGCCGGTCTCCGAGGCGATACGGGGTAACCTGACCCCTGTGCTGAGCAGGGAAGCCCAGGCCATGGGTTATGAAGTGCGTGTCGTACCCCTTGAATTTATCGGTGCGCTGGAAATGGCCAAGATTCTCGAACCTTATGTGCGTGATGGCGCCATGGTGCGGGTTGATCCGGGCAGAAGCATGTTGTTTCTTGCCGGTACGCAGGAGGAGTTGCGCAATTACCAGCAGACCATAGACATCTTTGATGTGGATTGGCTGGCTGGCATGTCCGTGGGCATCTACCCACTGGAAACGGTGGATGTGGAATCCATCACCAGTGAGTTAACAACCATATTTGGTATGGATGCTGAATCTCCACTTGCCGGCATGTTCCGTTTTGTCCCGCTGGAACGCCTGGGGTCGGTAATGGTTATCACCCCGCAGGAAGCATATCTTGAAAAGGCCCGCAAATGGATTGAGACCCTGGATCGTGGTGCCGCTGGTTCCGGTGTGCAGCTATATGTGTACCGGGTAAAGAATCTTGAAGCCCAGATACTGGCAAACTATCTGACGATTTTGTTTGGCGGTCAAACCAGTGCCCCCGCAAGAGATACCAGACGTGGCACCCTGGCACCGGGTTTGCAGGAAGCCCAGAAGAGTTCGCTAAGTGACTTCAATGTTAACCGTCAGTCGGCAAATGTTCGTGGTATTGAGAATAATCGTGGTTCGGGCGGTGTGGTTTCTACCCCGGAGGGTGACATACGTATCACCTCTATTATTGAGACCAACTCCCTGCTGATCCAGGCAACCCAGAGTCAGTATTCTTCCATCCAGGCAGCCATGGAGCGAATTGATCAGGAGCCCTTGCAGGTTTTGATCGAGGCGCAGATTCTGGACGTTGAATTGAATGAAGACCTCCAGTTTGGTGTCAACTGGTTCCTGAGCAACAACCCCGATATTGTTCCACCGGGTGGCGAAGGCCCGATTAGCGCCGGTTTTGATACGCTGGCATTTGGTAGCAGTAACAATTTCTTTGCCAATATCGTCGCGCCGGTTGGAAATGCATTCATGCAGGCCACCATCAGTGCGCTGGATAGCGTTACCGATGTGCGCTCACTGGGCGCACCTTCATTACTGGTACGCAACAATGCGACGGCCACCATCACCGTGGGAACACAGGTGCCGGTCCAGTCCTCCAGTATATCCACCGGCAATTCTAATGTAATTAGCAGTGCCCAGTATGTTTCTACCGGTATAACTTTAACCGTAACACCAAGAATCAATCCCGGTGGCCTGGTATATATGGATGTTTCCCAGGAGGTGAGTCGTGCCGGTGCACGTGATCCGGATATATCAACTTCCGGTAACCCGCCGATCAACAATAAATCCGTTACCAGCCAGGTGGCGGTGCAGTCAGGTCAGACCATATTCCTCGGTGGTTTGATTTCAGAACAAACAAGCAAGGGCCGAACTGGTGTGCCTTACCTGAATCGCATACCGGGTATTGGCGCATTGTTTGGCAGCAGGACGACCTCAACGGTCCGTAGTGAAACAATCGTGATGATTACGCCGACAGTCATAGAAAGCACCACCGACTTAAAAGTGGTCAGTGATGATATACGTACAGAATTTAAGAAAATACCACCAATCAATCATGCTACCTTGCAAGGCGAGGAATAATTAATGACAAGGTCCATTTGGAAACACAGTTATACATTTATTTCAGCTTTATGCTGCAGCCTGTTTTTGCTGTCCGCCTGTGCGACATCGATGAAATCAGGAGGCAGTATAGAAGAACGCGCGATAGGACGCTGGGATGCACTGTTAAGTGAGAATGTTGAGAGTGCTTATGAGTACCTGTCACCGGGTTATCGTTCCAGTGTCTCTTTGACTCAATATCACCGTTCGTTATTGCTCAACAAAGTAAGGTGGACGGGTGCAAAATATATTGAAAGTGATTGTGAAGAAACAGTATGCAATGTAAAGATTTCCTTGGATTTTACTATCTACGGAGCAGTCCCCGGTGTAAAATCCTTTGAAAGCAAGCAGACAATCAAGGAATCCTGGGTACAGGTTAATGGTTCATGGTACCTCGTACCGAAAAATTAGTGTTTAATTTATTGCCTTGGTACTTGTTTTATCGTAAGATTGCGCTGCAATTATGCGTTTTAGCCGTGTGATCGTCGTTGTTATGGCGACCTGAACACATGATAGATAACTTTAAATATAAGCCCTGTGTACACAATAGGAGTGTTGTAATGAACAGAAAGAATTTAACTGCAGCAGTATTAGCAGGACTGGCGGGAGCCGCCGGCATTGTTGGTTCGGCTCAGGCAGTCAACGTCAACCCCGATGGTCTCGGTCAGGTGTTGCTTTACCCTTACTACACCACCAATGGTGGTAATCAAACCCTTCTTTCAGTAGTTAATACCACTGGAGATGCGAAAGCTGTCAAGGTTCGTTTCCTGGAAGGCCGGAACTCTCGTGAAGTGCTCGATTTCAATTTGTACATGTCAAGGTACGATGTTTGGACAGCAGCCCTTTATGACGATGACGGCACCCCAACCATGGTGACCTCAGACACCACTTGTACCGTTCCGTACATCTACGGTGCTTTTGATGGTGTTCAGGCATCCTGCCTTGGGCCATGACTGATGAAGATCCTGATGGTTACGGTGCTGTCGATGTTCGTGGTACAGAAGGTCATTTTGAAATGATCGAAATGGGTACCATGATCAATCAGCAGATTGACGATCCTGATGAAGACGCTGACCCAGGCAATACGGTAGATGAGTTTGGCTCTGCCGCTGCAGCGACTCACTCAGATGGCACGCCTGCTGACTGTGACCAGTTGGTTGAAGCTTGGACACGCGTCCCATCTGATCCTGACGAGAGCGGTTACTGGATTCAGGATAACCTTGCCGACATGACAGCACCTTCTGGTGGTTTGTTTGGTGGCGCGGCAATCGTTAATGTACAGGGTGGTACCATGTACAGCTACGATGCCAAAGCTATTAACGGCTTTGCCGATTCTGTTGAAGCCGAAAGTTACAGATTTGCAGATGACATGCACCAGGAGCCTGGTACAATTTTGCCCAGCCTGGATAGTGGTGGCCAACGTACAGCCACAGTATTTGCAGATGACGGTACTTTGATAGTAGCTGAGCTGGATCGTGGTGTAGACGCGCTTTCTTATCTGTTCATGCATGATCAAATCATGAATGAGTACACAACAGAAAGTGTTGTCAATGGCGCGACTGAATGGGTAATCACATTCCCGACCAAGCAGTTCTATGTGCATCAGGCGTTTTTGGATGACTATGCTGCTTTCCGTACTATTGCCGCTGGCGAGCTTGTTGATCCTTATTATCGGGTAACGCCGAGCAATATCGTTGCTACTGTAGAAACCGGTCTTCAGTTTATCCCGAATGATCCGTTTACCAGTAGCTGGACATGGGTTCCAGAGACGTATGAGGAAGATGGCGAAACCATCAAGACTGAAGCGTACGTGGATTATCCTTGTGAGGTAGTTACCATTAACAACATCTGGGATCGTGAAGAAGGTGATCCTGCTGCAGCACCTGCTGGTCCTGATGTACCACCAGTCGTTTCACCAAGGCCGCCAGGTATAGATCCTGATGGACTTCCGTCATTCGAACTTTGCTTTGAAACACAGGTTATTGAGTTTGCAGCAATTGATGATGAAGCGAGCATTGATACCGTGTCAGCAATTCTCGGATCATCAAACGTAACCACCATCGACCACGAAGCACTTGTTGGTGCGGAGACTGGTTGGCTGAGACTTAACTTGTCCAAATATCAACAAGATAAAGACCAGAATGGTACCTTTGAAAACTATGCCCGCGTACCATTAGGTTTGGATGGCAGAATAGATATTGTCCCCGGCGCTCTTGCCGGTCTGCCTGTAACTGGTTTTGCGGTACAGCGGTTCGAGAATGGTTTCCTGGGTGAAGGTTCGTCTACTTTGGCCAATTATGGCGGTATCTTCGAGCACAAAGGAACCCGTTTACTTAGTAATGGTCAAGATGCAACTTTCCCGGTTGATTGTGAAAGTTCAAGTGGTGGTTTAAGGGACAATTACTGTCCTCCACCAGTATTAATACCGTCAAGGTAAGCTAGAAAAAACTAAGTTATAAAGTAGTAATGAGAGAGGGCCGTTTATCGGCCCTCTCTTATGTCCGTCTGATTTATTTATACAGTGTAAATCGTAGTTAAAGGAGTTTGGAGTGAATCCATTTTTTGTCATATTTAGCATTCTGTTTTTTTCACTGACCGTTCAGGCGTCGGAATCTGCCGGCGATGCTGAAATCCTTGCAAAACGTGGCGATGGTATCGTCACCCAGATGACGTTTTCGGCACGGGCGGAAAAAATACCAGCCAATGCAAGGCTTGGGGCTTTGCGTGACCGTAACCGTTTGCAGGATGTCATTAATACTTTATTGTTACGTGCCCAATTGGTTGCGGATGCCCGTAAAGAAGGTTTTCAGAACGACAAAATGGTCATAGCCCGTATGCAACTTGCGGCGGACACGGAACTTGCCGAGGCATGGATGGACCACTATGTGGATAGTCAACCTGAGGGCGATTATGAGCAACTCGCGTTTGAATACTATCAAACGCACCCAAAGGAAATGATGTCCGCCGAAAAAATTGATGTCAGCCACATCCTGGTTTCAACAAAGGAACGTTCGCAGGAGCAGGCACTGGAACTGGCAACTTCTCTCAGTGAACAATTAAATGATAACCCATCGATATTTGATGAATTGGTCTCCGAGTATTCTGACGATCCGAGCGCGGCTTCAAATGCGGGAAAATTCTATGAAGTCAAGAAAGGGGCTATGGTTGCAGAATTTGAGGAAATGGCATTTTCACTTGAGCTAGGCGAAATATCCGCTCCGGTTAAAACAATGTTTGGTTATCACATCATTCGTCTTGATGCTCGCACGGCACCCGAGAAGATCGGCTTTGAACAAGTCAAACAACGCTTGATGGATAATGAACGTGAGCAACATGGTGATCGAATCAAACAGGATTACCTGCGCAGACTGACCTCACTGGACGTCGAAATGTCAGAGCAGCAACTGGGAGAGTTAATCGACAGGCTATTTGGTAAAGATTTTATTGATCCATACACCGCCGGCAAAAAATAACAGTAAAATGGTGGCCTTTACCAGGTGGCAGAATCAAAATGAAGAAGGGCGGGCAGAGAAAAATTGATCGTACCTTTTTCCTGAACCTGGTAATACGTCAGATTCGGCAGGATTATCTGGAAAACATCACTGGTTTTGCCTGGTTGATCCTGCAGCCTTTAATACTTCTTGCAGTTTATGCCTTCGTTTTTTCAACCATATTCAA
>PVMK01128029.1_pt1 | contig 11222 bp, 9 predicted proteins | sample 1853481 | NCBI WGS metagenome assembly PVMK01 (sample SAMN08533507, study PRJNA380276) | Marine sediment metagenome, whole genome shotgun sequencing project. | reverse complement strand
CAAGACATTGCCACCCGGCGTATCCAGGTTACCGGGGATGGAATTCTGTGGGCAGAATTTTCATGACAGTGTCGACAAGATGCTGGGTGGGACGCAGTATCGACTCGCTGCATCCATTAATCGGACCTCACCACATGTAGTCTGGGATGCAATTGAACATGGCGATCCGTACCAGGTGCGTGCCCTGATGATTATGGGTAGCAATCCAATGCTGGCGCGAGAAAACGTTAATCGCGTTAAGCGCTGCCTGGAGCAGGTGGAATTCCTGGTAATGGCTGATATTTTTCCGACCCCATCGACTGAAATGGCCGATATTGTTTTACCGGCCGCAACATGGCTGGAACATGACAACATTGCCGATTACTGGAAGTCACATGGTTACATCTTTCCACGACTAAAAGTGGTGGAACCACTGGGTGAAGCACGTAGTGACGTGGAGATATTGAATGAGTTGGGTAAGCGCATGGGCTTCGAAGACGAGTTCTGGGATGATTACGAGCAGTCACTGGATTATATTCTCGAACCGGCTGGCGTAACCTGGGAACAGTTTAAAGACATGCCTTATTTGCGCAGTGAACCTGAATATTACAAATATAGAGAACAGGGATTTAATTCGCCGTCAGGCAAATTTGAATTCTACATCCAGCAGAATGAGGATTGGGGTTACGACCCCTTGCCCGCTCACATGGAATTACCGGAGAGTCCGCTGCGTGAACCCGAATTTGTCGAAAAATATCCCCTCATATTAACGACCGGTAAACGTGTGCAGGGGTATTTCGGATCGGAACATCGGCAAAGCAAGTTGTTGCGCAAGGCGCATCCTGATCCCCTCCTGCGTATACACCCGGACACGGCTAAAGTAAGAGGTATTGATGAGGGTGACTGGGTTTATATTGAAGGTGCGCGTGGCAAGGTAAAACATAAGGCAAAATTGTTTGACGGTATTGATCCGCGTGTCGTAGCAGCCGAGTTTGGCTGGTGGTATCCGGAAATGCCGGCGCCGGACTACGGCTATAAAGAATGTAACATCAATATCCTGATTGACGATCTGAATGTCGGTCCGGAGTCAGGGGCGACCAACCTGAAGGGTTTGATGTGTGAGGTGAGTAAGGTTGCTAAACGAGTTCCTTAAGTATCTGCGTCGGCCACGCAAGGCGTCGGACGCCAGGACGAACCGTCCTCCAATAGCTTGAAATCCAGGCTCGTGTTGAAAGTCCGGGTGAGATATCTGGGGTCTTCAACAATCGTGGTTATGGTAAGCCAGGTATCGTCGAAGGCGCTGTACACGTCGTAGTACTCGGTTACGTTGGTGCTGGCGCTGTATGGCACGCCGTTCTTGCGCAGATAGCCGGCAGTAAGGTGCGTGGTCACGACTTTCAGGCCCGATTGATCCCAGGAAGCGACCGAGAAGCCCTGCAGGCTGTGTGGATGATCCGGCCCGGGGGTGGTAGCGCCAAACTGAAAGATGCGCGTCTGCTCGCCATGATCTGTCTCGGCACGCAACGTATTATCATCGTCCCACTGGAAAAGCACGCGAATCGGGTTACGCATCAGCGCGGCGGCGCCAAATGGCTTACAGGAGACGACATCGTTGGGGTCCCAGGTATCCGCTACACGCACGCCTTCCGAATGCAGAGGCAGGCTGGTGTAGTCGCCCTTGGGCGGTGTCAGCATACGCCAGCGCCAGTCTTCGGTAATTACCGACATCCAGTACCCGGTCAGATCGATCGGAGCGCTGGCCTTCGGTGTCTCGTCCTCGCTACGCTCGCCGCCGGATGCCCGACCGCAATCCGCGTTGATGTCGCGCTGTTCGCGAGTACAAGTCGATCGTGCAAAGTCTGGTAGCCCATCAGGTTCTGTATCCTGCGCCGATCCAGGATGATTGAGTCCGCCGATCAGTAATACAGCGGCCAATGCGGTGAGGGGGAAGGACGGATTGATATGGTTCATGATTCGCACGGCCATCAATCGAAGTCCTGGCCGGCCTCAAAGCCCCAGCGGTAACCGTCCGATACCCGCTCAATGCGTTGCATTCGGATTCGATTGTCCTCCGGATTACGGCCAGGATTACCCCAGATCTTGACGCGATCGCCTGCCTTGAAGGTTGCGCGGGTCACTCCCTGGCGGCCAAGCGCGCCCGCCGCACCCCATTCCACGGCGTACCGAATGATATCGCCGCTCTCGTCCGCCACGTTCACGTGGACGAAGGCGTGTGGATTGCGAAACATGAAGGTGACAAGCGTACCCTTGATCACTATTTCCTCACCGACGATATAAGTGGCCGGGAATGAATGGTGCGCATTGGCGGCCCCTCCCGGGACACAGGCAAACATGGTTAGAATAATTAAGATTTGGATTTTCATAGTACGAATTCTCGTCCCCAAATATGCTATCAGTTCTCCGAATTACCGCTCGTTACGAGCTCGCGATAAACCGTTTCTACAAAGTTATCGGTGGTCCATGTCCCGGAATCTGCGCCGTAGCGGAGGTCATAACCCAGCGTAGGTCTGGCCTCCATGATCTGCTGCAGCGAGCGCCCTTCGTCAATCATCTCCTGAATGTAGTTACGGATTATGGTGAGCATGTCACGATATTCGACCACCTCGGACTCGTCACAGAGACGACCGCGGGCCGGAATAACCATGGTCCCTCCTTCCTGTTTGTCTGCGGGCACCGTCAAATCGATAAGATTATTGAGTGCCTCTATGATCCCGCGGAAGGTACCGCCGTTCTTCACATCGATGAATGGATAACGGGTAAAATCGAAGATCTCCCCGGCACTGATCACATCCGAACGCCGAAAAAACACGAAGCTGTCACCGCTGCTGGCTGCGTCAGGTTGATGGATCAGTTGTACTGCTTCGCCGTTAAAGAACAGATCCTTTCCGGCGGTGAAGTAGGTGGATGTTGGCCAGCCTTCGAACGGCATCGGCGGATCCTCGACACTAATTCGCGTCAGTACATTCTCATGCGCTACTATGGCCGCGCCGACTGTCGAATCTGTGATGGCGCCGGCGACGTTGCCCGCGTTAATAGTGCTGCCGGCAGCTGCGATCACCGGGTTGCCTCCGACATGGTCGGGATGAGCACTGGTATTGAGAACGTACCGTATAGGTTTGCTGGACAGCTTGCGAACGGTTGCTAAAAGTCTCTCGTCCATCTGCCTGGTCATGGTATCTACAAGCAGCACGCCTTCATCTCCGATTTGCAGCGTGGCATTGACACCCCCGCCGACCAGCATGTAGATGCCACCACGTATCTGGACTACCTCAATTTCGTCGGCTGCGTCGCCGGTTTCCTCAGCGAAAGATTGCCCGCAATTGACCAGCAGACCGATCGCAGTTACGGTGCATAAGAGTCCGCGAAATCTATTTTTGATGATCACAAATACACTCCCGGAGGCCTATTCTTCGATAAAGCTCGGATACATATGTTGTGGATGACCCAAAGCCGTGTCGAGGGGTATACCGTATTTGGTTGCGAACTCGTTGAGAAACGGGTTCTTCCAGGGGAAGTAGTGTGGTACAAAGCCTCGTTTCATGCTTGCCAGCTCCGTGACCACTTCGCAGGGGTATGGGGGGATTTGGCGCGAGATGCTTCGTTCGAAGTTGGAAGTTCGAATCCATCGCTCGGTGAGATACAGCGGATCGCTGGTAATCACCGAGATTGTGAGGCGGTTATCGTGGAGGATATAGTGCTCAATGACCGTGGCCCGGTCGCTCCGCGGCACACCATTGCGACGGGTGTAACCTTCTTTTAAATGGGTCGTCGTGACTTTGAGTACGTTGCCATCCCATTCACCAGTCGAGAAACCCTGGAAAGTATGCGCTGCGTTCTCAGACGGATGTGCGCGATTATCCATCCAGATGTAGCGGTCCGTTCCGCCCCAGTCCTTGCGAATGCGCCATGCGATTGTCTGTTGCGAGGCTTCCTCGACCTCTTTCCAGATTCGGGTGTTGGACCAGATGTCGGCATATTCCAAAGGCAGCGGCAAGCACTGGTGTTCCGGCATGTTTACCTGGGAGGAGTGGTAGCTCAGGGCGCGCTGGCGAGCTGCCTCCGTGATAGGCATGCCCGCATAGTCCGCGATATCAGGACCCGTGCCAAGTTCGGTCCAGTCTTCATGATAAGAGATCATCCAATTGCCGGATAAATCGATTTCGGCCAGCGCCGCCGAGGCGATACTGATCGTCGCCAATAATCCAAGACACTGGATTCCGGTCTTACGTTTTCTTGACTTTTTTATCACCTTTCACCTCCATCTGGTCTCTATCCGACGTCCCGCTGGTCTGCGTGTGAATACGGCACCGCTTAAATCCTCTATCGGTTGCGAAGCTGACTTCACCAATGAGCATAGCCCTTGGTTGGGACGTATTGCAATCCGAAGCACAGGCATCTCAAGTTTTTTAATGGGAGGGAATACAGTCATCTGGCAGCCGGAGGAGGTGAACCTGACCCCACGACGCGACCGCCGCTTTCGGTATAAAAAGCACCCAGGGTCTTCATCCGACTTACGTCCGGGTAAAGTACTCCCACGGTCGCTGGAGCGTTGCCGGACGATGCAATTGAGCGGTTGCTATACCAGATCGCACCATCTTGCGTGATCGCCATCTTTGGCTTGTCGCTATTTAAAGGGCTCGGATAGTTTGTGAAGCGCTCGGTCTCCGGATCGAACCTGATCAACATTCCACCCTGGCCGCCATCGGTCATCCAGACCTTATCCTCCGGATCAACCCACGCTTCATATGGTTCGCTGAATCGTGCAATCCTGTATTCCGTCATTTCTCCGCTGCGCGGATCGAGCACTCCGAGCATCCCTGCACTGAAGGCCCCGTACCAGATCTTGCCTTTGGAATCCAGGCCGAGGCGACGAACACTGCACGGTTCCGAAGGAGATACATATTCCTTGAACTGTTCGGTGGCGGGATCGAAACTCGTCACCCTGCAATTGTGAAATGTCGCGAACCAGATCTTGTCATCGCGGTCTACGAGTATCCCGTAAGGACGACCCCCTTTAGTGGGTATGTCCCAATGCCTGATCTGATCACTTTCTCGATCCCACTTACCGATGCGGTCGGCAGCGATCATGGTATACCAGACGTTACCCCTGGAATCGAATACCGGCGTATGCCCGCCCCACCTTTGAGGATCGGAGTCGTCACCATACGATTTTGTCTCGCGGGTTCGTGGATCGAGTCTGGCGATATCCACGCCCCTTCCCGCCCACCATACTGAACCGTCAGCCGGGTCGACCACCACACCGTGCGGGCTCCAGCCCGGATTGGGCAGTGGGAACGAGTCGAACGCCGCGGTTCTCGGGTCGAGCCGGAGTAGGGCAGGCGCTCCGGCGGTGCGTTCCGTATACCAGACATTGCCCTGACGATCGAAGTATGGCTCCTGAATCCAGCGATGTTCGCCGTTCGCCGCTTTAGGCTCTTCAACCGTGAATTCGATCCACATCGCTTTGGCCAGCGCGGCTTCATCTAACGGTACTACTTCGTCGTTGCGGACCATTTGCGCGGGCGTGCCCGGACCGAGATTGCGCGCCAGGTATGTTACCAGCTCGGCGCGCTCTGCCGGGCTTAGCAGGTCCGGTGTAATCATTGGCGTTCCGGTATTGTCCCCCCACACGCTGTCGTCGATAGTCGTCATGACGTCGATTAGTGCGTCCCAGCCCGCTTCGTTCAACCCTGAACGTTGGGCTACCCAGTTTACTCCATGGCACTTCATACAGGTGCGTTCGAGCGTATTGCGCGCGGCGCCGGGTGGGTAAATTTCATCGTATGACGCCAACATCGTCTCGTCCTGCGCGAGACGGTTTCCAACCGCCGTGTCTCGTCGAGTGGCCTCGCTCAGCGTCAAGGCGGCGGTGACAGTCTTGCCGTTTTCGACCACCACCGTCAGCGGGTCGGCAACGAATCCCGGCTTTACTACGGTTACCTCGTAGGTACCCGGGAACATGTTAATAGCGCGGTATCGACCGCCAACGGTGTATACCATATAGGTTACGTGTCGGTCGGAGTTGTGCGCGTAGACCTTTGCTGCTTGAAATGCCTTGTCAGCCACAACTGTTCCTGACAATGAACCCATTCCGCCGAGTTCATCTGCTCGAGCGGGATTGGCCAGTACTGCGGCCCACAGGCTGATAATAGCTAATAATGTGTTTCGCATAATTTTGCCCTCATTTTGACGTGTTCATCACGCGTGCTGACGCTAAATATTGGGCTCAAGGGCCCCGGCAATGGCACGGGCATAGTTCATCCATGGGCCTTCCATCGTGGTCGAAAACCAGCCTACGACGACATCACGGCCGGGTGACACATACAAACCCTGGCCGCGCGCGCCTCCCTTGTAAAAATCGCCGTCGGCATACACTGCATCCCATTGGCGCGAGTTGCATCGAGGCCGATCCCCCGGCTGGCCTGTGCGTTCCGCTCGCCCGCTACTTGCATATATTTCCGGGCGACAACCTTTCTGGATGGCATCGATCAACGACGGCGGAACCACCGGTTGCGTCGCGACAACATTCCAGCTTGGCGAATACAACATACCGTACCGGGCCAGATCTCGTAGCCGGCTGGAGACCATGCCATAGATAGAGGCACGGCCTTGAAGATTCACGCCAACCATCGCGTCGCCTTCCGCACCCATCTTTGACCAGACCCGCTCGCTGAAAAACTCTGCCAACCGTTGATCCGAGACACGTTCTATGAGGATACCTAGCAATTTCGTGTTCATAGACGAGTATTCGAACACCTTTCCCGGTTCACCCTTTCTGGCCACACCGAACAGGATCTGGTCGGCTGTGGCAGTATCCAGGCCGCTACGATCGCCATGCTCAATCCGCCAGAATTTGTTGAAAGTTGTCTTTATATCGTTGCGGGCGGCCTCGCTCTCAACCAGGTCCAGGCCTGTCGCCATGTCGAGAATGTCAATCACTCTGATGCCCTGCCACTGAGTATCGGCCAACTCCGGCAGATAGGCGTCGATGGCCTGATCAACATCTATTTTTCCTTCAGCCTCGAGCAGACCCACGAGCAGCCCCGCGATCGATTTAGAGATTGAGTTCCAGATGTGATGGTCATCCTCGCGCATCCCGGGATACCGCTCGTATACGATCTTGCCACGGTGTATGACAATAAATCCCTGAATCCGGGATCTCGTGTCAGCGAGCAAATCATCGAGCGTCATCTCGCCAAGAGTAGAATTAGCGCTGACCGCGCCGAGCTGCCGGTTCGGAGCCGACACCAGTTCGCGCACCGGCCCGCCGCGCCGAATTAAATTGTGTAGTATGAACTCCTCCCAATGCAGGAAGTAGTACAGGTTCTCATCGACCGTGTGATAAGCCGTTTGCCACATAAACCCTTGACGCAACTGATTACTTAAATCGGTGGAGAAGCCGTTCCTGGCCTGCGATACAGGGATCAGAGTGGGTTCTTGCAAGGAGGCGCTACTCGACTGTCCTCGCACCACGGAAGGCAGGACGGCAAGAACCAACAGTCCAACCAGGAGGAACGGGCGGTGCGCTTCGCGCCGGGAGAAGATTAAATTAGTCATGTGAAGTGTCGCGTGAGAATGATTCAGTTTCCTGATAGTAGTATTACTACAGCACGGGATTCAAACCAATCCTTGTAGCGCAGACAATATCCCCTTGGCGCATGTAAAGTAACACCAAATTTTCGCTATCGCGCGACCCGACCACCGCACGCCCGGTTTTTGTGATATGTGTAAGCTGCCCGCCCGCTAAGCCTTAAAGGCTTGGTACGCAATCACCCCAGGGGGCGATTTCAGTATCCGCAGCCAGTCGCCGCTGCACTACCGAGCCGATTGGCCGGGTGAAGCGATCCGGATCCTCCAGTAGACGCACGATAGTCAGCGTATCCCCCTCTCGTGAGAACCATTCCTTGATCACCGCGTTCTCTGAGTGATGTATACCGTTCCTGGTCACCAGGTTTGAATGCATGTTTCGTGTTTCCACCACCAGGGTGTCCCCTTCCCAGTAGCCGACGGAGTAGCCGCTGGGGGTGCGCGGTGTTCGACCCACGTCTGGAAAGCTGCGTCCGTCTAGCCAGACGGTGCGCTCCAGGTCCATGTATTGGTAATTTATGCGAATCCGACCGTTATGCGGCTGTTCGAACTCCACGAGGTAGGGCGCAATAAAACCCATCCACCCGGAAATTGCGACACATTCGTCATCGGTGTCCTTCCAGTTCAACTGAAAGGCTTTCCCCTTCTCGGTAAGGGGCATGCCACCACTTTCATCTTCGTCATCCTCGGTTACCTGCCCGAAGGCGTGCAGGAAATACGTATCCTCGGGCGCCAATGCCCTGGCCTCGTCCGATATTGGACCTCTGACGAATTCCCAATAGCCGGCCAGCGGATTTTCGGTCTTCCCGGCAGCCGCGACCGATGCCGCGGAATAGACCGTGGCCGGAGCGGGTTCGTCTATCTTGATTACCGTGCCGTCGCTGAGTATAACTTCATCAATTGCCATTACCGGCCGGTTATCACGGCCGGGAGGTCCCTTTATGGTGATAATCTGCCCGGGCAGGAATGTATCCCGGGTGTACCCGTTACGCCGTAACGAAGGCAAACTGGAGGTCGACGCCCTCCATTGGGTCATCACGCCATCGGCATCGGGCGCCTCGAAGACCAAATGCGCATGGGGATTAGCGAATCGCCACGCCACGACGGTCACGTTCTCATGAACGATCTCGCTATTCAGATCGTAGGTAGCTACCGCGTTATGGTGGGCGCCAGCCGACGAAGAACCCAGCAAGAAAACGACACAGACTGAAGCCCGGGCTCCTCTACGACACATGGCAACCTCCATCATTTTAAACGTTCCTTAATCAGTCGAGCATATCACCGTCGGCTCGCCCCGATCAAACGGTAATCGGTCCTCTCGGTCACAGGATAGAACACGCGCTTAGCGGATAGGAAAACCATTTTCTGCATGGTTAAATTTAGTATGCATGTATCGTTAGGAACCACTTACCGGATGCCGGATCCAGTCCGGCATTACGTTCAGATAGATGTGCGACACCAATGGTCCGCAAGGCTTGTTTGATTTGCTTGACAACATTCATGACTGAATCAAGAGGAGATCTGAAATGACTGAGCGTCGCGTGATTTGGTACCCATTGTTTTTACTCTCTGCCACTTTTGCACTGTCCGCATCAGCGCAGGCACCCGCCGCGGACGGCGTCATCCCGCAGCCATACACGGCACTGATTAATACTCACGTGGTCGACGTACGTAATGGCGATATCATGAACAATGCGGTTGTTGTTGTCCGGGATGGTCTGATCGAGTCGGTCACCACCGGGGAACCGCCGCGGTCCGCGGTCATTGTGGATATGGAAGAGAAATATCTTCTGCCTGGCTTAATGGATGGACACTGGCACGGCGAAACACTCGATAACATGCGTCGAGCCCTGGAATCCGGTGTCACGACGATGAAGAGCGCCGTTGTGGGTGGCTGGATCGATCTCGCCATGCGCGATGCTGTAAAGGCGGGCTACATTGCCGGGCCGGAAATTCTGGCGGCCGGTGTCTATGTCAATCGTTTCCCCGGTGCATCGGCACTGGTCGATCCGAGACTCTATAAGTACATCAACGTCATGGTGAAAGGCGAGGATGCCGTGAGGGAAGTGGTGCGGATCAATGCAGAACGAGGCGTTGACTGGATCAAGACGCGCAGTGGTGGAACGGCATCATCACCCGGTGGATTCGACCCGAAAACCGAGGTCTACACATTGGCAGAAATGAAAGTGTTGGTAGCGGAAGCGGCTAAATACGGCATCCCGGTCGCCTGTCATTCTCACGGCGAGCATGTCATCAAGAATGCGATCCTTGCCGGCTGCAAAGTGATTGAGCACGGGTTCTACATTAGCGAAAGCAACCTCAGGCTCATGCAAGCACAGGGTACCGTGTGGAGTCCGACCTACACATCGGTGGAGGGTTATCAGTTCCCTCATGATGACTACAACAGCGCAGCCTCCCGGATGCGCGCACCCTGGGCGCTGAGCAATATGCAGCAGATGTTAAAGGTGGCCCACGAGTTAGGGGTTACCATGATAACTTCAACCGATACCCAGTACAGTCCATACAGCGATACACGGATATCAAACGAAATTATCAATTTCGTGAACTATGCCGGCATGACGCCGCTGCAAGCGATCCAATCTGCGACGATCGTATCGGCGGAAGTCTATGATCTTGCTGAGAAGACGGGCGCCATCGAAGTGGGCCTCGAGGCAGATTTTGTCGCCTACGACAGAAATCCGCTCGAGCAAATCAACGTACTCACGGATCCGATGTTCGTTATGAGCAACGGCAGACTCGTTTATCATCGCACGCTGACGATGGAAGGATACGTGGCGCCGCAGGCCGAGTGGCAGGGATATGGCAGGGGCGGACCAACTTCGTTACCTTAAAATTGCAGCGAGCGCCGAAGAAGGGCGTCCCATATCGTCTCGAATGCTATACGCCGGTCCCGCCGCTTCGCAGGACAGACCATAATGTGAACATTAAGCCAAGGGACCCGCGGTAATTTTTGACAAATCTTCATTAGCATCAAAAATTTTTGCGTTTATTTCTGAAATACCAAGATCTTTCAGTCTGGCAGTGTGCATATCAAGATATGCATTCGCGGTTGCTTCATTTTCAAACAGGTAAATACCTCCGGCTTCCCTGGCACTTTCATTTTCCGTCCATATTTTCCAAATGAATCCGGGCTCTTCAGTTATTGAATGAGCAAGCCCTTTTAAGGCCTCTGCCATTTCGTCACCAAAAGGCCCACTAAATGGAAAATCAATCTGTAATAATTTTGACATAATATATTTTCCTACAGTGCTGCCCCGTTAACTCCTTAATCGTCATTCCGGCGCAGGCCGGTATGACGGGAAGAGGTTGCCCATGTTCATGTCTCCAATACCACTAAATACCCTATACACCAAGTGTGTTGCCAGTTGCAACAGAACAAGATTCAAATTAACGGGACAGTACTGATATTCCTATTATTGATGTGGCAGTAACGCTAGCAGAATTATCCGGGAGTTATGTTGTTATTTGTAGTAGGTAAATTAAAGTACAATAATTTTTAATAAAATGGCTTTTGTTCAGTATAATGGTCAATAATTAAGTTATACAAAAAGCTATGGGAGTTAAATAATGAAAGGCGCCATCTTCGTTACCATTTGGTCTTCAGGTATATCTGG
>PVMK01114102.1_pt1 | contig 11224 bp, 8 predicted proteins | sample 1853481 | NCBI WGS metagenome assembly PVMK01 (sample SAMN08533507, study PRJNA380276) | Marine sediment metagenome, whole genome shotgun sequencing project. | reverse complement strand
GCTCCCAGCGGGATCGCTCAGCGCCGAGTCAGCAGCCTCCACACGCCGCGCCTTGATCATGGTTCCCATCCTGAGACCACCGATACGAGAACCCAATCGGGCAACCACCAACAAAGCTCGGTCGGGCGAAACCCCACCGGGTTCCTGTGGGCTGCCCGATAGACGGCCTGACGCCAGGCCCAAAGACTGTCAGGGGCAGAACCGATCGCGTCGCAGAGGGACCGAGAGGGATTCATGGCTGACGTCACGATTCTTTCAGCCGATCAGATGGAGGGGCGAAATCATGTCTGTTGACAGCACCCAGGCAACTAGCAGCGAGGGCGTCCAGGAGCGGACCGGCAGGTACCGCGACCGCTGGCGCTGGGACCGCATTGGCTGGGCGAGTCACTGCATCGACTGCTACCCCGGCAACTGCCCGATGCGGGTCTACGTCAAGGACGGCATCGCCCTGCGCGAGGAGCAGTGCGGCACCATGCCCGCGATTGAGGCGGGAGTTCCGGACATGAATCCGATGGGCTGCCAGAAGGGCGTCGCCTGGGCGTCGATGCACTACTCTCAGGAGCGACTCCTCCACCCGATGAAGCGCGTCGGCGAACGGGGCAGCGGCAAATGGGAGCAGATCACGTGGGACGAAGCCCTCACGGAAGTCGCTGACGCCGTCATCGACGCCATCGAAGATCAGGGGCCGGAATCCATCATCCACCTCACTGGCTGCAACACCCCCACCGGAGGCATCGTCGGCCGCGGCCGCTTCACCGGGTTGCTTGGCGCTCTCACCATGGACCTGAACGCCGAGATGAACGACTTCGCCCCCGGCCACTACCTTACCTATGGCGTGTTTGACCCGGTCAGCTCCATCGACGACTGGTTCCACGCCGAACTCATCTTTATCTGGTTCTCCAACCCCGCCGCCACACGCATCCCCCACCAGCACTACATCAACGAAGCACGCTACAACGGCGCCGAGGTCGTGACCGTCGCCCCGGACGTCAGCCCGTCCGCCATGCACGCCGACTACTACGTCCCCGTCGCCCCCGGCTCGGACGCCGCCTTTGCCCTCGGTATGGCTCAGGTCGTGATCGAAGAACGTCTCTACGACGAGGCGTTCATGAAGGACCAGACCGACCTGCCCCTCCTCGTCCGTGTCGATACCGGCACCTATCTTCGCCAAAGCGATACCGAAGAGGGCGGCAGCGACGAACAGTTCTACTGGCACGACCAGAACTCCCGCTCGATCGTGCAAGCCCCGCGCGGCGACCTTAGTCTCGGTGAGGCTGATCCCGCGCTGGAGGGCACGTTCCAGGCCACACTCAAGGACGGCAGCAGCGTTGAGGTCACCACAGTCTTCGAACTGATCCGGCGGCGGCTGAACGAGAGTTACACCCCGGAACAGGCCGAGAAGATGTGCAGGGTCGCCCCTTCAACCATGCGTGACCTTGCCCGCAAGGTCGCCAGCAAGCGGACAGCCATCATCTGCTGCCTCGGCAACGCCTCCAAGTACTACCACGGCGACCTCATTGAGCGCTCGGAACTCCTCCTCCTCGGCCTCACCGGAAACTGGGGCAAGAAGGGTACCGGCGTTCGTGCCTGGCTGGGCGCCATTCTCGACGGCTACTTCATCACACCCGGCAAGGGCGCACCCGGCCCGGAGGCGACGCGCAACGTCATCGGCATGATGGAGACGATGGTCAAGGCCGTCCAGAACATCGATCCCACGATGACCAACGAGATCGCCACCATCGAGATGGTCAAGCGAGCGACCGCCATGACCCACCCGGCCATGGTCCCGCCCATCTTCCTCTGGTATAACCACGCCGGGTTCGACGGCATCTGGACGCGTTCGGAGTGGCACGACCCCTCGATGAAGCGGCCCTTCCAGGAGTACTGGGACGAGGCGATCAGCAAAGGCTGGTGGGACGGCGTCACCTATCCGACCGCAGACCAGGAGCCGCGAGTCTTCATTGAGATGGGCGGGAACGCCCTTCGCCGCACCCGCGGCGGCCAGAACCTGCTCCTCAAGAACCTCTGGCCCAAGCTCAAGATGGTCGCCGTCATTGACGTTCGTATGAGCACCACGGCGATGTTCGCTGATATCGTCCTCCCGGCGGCCCAACAGTACGAAAAGATCGGCTTCGGCATCCCCAGCACCCACACCCTCAATCTCACCTTTTCCGACCGTACCCTGGAACCAGCCGGCGAATCCCTCGGCGAATGGGCGATCTTCCGCGACCTCATCGCTAAAGTCGAGGAGCGCGCGAAGGCCCGCGGACTGGCGGAGTTCAAGGACATCAAAGGGGTCGTCCGTAAGTTCGAAGGCCTCTACAATGCGTTCACAGCCAACGGTGCCTTCCACGACGAGGAGCAGCTCACAGACGAGATGGTGCGTGACACCGCCATCGCTGGCGCCCTCCCCGAGGGGTCATCTCTGGAGACCCTCCGCGAGAAGGGCTTCATCCGCTTCACGGGCCTCGGCGTCTCCCCGCGCGCCGTTGGTCAGGCCTCAGATATCAAGCCGGACGAGACGTTCACACCGTTCCGCCACCACGTCGAGAAGAAGCTTCCATATCCCACCCTCGTCCGCCGCGCCCAGTTCTATATCGATCACCCCTGGTTCATCGAGGCCGGCGAAGAGATGCCCTGCCACAAGGACCCACCGGCCGCCGGCGGCGACTATCCGCTCATGATTACCAGCGGCCACAATCGCTGGAGCATCCACTCCAACAACATCGTCAACCGCATCATGCAGGAGACCCATCGCGGCACGCCGCACGCCCAGATCAACCCGGATGACGCCGCCGATCGTGGCATCAACGACGGGCAGAAGATCAACGTCTTCAACGACATGGGCCGCATGGTGATCGAGGCGAAGGTGTCGGCGTCTGTTCGCCCCGGTCAGGTCATCATCTACAACGGCTGGGAGCCGTACCAGTTCGAGAACTGGTGGGACGAATCCAACCTGGAGCCGGGCATGATCAAGTGGCTACATCTGGCCGGCGGCTACGGCCACCTCAAGTACTGGCCTACGGAGTGGCAACCCTGCCCGGCCATGCGCGCCACCCGCTGCGACATCGCCCCAGCAGATGGCAGCCCGCCGATCGGCCTCGAGTCGTAAAGCCTTCGGCCCTCGTATCCTGCGTAGGGGACGCGGGCAGTAGCTCTTAAGCCAGCATCGTTTCGTGGCTGGCAGAGAGGCCCGCCTGTCCTGTACGTCCGTGCGAAGGAAGTTAAGGCCGACTGGCACAACGGCAAGCCGCCGTGCGCGGACTAGCTGCCCGAGACTCTGTCGCGGGCCGGGACACGCGGCAGCACCTGAAGAAGTTCGGATTCCGCCCTGTCCTTCGCCACGCAGGCGTAACCCCAGCGGTCAGCGATCGCACTGCGGTACCCTGGGGTATCCTCGCTGAGGAGCACGATGACCGTCAGGTCGGGCAGGCTGTCCGCGATCGTGCGCAGCCGCCCTGCCGGTTGGCCCATAACGAGATCGATATCAAGAAGCACGACATTCGCGCCTGTGCTGCGCACGACACGCAGAGCCGAGTGCAGCGTGTCCGCCTCGCCAGCGACGGTTGCCTGAGTGCGTTGCACGAGCACCCGCCTCAAGGTCTCACGGAAGTGCGGTCTGCGATCAGCGATCACCACACTTAGCATGCTTGGCTCGGCCTGCGTCCCCATATGCGGTGATTACCCCTGAGGCCAGAATCTCAGGGCCGTTCGGCCCTGTCTGTCGGGCAAGGAGAGACTTTATCTTGGGGTCAGAGGCAGCCCCGTAGGGCATTGCCGTACGTACCGGAGAAGATGGTGACACAAACAAGGGACATCGCGCGCAGCCCGGTTGACGGGCGACGCTCGAGTTTTTCCGTGGAGCCGAAGCCAGACCTTGCGCGCGTCCTGCGCGCACTGGCCAGCGACACGCGGCTGGCGATCCTGCGCTGCCTCGCTGTGGGGCAGAACGAGCCATCAGAAATCGCTCGCGAGTTGGGCATGCCCATTTGGACGGCACGGCGACATCTGAGGGCGCTGTCCGATGTGGGGCTTGTTAGCGCAGCAACCCGCGGTGGCGTAGAAGTCTACGCACTCGTCCAGCACGCGGTGAGCCTTCTCAGCACAAGCCTGGTGTACGGTCTCAGCGGCGGTAAGTTGCCAGAGCGCAGGAAGGAAGACGTGCTCCCGGCGTCCGTCCCCAGACCACCCCTCGGCTGCACCCTCTGCGACAATGCAAGCTTCGTCGGCGAGGTGCTCGATGATCTCGGTGCCGCCCTCGATGAAGCACGTGTCTATCACGACCAGATCCAGGAGATGTCTTCGCGGATCCTGACCGCTCACGAAGAAGAGCGAAAGCGGATCGCCCGTGAACTCCACGATGACACCGCACAGGCGATCACTTCTATCCTCGTCCGCCTGCGTCTGTTGGAGCGCTCGGCCGAAGACGCGGAAGTACTCGAGAACGTTGAGGAGCTACGGGAGTTGACATCGGACGCGCTCGACTCCGTCCGGCGCATGGCGATGGATCTGCGGCCGGCTTCGCTGGATGACCTGGGACTGCTGCCCGCACTCCAGTCCTACGCCGAACAGTTCTCGCACAGTACGCCGATCGCCGTATCAATGGAAGTCGAGGGACTCGGACGGCGGCTGCCGCGGGACGTCGAACTTGTACTCTATCGAGTCTTTCAGGAGGCGCTGACAAACGTCTCCAAGCACGCTTCTGCGACGACTGCGCTGGTACAGGTAAAGCGGAAGGGCAACGAGGTGACGTTCGTCATCGAGGATGACGGTGACGGCTTCGATCCGGGTTCGCTCAGCCCCACACAGGGCTCTGGCCTGGGTCTCTTCGGTATGCGAGAGCGGCTGACGCTGGTCGGAGGCGCCGTGGAAGTGGAGTCGGCGAAGGGCAAGGGCACCAGGATCGTGGCGCGAGTACCACTCGGCAAGAAGTTAGGGGCGGGAAGATGAGTGAAGCGAAAACGGACACGAAAACGGACACGAAGATACGAATCGTCCTTGCGGATGATCATCATGTGCTTCGTTCCGGCCTGCGGGCTCTCCTCAACCTGGAGCCGGACTTTGAAGTCGTAGGGGAAGCTTCAAACGGCATCGAGGCGGTGAAGCTCGCCGAGACCCTGCGGCCGGACATCATCGTCATGGACGTGTCAATGCCGGAGATGGACGGACTCAAGGCCGCTGAAGAGATCCAGAGCCTGGGCCTGCAGTCGAAGATCGTAATCCTAACAGTCCACGCCGATGAAGAGTATCTGTTCCAGACACTTAAGGCGGGCGCGTCCGGCTTCGTCCACAAAAGTTCCGCCGACCGCGAACTTATCGAAGCGATTCGCACGGCGAACCGGGGAGACGTATTCCTCTACCCATCGGCGATCAAGAAGCTCCTGGGAGAATACCTCCGCGGAGAGTCGAGAAAGGCGGACGAGAAGGATTCGCTTACGAACCGCGAACGCGAGGTCCTGAAGGCGACCGCCGAGGGCTATACGAACCAAGAGATCGCGGAACAGCTCGTGATCAGCCCCAAGACGGTCGATACCTACCGGCAGCGGATCATGGAGAAGCTCAACCTGCACCACCGCTCGGAACTCATCCGGTACGCTCTCAAAACCGGCTATCTGGTGCCTGGTGAGTAACCTCTGTGAGTAGGGCGTTGCCTCACGGCCCGACCTTCGGACGCCCGACAGACAAGCCCGACGTGGCGCCTGTACTGTACGAGCAAAGGATGATCCAGATAGGAGACTGCGTTCAGGGAGATGATGATACCGGTAGTCAGCTTCGTTGGTAACTCCGGCGTTGGCAAGACGACGTTCCTCGAGAAGCTCATCGCAATTCTCAAGGCTCGCGGCTACCGCGTGGCGGCGATCAAGCACGACGTGCACGAGTTCGAGGTCGACTACCCGGGTAAAGACTCCTGGCGGCTGACCCAGGCCGGTGCCGACATCGTCCTGCTCTCGTCTGCGGACAAGCTCGCTCTGATTGAGCGCCCGAACGAAGAGCGCGATCTCGAGGGGCTGGTCGCGATGGTGGACGACCGCGTTGATCTCGTTCTCACCGAAGGCTATCGTGGCGCCTCCGCGATGAAGATCGAGGTTTCACGCTCAGCACACAGCCACGAGATCACAGGAAGGCTCGATGACCTCCTGGCGATCGTCACGGACGCCGACTTCGATTACCGGGTGCCGCAGTTCGACCTGGAGGACGCCGCCGGCGTGGCGGACTTCATCGAGGAGCGCTTTTCGCTGGCGCCTTCGGCCAAGGGGCTTTCCCGGAGAGTGGATCTTTGAGCGATCGGCGGCAGGCCACCGGCATCGTCCTGGCCGGCGGAGGCAGCGTGCGCATGGGCAAGGACAAAGCCAACCTTGAGTTGGCCGAGCAGACTCTCCTGTCGCGCGTCGTCCAGACGGTCTCGCTCGTCTGCCCGGAAGTGATCGTCGCCGGCGGCGAACAGAGCCTCGCCGACGGTCTCGGCCCTGACGTGCGCTGGGTCCCCGACCCGCCCGGCTCGGTTGGGCCGCTCACCGGCGTCACGGCCGGATTGCAGGCGGCCCGCCACGACGCCTGTCTGATCGTGGCCTGCGACATGCCTTTTCTGAATCCGGCCTTGCTGAGCCACCTCGTCGACCGTCTGGGGACGTTCGATGCCGTTGTGCCGATCTCGCAGGGAGTCAGCCAATACCTGCACGCTGCCTACTCACGGTCGGCGGCGACGACGGCTCAGGCGCTCCTCCGGCTCAAGGCCCGGTCTGTGCACGAACTCGTCGTGCGCTTGCAGGTGCTCTATCTGTCCGAGGAGCACTGTTCCCGGATCGACCCGGCAGGCCTGAGCTGCTTCAACATGAACACGCCGGCCGACCTGGCCCGCGCTCGTAAGCTCGAAGCCGGCTCTTCCGGCCGCGCAGTCGTCGCCTAGCACGCGCGACCCGCCGCCGGGCTCAGTCACGATATCGCGCATGACGCGTCAGTTGCCGACACAGGGTGGGGAAAAACCGGACACCACAACCCGCTTGTTGCCCGACTGTAGGCCTATTGCATTACCCGGATACTCGTGGTCGAGCGTCGGCATAGACGCAAACCTCGACTATTTGCGGAGGCACGCATGACAGCGCGCGCGAATTCAGATAAAAACGGCTCGCAGGCATCCGAGCATTATCGCGACAAATGGAAGTGGGACAAGGTTTCCTGGGGAAGCCACGCTGTCGACTGTTATCCCGGAGGCTGTCCGTTCAGGGTCTACGTACGGGACGGCAAGATAGTCCGGGAGGAACAGAGCGGCACGCTGCCGGTGATCCAGCAGGGCGTTCCAGACATGAACCCGATGGGCTGCCAGAAGGGGTCTTGCTGGGGCTATCAGCACACCGGCCCCGATCGCGTAACGACTCCCCTGAAGCGGGTCGGCGAGCGCGGCGAAGGTAAGTTCGAGCCGGTCTCCTGGGACGAGGCGCTCGGCGACATCGCCGATGCGATGCTGGACGCCTGCGAGGATCAGGGTCCGGAGTCCATCATCACGTTGATGACGCCGGAAGTGGGCGCCGCGCCTGCGCGCAGCCACATGGGCGTCCTCGGTTCGCCGCTGACGGACGGCAACGCGGAGTTCCAGGACTTTAGCCCCGGCTACTACACCACCTGGGGTAAGTTCAATCCGGTTTCGTCGATGGACGACTGGTTCCTTGCGGAGCTGACGCTGATCTGGCACTGCAACCCCGTCTACACAAACATCCAGTGGTTCCACTTCACGCTGGAATCTCGCTACAACGGCGGCGAAGTGGTCACGATCGCGCCCGACTACAGCCCCTCGTCGATTCACTCCGACTATCACTTCCCGGTGCGGATTGGCACGGACGCCGCGCTCGCCCTGGGGATGTGCAAGGCGATCATCGACGAAGACATATACAACAAGAAGTTCATTCGGGAACAGACCGACCTGCCGATGCTCGTCCGCACTGACACCGGTCGCTTCCTGCGCGGCCCGGATGTGAACGCGGGCGACCGGGACGACCAGTTCTTCTGGTGGGATACGAAGTCACACCAGGCCGTACCGGCGCCGCGCGGCACACTGGCGGTAGGCGATGTCGTTCCGGCGCTCGAGGGGACGTTCAAGCTGAAGATCCTCGACGGTTCCGAGATCGAGGTGCAGCCGGTGTTCCAGCGCCTGCTCAAGGTGCTCGAAGATTACACGCCGGAAAAGGCGGCCAAGGTCTGCAACGTCAACGCCGACATGATCCGCATGATCGCCCGCAAGGCGGCCACGAAGAAGACGAAGATCTTCTCCGGCTGGAACTCGGGCAAGTACTACCACGGCGACTTGATGGAGCGGGCGATGGCGCTGCTTCTCGCCCTCACTGGCAACTGGGGGAAGCAGGGCACCGGGACGCGCTCCTGGTCGATCTTCGGCTTCGACGGCTTCGCCTTCCTGTCAGCCAAGGGCAAGCCCGGCCAGGACGCCGCGCGCGAGTTCCAGAAGCAGATGATTGCGATGCGGCGCATGATGTCGCAGGATGACCCGACGATGACGCTGGAGATGGTGCTTAACCGCTTCCAGGAGATGGGTGGTGGCCGCGCCGCCGGCATGGGAGGTATGTTCCCGCCCGCCTTCCTCTGGTATCACCAGTACGGCTACAAGGACCGCTGGAACAAGAAAGAGTGGTCCGACCCATCGATGAAGCGCTCGTTCGACGAGTACTACCAGGAGGCGATGGACAAGGGCTGGTGGGACAACAGCATGGCCAGGACCTGGGAAAAGACGGAGCCCCGCGTGCTCTTCGAGGCCGGCGGCAACGTCCTGAGACGGCACCGCGGCGGCCAGAACGTGCTTCTAGAAGAGCTGTGGCCGAAGCTGAAGATGATCGTCTCGGTCGACTTTCGCATCAACACGACGGGCCTGTTCTCCGACTATATCCTGCCGGCGGCGCAGCACTACGAGAAGCTGGGCCAGAGCATGCCTTCGCCGCACCACCTCAACTTCGTGTTCATCGACAAGGCGGTCGATCCGCCCGGAGAAGCGAAGTCCGACCGTGAGATCGGCCAGATGCTGATCAAGGCGATCGAGAAGCGCGCCAAGGAGCGCGGCATCAAGGAATCGAAGGACCAGAACGGGGCGTCGATAGTCATCGAAGGCGCCTTTGACCGGGCGACTCTCAACGGCTTCTACGCGGATGAAGAGGTTGAGTTCGACGAGGCGCTCAAGGACATGTCGGTCTACGGAATCCTGCCGCCGGGGGCCTCCCTGGCGAAGGTGCGCGAGGAAGGAGTGATCCGGACGACAGGCTGGGGCATCGCCGGCTTCGGGATCGCCCAGGCCTCGACGATCGAGCCCGACCAGACTCACAACCCGTTCCGCTGGCACACCGAGGACAAGATCCCGTATCCGACCCTCACCCGGCGCGCCCAGTTCTACATCGATCACGACTGGTTCATCGAGGCTGGCGAAGAGCTGCCGATGCACAAGGAGAACCCGAAGCACGGCGGCAAGGGCGAGTTCCAGATGACGAGCGGTCACCCGCGCTGGTCGATCCACTCGATGAACATGACCAATAACATCATTCAGAACACGCACCGGGGCGAGCCGTTCATCTTCCTGAACCCGGGCGACGCGGCCGCCAAGGGGTTCGAAAACGGCGAACACGTGAGGATGCACAACGAGGTCGGAGAGATGGAGATCGCGGTGAAGATTTCGCCGTCGGTGGCTCCCGGCCAGGTCATCCTCTACAACGGCTTCGAGCCGTATCAGCACAAGAACTGGTTCTCGCAGAACGATATTGAGCCTGGAATGGTGAAGTGGCTGCACATGGCCGGCGGCTACGGGCACCTGACGTACCGGCCATGGCACTGGCAGCCGATCCCCGTGGACAGGGCGGTCGCCGTGGAAATCGACAAAGTCTCCGCCTCGGCGGCGGCGAGTTAGGAGAGAGACATGACGACCAACGGAAAGACGGCAACTGGCAAGCAGCTTGCCTGGGTCTTTGACCTCAACAAATGCATCGGTTGTCAGACTTGCTCGGTCGCCTGCAAGGTCCTCTGGAGCGAGGGAGAGACCGGCACTGAGCACATGTGGTGGATGACCGTCAACACGAAGCCCGGCCTCGGCACGCCGAAGGCCTGGGAGACGATGGGCGGCGGCTACAAGGACGGGAAGGTCCAGCTCGGCAAGATACCGACGAACGATGAGTTCGGAGGCGGCTGGGACTACAACTACGACGAAGTCCTCAACAGCGGCAAGGCCCAGGACAAACATCTGCACGTGCTGGGAGAGCAGCCCGAATGGGGACCGAACTGGGACGAAGACCAGGGCGCGGGCGAATACCCCAACTCCTACTTCTTCTACCTGCCGCGCCTCTGCAACCACTGCACTGACGCACCCTGCCTGGAGTCCTGCCCGACCGGCGCGCTGCACCGAGACGACGAGTTCGGCCTGGTCTTGCGCGATGAGGACAACTGCACGGGCCAGCAGCAGTGCTCGGCGGCCTGTCCCTACAAGAAGATCTACTTCAACGAGTCGCGCGGCGTCAGCCAGCATTGCATCGGCTGCTTCCCGCGCATCGAGAAGCAAGTGGCGCCGGCCTGCGTCCGCCAGTGCCCCGGCCGCGCCGTCTTCATCGGCTTCATCGATGACGAGACAAGCCTGGTCAGCAAGTTTGTAAACGATTGGAAGGTTGCGGTGCCGCTGCACGCCGAGTACGGCACGAAGCCGAACGTGTTCTACGTGCCGCCACTGTCGCCGGCACCGCTCGCCGAAGACGGCTCCATCATCGAGGGCGGCGACCGAATACCGCCTGAGTATCTGGAGTCGCTCTTTGGCCCCGACGTGCACAGCGCGCTCGGGAACCTCAAGGACGAGATGGCGAAGAAGCGCCGCGGCGAAGACTCAGACGTGATGGATGCCCTTATACTCTTCGAGTGGAAGGATGCGCTCGGCCCGTTCGCCCGAGACCCCGCTGAAATCACCTGGAAATAGGACAATGCGTTCCGCACACCAGAGCGGCCACGGCGGATGATCGAACCGCTGCGGCCGCTCGCCCTGACGGCGCCCCACGGCCCGGTCGCTGGGCACATGCGGGACGACGTGCGTGAGGCGACCGTCCGTAGCTGCGGGCAGTTGCCGCTTCTCGCCCGGTTCCCACAACTCGCCCAGCGGACGCCGATCGTCCCGCTTTCGGCCGGGCCGAGCCCGGTCACGCGCCTGGGCCGGCTCTCGGATTCTCTAGGCGGTCCCGATATCTGGCTCAAGAAC
>PVMK01172305.1_pt1 | contig 11225 bp, 14 predicted proteins | sample 1853481 | NCBI WGS metagenome assembly PVMK01 (sample SAMN08533507, study PRJNA380276) | Marine sediment metagenome, whole genome shotgun sequencing project. | reverse complement strand
CCAGAGGAAGATGTTATTGCAGGAGAAGATTTGAAACACTTCCAAGGTGGTGATGAAGCTATGCCTGGAGGATCTACTCCTGATGCAACTGATCCTGGTGATGGTGCTACCCCTAAAACCACATCATAGTAAAATCAAATAATATCAAAGTTGTAGTTGGATTAATTTTGTGTTCTTTATTTTTTGTAAATTAGATTTGTCATCAAGTATGTTTTAATATCTAAAAGGAGGCTAAAAGTGATGAAATATCCGGGTTTACTTGATCAAGATATTTCACGTATTGGATTACGCGAATCTCAAATGTATAATTTAATTTCAGGCAAACTTGTTACAGAAATAGTTAAAACATCTCTTGGTCCGCGCGGTATGGAAAAAATATACATTGACATACTTGGAGAAGATACAATTACAAGTCACGGTGGCGCATTTTTGAGAAAAGTTGATGTTGATCATCCTGCAGCTAAATCAGTTGTAGAAGCTATTAACACAGTTGATACTCATGTTGGAGACGGTACTACATCTACAGCTGTTTTGATAGGTAGTTTACTAAAACATGCTGAAGAATTATTAAAAATTGGAATTCCGGTTGCTACAATTGTTCGTGGTTATAATCAAAGTCTAGATTGTGCTTTAGAAACATTGGATGAAATCAAGATAAAATCAAACAGAAGAGACAAAAAAATAATGCGACAATTACTAACTACCTGTTTAGAGGGAAAAGCAATTTTTGATTTACAAGAAGAAAATACAAAGATTGTAGATATTATCATCGAAGCTGTATGTGATATTGCCAACTTGGAAAGAGGGCAGATAGATATTGATGATATAAAAATTGAAGAAAAGATAGGAAATGCTATAGAAATACAATTAATCAAAGGTACAGTGATTGATAAAACAATAGATAGTTCTGCAATGCCTAGAACTATTCACAATGCCAAGATTTTGTTAATTAATGAATCATTAGAACCAATGAGAACTAGAACCGAAGCAGAGATAGAAATAGACTCACCCAAACAAATGAGTCAATTCCTTGACCAAGAAAATATAGACTTGCTTTCTCTTGTAAAAAATATTGTAGATTCGGGAGCTAATGTCGTAATATCTAGGAAAGGAGTTAATGAGTTTGTTCAAGAGGCTCTTGCAAAACATGGCATTATTTCAATGAGGAGAGTAAAGTACAATGATTTATGGTGGATAGAAAAGGCAACTGGTGCTAAGATCTGTAAAAATATTGAGAAAATATCTAATGATGAATTAGGTTTTGCAAAAAGAGTGTATGAGAAGACTGTAGGTGGAGATAAAATGGTTTTTGTGGAGGGTGGCAACAATCCAAAATCTGTAACTTTGTTATTGAGAGCCACCTCAAAACGATTTCTAGATGAATTTCATAGAAATGCTTTGAATGCATTTTATGTATTAAGAAATTTCATTGAACATCCATTCATTGTATATGGAGCTGGTTCTGTTGAAGGAATAGTTGCTCAAAAAATTAGAAAGCTGGCTGTAACTGTTGAAGGTAAGGAACAAATTGCAATACAACAATTTGCAGATGCTGTAGAAGAAATACCATTAACATTAGCACAGAATGTGGGAATGAATGTATTGGATACATTAACACAATTTCGAGCAAAATTTGCAAAATCAAATGGCAATATAAGATGGTATGGAATAAATTCCAACACTAGAACGATATCTGATGTATCTTCATCTGAAATTATAGAAACCGTAGTTGTTAAACAACAAGTTTTCAAAACTGCAGTTGAAGTAACCAACATGATACTAAATGTAGATGATGTGTTCATGAAGAATTTAATTGACAATACCCATTGTCATATTGACGGGGTAGTTCATGCTCACCATGATGGTGGAAAGTCTCACAATCACTTTGAACAAGAAGGACTAGAACAAAGACAAATGCATCACTATTACTAGATAACTAACACTATACATGCTAGGGATTCATGAGAATTTCCATTTCTTCTTCTAATTCAGACATTTTTATCAATCGTCAATTGATTTGTGTTCATCAAACTCAACTGAGTTTTTCTGATTCATCTGAAGAGTCAAACCCAAAACTCAAAAACTCAGTGACAACAACAAACACTATTAGCAATGAGAAGTCAGTTTGGTCTTAACAGGTAACCCCCTTTGAGAATCTGGTCTGTGAGCCACTAATGTAAATTCAAATTACTCATTTTTATCTATGCCTACAATGAAAATCTCGCCACAAGATTTAAAATTGCACTTGACATGGGAAAATGAAATTTGAATGAAAATAAAATATGAATGAGTATGATGAAATTTTTGATTTTTATACAGGAGAACACCCCGATTGGGAGAGATTAGTGAGCAGATGACATAGTCAAAATCAAAAACAAATCAAGATACGAGTAGAATTTGCTGCAGATAGAGCAAGTTTTACAAAAATTTAATCTTAGGATTACTGATATTTCATATACGACTATTATGGCATAATTTTTTGGAATTGAGAAAACTAGAGACATGATTTCAGCATACTAGAATTTAACCATTTCTTGACGATCAGATTTTAATAATCAATTAACTAACAAATTTCATTGGATTTTGAGAAACTGTGCAAAAATATTCTTGAATTAGATTCAAAAATACGATTTGCAGGAGTCGTAAATACTAAAGGTGTTCTAATTATTAATTTGGAACAAAAGGGAGTAGAACAATATTTGTCTCCTGATGAATTGAAAATGTCTATTCATTATTCAATGTGGGAGTGGGAAAAATCTCAAAATCTATCCCATGAACTTGGTTTTGAGAGATCTTCGGTTTTAGAATATGACAAGGTTACTTTAATCAGCGTTCCTATAGATGATAGCAATTTACTTGTTGCAAGTATTGAACCAAACAAAGATTTTTTTAAAATGATTATGAGAATAAAATCATTGATACAAACCGTTATCAAAGAATAGATAATAATTAAGACTGTTATCCAATTAGAAAAGTTAAATATTCGACGAAAAACTGTTTTTGCATGAGTAAGCCTTCTGATCTTGGTTCTTTGAAAATCGGTTCTTACATTTTACTACCACATTCTGATCAACCAAGTGGTGAGCCATGTAGAATTGTTGAATATGATACATCAAAACCAGGAAAACACGGTTCAGCAAAAGCACGAATTGTTGGTCAGGGAATTTTTGATGGTCAAAAAAGACCACATGTAGGACCAGTCAGCATGCAAATTCACATTCCATTGATTAACAAGAAAGTAGGTCAAATCATCTCAATTAATGGTGACACCGTACAAGTAATGGACTCTGAAACATTTGAGACAATTGATGTAGCTATGATAGATGATGAAGTTAAAGGCAAATTAGAAAATGGACAAAATGTCGAGTATTGGGTTGTTATGGATAAAACTAAAATCATGCGCATTAAGAGCTAATGTGGATGCTGATGATGAGCGGAAAAGCCGTCTGAGTTTTGATGAGGATTATGAGTAATGAAGCATCTTTTTTCAACAAATTTCAAAAGTTTGTTGAATTAAATATTTTTTAGATCATGAAGTTAGGTTCCCTTTTTTCAGGTGGAAAAGACAGCACCTATGCTATCTATCTGGCACAAAAACAAGGACATCAAGTTGCATGTCTTCTAAGTATTTTTACAAAATCTGAAGAAAGTCATTTGCTCCATTATCCAAATATGCAATGGACAAAATTACAATCCCACTCAATGAATATTCCACAATTGACTATTAATTCTGAGTCTAATGAAACTGATGATGAATTATTTGCACTAGAGAAATTATTACAAAATGCTAAAGACCAATTTCATATTGAAGGATTGGTTCACGGTGGAATTAAAAGCCAATTTCAAAAAGAAAAATTTGAATCACTTTGCTCAAAGTTAGACTTGGTTGCAATAACACCATTGTGGAATACTGAACCGGAACAATACATGAATGATTTACTAGATTCTAATTTTGTTTTTATCATGATTACTGTATCCTCTGATGGCTTGGATGACACTTGGCTTGGAAAGGAAATAACAAAATCTGATATTGTTACTTTGAAGAATTTATCTGAGAAATTTGGATTCAACTTAAACTTTGAAGGAGGAGAAGCAGAAACATTTGTAGTTGATTGTCCTCTCTTTGAGAATTCGATCAAAATCAATCAAGCCAAAAAAATATGGGATGGATATAGAGGAAGGTTTGAAATAGTGGATGCGGAGTTGAAGTACAATGCTTGATGGACTTAAGGATAGTTTAGGTGCTGCAATCAAGAAGATTGTAAAGTCTTCAGGTATAGATGAGGAACTTATCAAAGATCTCTCTAAAGATGTTCAAAGGGCATTATTGCAATCCGATGTTAATGTCAGATTAGTTCTTGAAATTACAAAACAATTGGAAGAAAGAGCATTAAATGAGACTCCTCCTCCTGGTCTTTCACGTAAGGATCATATTGTAAAGATACTCTATGACGAACTTTCAAAATTGCTTGGAAATGAATCTGATTTTGATTTTAAACCTGGAAAACAAAATAAACTAATTTTGCTTGGAATTCAAGGGAGTGGTAAAACTACAGTTACTGCAAAACTTGCCAAATTCTTGACTGGCCAAGGATACAAAGTTGGAGTTGTAGGTGCTGATACCTATAGACCTGGTGCATTAGTTCAACTCAAAACTATGTGTGAAAAATCAGGTGTTGAAGTATATGGTGAGGAAAACAACAAAGATTCTCCAAACATTGTCAAAAATGGATTAAAACATTTTGCAGGACAACCATTAGATGTTATTCTAATTGATACAGCAGGGCGTCACAAAGAAGAAAAAGACTTACTTGACGAAATGAAAAGAATCAACAAAGTTGCAGAACCTGATTTAGCATTACTTGTAATTGATGGAACCATTGGACAACAATGCTATAATCAAGCAGAAGCATTTCATAAAATTATTCCAGTAGGTGGTGTAATTATTACAAAACTGGACAGCTCTGCAAAAGGTGGCGGTGCACTTGCAGCATCAGCAGCTACTGGTGCACAAATAATGTACATTGGTACTGGTGAACGAATTGATGATTTAGAAAAATTCTCTCCGACACGGTTTGTTGGACGATTACTTGGAATGGGTGACATTCAAGCATTATTGGATATGGCAAAACGATTAGAAAATGAGGGAGATGATGTAAGAATGAAAAGAATTTCTAGTGGAAAAATGAATATGGATGATTTCTTTTATCAATTAGAAGAAGTTACTAAAGTAGGCTCATTGAAAGGAATTCTTGAGAGCATGCCTGGTTTTTCAGGAATGGTAAAAGAAGATCAACTAGATCAGATGGAGGGTAGAATGTCAAAATGGAGATACATTATTCAAAGTATGACCAAAGATGAAAAAGCGGATCCTGATTTACTAAATTCATCAAGAATCAAACGAATCGCTCGTGGTTCTGGTTGGCCAGAAGGTGAAGTTAAAGAACTTGTTAAAAATTACAAAAACTCGAAGAACATGATGAAGGCTTCCAAAGGACGCCAAATGCAAGGCACACTTAGAAAAATGGGATTAGGATAGTCCTACACGCCAAACTCTCTTCTAACATGTCTAATTATCAAAAAATCATCCCTACTGTAAATCAAATCTTAAAAAAATATGAATTGTGTGACAATTGCTTAGGGCGACTATTCTCAAAACAATTACATCTTTCATCAAACAAACTTCTTGGGAAAAAACTTAAAAAAAATTTAAACTCTGCTCAAAAGTGCTATATTTGTAAAAACCTATTTGACAATCTAAACTATTTTTTAAAATTGATGACTGATGTCTCATCAAATTATTCTTTTTCCTCATTTAGTGTAGGAGTTATGATCAAACCTTCTGTAATTGATAGAGATGATTACATTCGTTCAAAATACAAACTAAAAGGAATTGATAGCATAAAGACCGATCTATCCAGAGAATTAAGAAAATCATTTTCTAGGAAAACAAAAAAAATTATTGATCTTTTGGATCCAGACGTAACTTTTACAATAAACTTGAAAGATGAATCTTGTGAATTGCGTTCAAAATCAATATCTCTTTCTGGAAGATATGTCAAAACCTTAAGGGGAATTCCACAAAAGCAAAAATCTTGTACAAATTGTTCTGGAAAAGGATGCAGAATTTGCAATTTTCATGGGATTTCAGAATTTGATAGTATTGAAGGAATAATTTCTAAATTCTTTTTTGAAAAATTTGGTGGAACTACTGCTAAATTCACATGGATTGGTGGTGAAGACAAATCTAGTTTGGTTTTAGGCACTGGACGACCATTTTTTGTTAAAATTCAAAATCCTCTTAAAAGAAATTTAAAATTAACTTCAGTAATGTTTGATTTTCTTAAAATAGATAATCTCAAAATTATCCAAGAATCTCCAAAAAGACCTCTCAAATTCAATTCATCAATAGAGGTAAAAATTTCTACTGACGATAAAATTGATTCAAAAAATCTAAAAAAACTAAAAGATCTCCAAAAATCTCCTGTAGTAGTTTATGAAAAATCTGGAAAACGTTCTGAGAAAAAAGTTTTTTCTGTAAAATATAGAAAAAATTCTAGTAATGTATTTACCTTGTTTATCAAAGCTGAAGGGGGTTTACCCGTAAAGAGATTTGTAAATAGTGATGATGTTTCACCTGGAATTTCTCAAATTCTTAATACATCGTGTATGTGTCAAGAATTTGATTTTCTTGATATTGAAGTACAATGATAATTAAATAAACAACAAGTATCTGGAACTAAAATTAAACACCAAATGACTTGGTTCTTTTTTCACATTTTGGACAAGCTAATCCATGTGTCTTAATACCACACTTTCTACAATGTATATCAATTCCTACTACATCACGAGAAGATGTTTTAGTTGCCTTGATAATTAGGGCTATTACTATTAGAATTCCTACTGCAATTCCTATCAGAACAAGTACCATGTATCATATTATACTGCATTGTATATTATCTCTTTATTTTCATCATACAAAACATAAACTTCAAAATTATATTTACAAACTCTACATTTTAAACACAAATTCCAATTTTATCGTCAAGAATCTTGTTTTTTGATTCTTTTCATGTTAAATTGATTGAAAGATATGTAGTGCCTTCATATAGGGTAAAAATTGATCTTAATCCTTGTCAAGAATACAAAACGAAATTAAATTAGACACACAAGATATGCATAATCACTTTTCAGATATTGCCTCAAAATATCGAAGTGTAAGAACACTTGATACAAAACCAATCTTACACATAAAAGACAAACTAAAAGAAAAATCCAAAATCAGCATGGCAGATATTGGTTGCGGTGATGGTCGATATTCTCTAGAGTTTTTGAGATGCTTTGATGATTCATTTTACATTCATTGTGTAGATTATAATGAAAAAATGCTAGAATCTCTAGAAGATTATCTTGTAGAGCAAAAAACAACAAACTTTTGTGTAAGGCTGGGGGATGCAAACCGTCTTCCACTAGAGAATAATTCAATGGATTGCATTGTTACCTTTAATGCAATACACCATTTTGATGTTCCAAAGTTTTTGTCTGAATCACTAAGATCACTCAAAGATGATGGGCATTTGTTTATCTATACAAGACTAAGAAACCAAAACTCTAGAAGCATTTGGGGGAGAACACTTTCCGTTATTTACAGATATGGAAAACCGTTTGTATGAGTTGGATGAATTAGAAGTACACATACAAAATACAGACATGAATATTCACTCTACACGAGTGTTTGGACATTCTAGAACTGCTAGTCTTGATAGACTAGTTCACCAAGCTAAAAACAAACATTATTCTACCTTTGACCTATATGATACAGAAACCTTTGATGAATCTCTAGAAATATTCCAACAAAATATCAAGAAAAACTTTGATGATTTAGAGCAAATTAGATGGTTTGATGAAAATATTTTGATAGAAATTACAAAGTAATGATTAAAGAAAAATGCGATAGGTGTGGTTCATCTTTAGGTACTGAAAGCAAGAAAACTAAGCAAAGATTTTGTGGTAATTGTAAAAGAAAATTTCAATTACGTGGTTAGAATTAGGTTCAAAATAATATTAATGTCCAAAAAACATGTTGTAAAACTGTATTAGAATGATAACAATTAACTAGCGTTAAAATTGTAAAATAATATGCCAATTAGAAAAAAAAATAAACACAAAAGACATGCTGATCAAACAGCTGATAGACGTAGAAAAAAGAAAGCTGGAAAACCACGATCCTGATTAAATCAACCTTTTTACATTCAAAATTATCGAGAAGGAGCGTTGGATCCTTTAGTCCGTTTGAAAGATGCACATGTCAAAGGAATAATCCCTGATGATGTGTATAACCTTACAGTAGAACGTTTTCCTATTACTGTTGCAGGAATAAATAGAATTGAAAAAGCATCTGGAATTAAATTCCCTGTTGCGTATGTAGAACCTTCTCTTGTAATATCATCTTCCGATCCAAACTCCTACGAGTATGGAATCTCTCTTGTAATATCATCTTCTGATCTAAACTCCTATGAGTATGGAATCTTATTTGCAAGAACAATTCCTGTAATGTTTGAGGAAAAATTTCAGGTAGTAATCCAGATTTCTGCACCTCTAGTTGCTTATGGGCTCAAAGGAACAATTCATGCAATTCTAGCACACGAGTTTTTACATTTTCTGGAATTAATAAGAAAAATTTCAAAGATGGAGTTACTTTCAGATGAAATCTCTGGCAATTTATTTGAAAATGTTTACAGTGATGAAACAAGGCTGTTTGAACCAAGAGTGGTCTTCAAAGATCAAACTTTGTTAAATCATATTACAAAAAAATTCCCTGCTGGTTTTCGTGATTATAAACTTGAAGAAAAGGTCATGAAATTTTGGTCTGATAGAAATCTTCCTAAAACTAACATCTCTTTAGATACTAACACTGTAAAATTATCTGTAGAATCTCTTTCTAAAATTAAAATAGCTCCTGCGTTTATTTCAAAAATTGAACAATTACAAGAAAAAAGTTCTAAAATTCGTAAAAAAAGATTGTACTAAATTCACTATGATCTTTTAAAATAATGACAATTTTTTTTGAAGTAATTTAAATTAATTTAAAATTTCATTATTTGAATTCTGTTAATCCACATTTTCCACATGTGTGTCTATCTTTGTGTTCTGACATAAATACGCCTTTTCCACATCTTACACAAATTTTTCTAAGTCTTGTTACTTTATCGCCATCAACTTTGAAATATTTGTAAACATTTGGACTAGATCCTTTTTTCCCTGCCATCATTTAGACTTCTCTTCTTCTTTAGATTTTTTTGTTGGTTCATCTGCTTTAACTTCTGCATCTTTAGCAGGATCTTTTTCTTTATCCTTCACTTCTGCATCTTTAGCAGGCTCTTTTTCTTTATCCTTAGCTTCTGCTTCTTTAGCAGGATCTTCTTCTGTCACTGTTTCAGCTTCTGCCAGTTTAGCTTTTGTTTTTTCTAGTCTTGAGAAAATTGTTGGATTCACCTGTCTTTTTGCCAATCCTTCATCATCATAAACATAGAAAGTTCCTGTAATCAATGGTTTTCCTACATGATTTTTTAATCCCATTGGAATTACAACCTTATCGCCCAATTTGAATTCTTTAGTAATCATATCCACTGCTTCAAGTTTTTTGAGTTTACCCCCTAATCCTGAAAAATTACATGTTATCTCTCTTCTGGATAGGAATGTGTTGTCTACATCTGTTATAGTCTCAATAATGGACATGTACCCAAAATCCTTTGGATATTTCATATAAACCTTGATTGTAATTAGAAAAGAAATTTAAGAAATTCCTTCAAACTAATGATATGGAACGCTATATGCTACATTTTAAAAATAAAGACTATGGCCCTGAACATTCTCGTGAGGTAATTAACAAGGCTCGAGATCTTACATCAGATCTGAATGTCTCAGTAAGAGTTGCCAGAATTGCCGGAAAATTTGTAGAGTTAGATGTAGGAGTTGAAAAAGAGGATCTTGACACACTTGTTGAAAGATTATCTCCAATTGGGCCTATAGATAATATTCGACATGTCATAGAAGAAGAGATCGATAAAGAGCAAGGTATCAAAGATGGAATTTTCTACTTTAACAATGAAAGATTTTGGGAATGTCATGAGGCATTTGAAGGTGTTTGGAAACAGTGTTTTGGACGAGAAAAAGAAATTGTTAATGGAATCATTCTATTTGCAGTTGCATTTGCTCATGCTCAAGAAGATGAGCTAAGTATTGGAATTGGAATGCTACATCGAGTTTTGGAAAAATTAGGTACTTCCCCTTCCATGTATCATTCAATAGATGTGGATAGAATTCGAGACAAAGCAGTTGAAATGCAACAAGCAAACAACTTGACTATATTTGAGATTTAATTAATTCTAGAGCTTTTGGAACTACTTCTGCACCTTGAAGTAAACCAATACTTCCTTTCTTAGCTTGTTCTTCAGTCATTCTTGTTGTTCCATCATTTTTAATAAAATTGCCTGAAACTAAAACTGGAACAGGATCATCACTATGTCCTTTGTTAATGCATGGCGTTGAATGATCAGCTGAAATGATAATTGTAACTTTACTTGAATCAATATTTTCAACAAGTGTTTTGAAGAATCTCTGATCAATTTCTTCTATGTTTTTTGTCTTCCCAATTGCATCTCCATCGTGACCAAACTCATCTGGTCCCTTGAGATGAACGTATATTGCATTTTGCGTCTCCATTGCCTTTGCAGCTACTCTTGCTTTTTCTTCATAATCTGTTAACCCGCCTGCTTCAAATACTTTCATCTTAAGAACTTCTGAAATTCCAAGCTCTACTGGCATATCAACTATGCATGAAAATTTCATAGCGTATTTTTCATTAATTGGAATTACATCTGGATATTTGTTGCCTGCATCTCTAAGTAAAATGCAACTGAGTTGTTTTTTGTTTTGTTCTTGTCGCTTCTTGTTGATTTTACTCTCTTTCATAATATCTATTGTTTGCTCTGAAAACTCATTTACTAGGTTCGCAGTAAATTTAGAATCTTCAGTTCCTTCTAGTGGTAAACATTTTTCAATTTTTAGGAAATCTCCAACAGCTTTTGCTACTCCCATACCGCCAATATTGCTGTATGCTGGGTCGGTATTAGTAATTCTTGCAGATAGCTTTTGAGAGTTTACTCTAATTCTAACTGTTACCCTATGTCCAATTGTTGGAGAAACTACAACTGATGTGTCAG
>PVMK01115849.1_pt1 | contig 11226 bp, 10 predicted proteins | sample 1853481 | NCBI WGS metagenome assembly PVMK01 (sample SAMN08533507, study PRJNA380276) | Marine sediment metagenome, whole genome shotgun sequencing project. | reverse complement strand
ATTCACAGGAATTTTATTACCTGGGATTGTGCTCTGCCACCGGTGTTGCCGGGCAGTTTCTGCTGACCATTGGTTTTCGCTATGTCACCGCCGTGGATGGAAGCATCATTTCCTCGATGCGAATTTTGCTGGCCGCGCTGCTCGGCCCTTTTGTGGTCGGCGAACTTCCCTTAGACGCTACCGGATGGGTGGGAGCGATGCTCCTGTTCGGCGCCAATGCCATTCTGGCAGTCCGTCGCGGTCTGCAGGAATAGAGTCGAAAGAGCCATATTTACAGTCAATTTAGCCGGGAATAAAAGGCTGATAGAATTGGGATAAGGAATGGATATCTCTACGTTTAACCTACTGTTTAAATTACGGATATATAGCAGATAGCAAATATCCGCATTTTTCAAAAAAGGCTGTATAATTTGAAATTTTTCCCGTTAGATGCATATTGTGATATCTAATTATATTCTTCAATTCTCTATCAGTAAGCGATACCACCATATATTGGGGTGGCTCACTGGTCGAAAAAATCATAATCATTGTGCCTTTCGATATGCAATCTGCATATTTCCTTTATTTCAGGAGCAGGCACGCAATCCACACAACGTGATAAAAATTGACCAAATCGGACATATACAATATATTGGAAGAGGGAAGATTAAATTTCTTGGTTTCGGAATGATCCCCAGATTGAGTTACTGATATGTAATCTAATCCCAAGAATTTTGACCGGTTGATATTTGCATAGACTGGCAAGACCCCGGAGTGACCCCAATCCTAAAGCACAAAACGAAGGTTGCTCTTCATGCCAAAAGAAATTCTCATAGTGGATGATGAACCGGGTGTCGTGGTGCCCATCCAGTTTTTGATGGAGCAACAGGGCTACCTTGTCATGATAGCAGAAAGGGGCGAAGATGCCCTGGATCTGATTTACCAATACAAACCGGATCTTGTGTTGCTGGACATCATGCTTCCCGGAATTGACGGTTGGGAGGTTTGCGAAATTATTCGTTTGAATCCCAATTACCGAAACGTTAAAATAGTTTTTTTGACTGCCAAGGGTCGTGAAGTGGAAATAGCCAAAGGTCTGGCACTCGGTGCCGACGCCTATATAACCAAGCCTTTCTCAAATGCTGCGCTTGTCGCCAAGGTCAAAGAGCTTTTAGAAAAAACCTATGAAGAAACCGGGGAATAAATTCTGGCAGGTTGTAACACTTACTCATAGCTCCTAAGAAAATCAATTTTCCAGAGCAATACCAGCTAGTTTATCCGCTCCTTCAAGGCTTTTTGCTTCGGCGAGAAAACATCCATTATGGCAATAAAGGGCATCATGAACATCGGATATTCCGGCGAAATCCTTTTGTCTTCCGCCCCATTCTGCAGGTAGTAATTTACAATATTCAAACTTTCGCCCTCTTTTGGGAACACTTCTAATCGCCCAAGTCTTTCTATGTGTGGGAAAAATTACAAATAGGGCTTCTTCAGACTCGCGTGAAATAAAATTTAGCCATGTTTTATCAAACATCTTAAAAATCAATATTCGAGGATCTTCAGCAACCTTTATGGCATTGCGAATGTTCGGTAATGCTACTTCAAATAATTCTTTTGCCAATTTAATCTGTCTTTTCATGTAAGAGGTGGCAAAATTTAATGCACGGTCAAATCCTTTTTGCACCTTATCATCATCATCGACATGTCTGGGTACAAAAGACTCAATGATATCTGATAATGTATGGAGTCCTATCCCATCAATTTTGGTTTCATAAATATCAATTCCATTATCATCCGCATCAATTGCTTGAACAATCACAGAATCGATATATTCAGATATTTCAGATGATCCACACAATAATTCACCATACTGTTTCCATACAAGTCCGAAAGATGCATAAAGGATTCCTGACTCTCTTTTTAATGAGAAACTCCTTTGATGATGGTCGAAAATAAGATTGTCAGGATCATAAACATAACCCACGTCCACAATTATGTCGGTGTTTTTATATATGTTTTCATCTCTGCTACGAATTATTTCAAGATCAGGGTAAAATAGATTCAGCACAGCCAGAGCGAATATTTCATCGGCATGAAACCGTCCATCATGAGTTGAAGCCTTCATAATGATTATGATCCGTAATGATTTTAAAGTTATAGAAAAAGAGCGCAGAAAATCACAAATAAATTAATTTTTCAAGCAAAAACAATTTTCTTAGTACGGTTATAACGATGGACTAACAGATGAAACTTATAATAAATATAGAGGGTTTTGCAGGTGTGGGAGCGGCACGATCCCACAATTATTGCAAAACTTAAATTTTGTATGTTTGCCATACGAAACCCACAATAAATTAGAATGATTTAATAGCTTCGCTTCAGGTGGAGGTAAAAACACCCAGGCCTCCAAACCGCTCTATTCCTCACATAAGTTCTTTCTTTAGTGATGACAAAATGTGCTTTTTTATTTGACACAAATACCACATTGTGGCAAATTAATTGATCATATCATCATTCCATTCAAGTATTATGGCCGTGAGAGTTTCCCATGGACAGTAAAGAATTCATCCATTACCGAAAGACACTGAACAAGACCCAGAGGCAAATGGCCCAACTGCTCGGAACCTCCATTAAGGCTATCCACAGCTACGAACAGGGCTGGCGACCTGTGCCGGCCTACGTGGAGCGGCAGATGTTTTTCCTGGTCTCCAGGATGCGGAAAAACAATAAACTCAAAAAGCCGTGCTGGATTATAAAAAAATGTCCTCGCGACCGAAGGAAACAATGTCCGGCATGGGAATTTAAGGCCGGAGATCTCTGCTGGTTTATCAACGGAACCATTTGTGAGGGCACGGTACGCCAAAACTGGAAAGAGAAGATGAAGATTTGCCGGGCTTGTGAAGTATTTTCTTACCTGCTTTAATCTCAAGCACACTCCTTTTCCGACTCCTTCCGATAAATAAAGAAGATTTATTTTTTGCTGAGGCGGAAAAATGATGAAATTCGGAGAAAATCACTAAAATTCGTTCGGAGGCTTCCAACATGCAATCCGCTCATGCAAAAATAAAAGCGGTCGGCCTGCTGTCCGGAGGTTTGGACAGTACTCTGGCCGCTAAACTGATGTTGGAACAGGAGATCGACGTATATGCAATCAACTTTACCTCTCCGTTCTGCACCTGCACACCTAAAAAGGCAGGATGCGCGGCGGTGGTTACAGCAGTGAAGGAACTGGGGGGGATTGCCTTAAAACAGGTCGCATTGAGAGATGAATATCTTGAAATGGTGCGAAATCCGAAACACGGATACGGAAGTGGAATGAATCCCTGCCTCGATTGCAGGATTATGAAAATAAAGAAAGCCAGTGAATATATGCGTAGGGTTGGTGCATCTTTTCTCTTCACCGGTGAGGTCCTGGGCCAGCGTCCCATGTCACAGCACAGACGGGCAATGGATATTATCGACCGGGAATCCGGCTTCCGGGGACATATCCTGCGACCGCTCTCGGCGGCGAATCTCGAACCAACGATTCCTGAAAAGGAAGGATGGGTCGACAGAAGCAAAATGCTGAGAATATCGGGACGGTCTAGGAAAACACAGATATCGCTTGCATCCCAAAAGGGCATCCAAGATTATCCTTGTCCGGCGGGTGGCTGTCTTCTTACGGATAAAAATTTTGCTGATAAAATGCGCGATTATTTCAATTACACTGAGCATCCATCGGTAAAGGATATTCCGCTTTTAAAAGTGGGAAGACATTTTCGGCTTGATAATGGCGATAAGGTTATAGTTGCGCGTAACGAGCATGAGTCCAAGTCGCTGATAGATTTATACCGCCCAGGTGACCACCTTTTTACTCCCTTAAGTTTTTCTGGCCCTTCTGTGATTTTGCAGGGAACATTCATACCGGCCGCTGTTGGAAAAATGGCGCAGTTCACCAAAGGACCTATTCGGAAAACAGCCAGCATCATTCATCGGCGCGGTGGAAAAGAAGATATCATATGCCTGGGGGACTACTATAATGGATAACCCCAAAAAAGTGGCAGTGGGGCTCAGTGGGGGGGTAGATTCCTCGGTTGCCGCGGCTTTACTGTGCAAACAGGATTACGAGGTTTGCGGCATCACCATGGAAATTTATGACGGATCCGTTCATCTTGATGAATCTGCCAAACATGCCTGTTACGGCCCCGGCGAAATAGAAGATGTTGAATCTGCTGCCGCCATTTGCGAAAAGCTCAAAATTCCGTTTCAGGCAATTGATCTGAGACAAGAATATAAAAATCATGTCATCGATTACTTCCGAAACGAATACCTGGAAGGTAAAACCCCGAACCCGTGCGTAGTTTGCAACCAGAAACTCAAGTTCGGATTTCTTCTGGAAAAGGCCAGACAGGCCGGTTTGGATTTTGATTATTTTGCCACCGGCCATTACGCCCGAATTGTAAAATCGGGCAACCGCTTTTTGTTGAAACGTGCTGCGGACCGCTCAAAAGATCAGACCTATTTTCTTTACGGCCTCACACCGCAGCAGCTGGCGCGCACGCTGTTTCCGGTAGGAGAGCATATCAAGCAGCAGGTCCGGGAGATGGCGCGCTCGCTCGGGCTGGAAACAGCGGATCGCGAAGAAAGCCAGGATTTTATTGACGGCGGGGATTATTCCATTCTTTTTGCTGAAGACGAAATTAAAAACGGGGAAATTGTGGATGAAAACGGAAACATCCTCGGAAGGCACAGAGGCATAATTCATTATACCGTAGGCCAGCGCCGCGGCCTTGGCATTGCCTCATCCAGACCCCTCTATATCTTGAGCATCGATGCCGAAAAAAACAGGATAGTAGTTACCGACCGGGCCAACCTTTTTTCAAAAGGCCTTATCGCTAAGGACCTTAATCTTATTTCTATTGATAGACTTGAGGTTCCCCGAAAAGGTAAAGGCAAAAATTCGCTTAAAGACACAACGAAACCCCTGCAACTGTTTTTCCCCATGGAAAGGATAAAATTAGAGTGATTTTCAAAGAACCGCAAATGTCTGTTGCGCCCGGTCAGTCGGTCGTATTTTATACGGGCAATACTGTAGTCGGCGGTGGTATTATTCAACATTCCCTCTGAGTGATGTCCCTATATTTGCAACGAAAAATAATGACAAAGCCCAAGAGCAGCTTAAAGACTAACTAACTTGTAGGATTACGTTGGCGCATTTCTCATCCGGTGGCAGCAGCCAGTGAAAACGGGCAATCGTCTTCGGCCGGCTTGATTTTCATATAGCGCTGGCGGTCCAGTACCTACAATTTTGATCTCACCCCAGAATCCAAATATAAACGTCTTCAAAAGCCAAAACTTAGGATATTTTCAGGTTTCTTGCGAAAATGAGTGGACAGATTTGTGGTTAGCTGGACAAATATATTATAGAATAAGACGATCGGCCAGATTTGACTTCGGCTATGCTTACACAATCCTAAAATCAGTCGATCGGGATTCGATTAGCGAAACAAATATACAATAAATTTAGTTGATTAGCTATGATCGATTCAGGCACGCAATATACACAAAAATGAGAGGCTCAAAAAAGAATGTATTGGTCATTGGCCAATCTGCAATAATCATAAGCAACAATTGACACATGTATTTATCAGTATCAGACCATGCCAAATCATCCTCTAAAACCCTTGCCATATTCATTTGAAACATGTACTTTTACCCGAGTTGAATTTATGGCAAAGTCCAGCTAAGAAATTACACCAAATTTTGTTCTGAGTCTTTAGATATTACAACTTTTCCCGAACCTTTTATCTCAATATATCGGTACTTGAGAGATATTAGGATTTTTGGCTAAACATACCACACATCATAAACTTACCCATTTAATTATAATTGAGATTGTTTTTCGTGCCATCTCCTTGACTATGCATACTACATTGTATTATCACAGTCAAGGAGATGGCACGAAAATGAGTGGACAGATTTGTGGTTAGCTGGACAAATATATTATAGAATAAGACGATCGGCCAGATTTGACTTCGGCTATGCTTACACAATCCTAAAATCAGTCGATCGGGATTCGATTAGCGAAACAAATATACAATAAATTTAGTTGATTAGCTATGATCGATTCAGGCACGCAATACACAATTATTGCAAGGCTGAAATTGTGTATATTTGTCATTGGCTAATCTGCAAAATCATAAGCTGAGATTATAGAATAGATTTTTTAATCAAGATACCGTTAGCGGGCATGCCATATCATTCTCTTAAAACGCTTGCGATAGCCATTTGAAAGCTGTAAATTAATCGGGGGTGTATTCATGGAAAAAACTAGCTTTTAAATTGTAGCCATTTTTATTCTGGTTCATTGAATATTAAAGGTTTCCACTTTCCAAGGATTTCTTCTATAAATAAAAATGATAAGGGAATGTAAAGACTCAGAGTTCAATACCATATCTGAAATCATCAACGATGCTGCACAAGCGTATAGAGGAGTTATACCACAAGATTGTTGGCATGAGCCGTACATGTCGCTTGCAGAACTAAGGGCTCAAATTGAAGATGGTATTGTTTTCTGGGGCCTGGAACGTGATGGCCAGCTGCTCGGGGTTATGGGTATCCAGGACAAAGGCGATGTAACGCTAATTCGTCATGCTTATGTTTTGTCCAGGGCACAAAAACGGGGAATCGGGAAAAAGTTGCTTCAACATTTGCAAAGCATGACCGAGAAACCCATCCTTGTTGGTACTTGGGTAGCTGCTTCATGGGCAGTTTCATTTTACCAAAAGAACGGATACACGCTTGTTTCTGAGGAAGAAAAGAATCGTCTTCTCAGAAGATACTGGTCGATTCCAGAGCGACAGGTGGAAACTTCTTTGGTGTTAGCGAACCAAACATGGCATCAAGCCCAATCCAAGGAATCAACGGAAAGCTAATAGCCAAACGCTATCTGATAGCATACCATTGCTTTCAATCGGCATGATTTTCGTATAGCTCTGACTGTCCAGTACCTTCGATTTTAAACACACCTAAAATTCAACGAATAAAGTCTGCCAAGGATCAGACTTAAAGGATTTTCAGGGTTTTTACGGAAATGGGCGGATAAATTTAAGGTTATCTTAACAAATACATAATAGAATCAAAATATTGGCGAGATTTGATAGAAATGTAAACAAAACGAACCACTAAAAAAGTATAGGTTTGTCATGCGCAATCCATAACTCAACCCGAAAATGACAAACACTATATATGGTAGTCTGCTCTTTTTGAAATCTCTTGAGTTTTGAATTTGGATATGAAACAAATATCGCAGGAATCGGTGAACCACTGAACTTTCATATTATGGCAAGTGATCGCAAAAATATGGAACGGCGATTTTTCTGTGATCGCTTATGAGATATCACCATTTTTCATAAACTAAAGATCATCTCAATGTATCGGTAGTTGGCTGATATTTAATTTTTTGACTGAAATCACCACCTATTTAAAACTTAACCGTATCAATAGAGATCAAATTATCCTTCTTACTATCTCCTTGACTGTACTAACACAATGTGGTATTCATAGCTTCATTCGATTTTTCTTACCTCACTGATATGATTCAACCCTGAGTTTTTCTTCATCTTGAAGCTTCACAATAGGTAGGTGTCATAATGGCACAAGAAGGTTTTAAGCGCAAACTCACTGCAATTTTAAGTGCTGATGCAGTTGGTTATAGCCGTTTAATGCTGGATGATGAAGAGGATACTGTTCGCACAATATCATCCTACCGAAATGTAATTACCGACCTGGTTAGACAGCATAGTGGCAAAGTCATAGACTCTACCGGAGATAATTTGCTGGCTGAGTTCGCCAGTGTGGTCGATTCAGTGCAATGTGCCGTGGCAGTTCAAAAAGAGATCAATTCTCGTAATCATGAACTTCCCGAAAATAGAATGATGCAGTTCCGTATCGGTATCAATCTGGGCGATGTCATTCAAGAAGAAAAGCGGATTTATGGCGATGGCGTCAATATCGCCGCCAGGCTGGAAGGTTTGGCTGATCCAGGGGGTATCTGCATCTCCAAGACTACCTTTGATCACATTGAAAGTAAGCTGCCTTATGGATATGAGTTTTTAGGTGATCAGACGGTAAAAAACATTGCCAGGCCGGTGGGTGCGTATCGGGTCTTGATGGAACCGAGGGTAACGGTAGCAGGAGAACCGAAAGACGAAAAACGATCACCAGTGAGGCGAATGCCAATTTTCGTTGGGACTGCTGCGGTGCTTGTGTTGGCTGTTGCTATTGGAATATGGCAGTTTTACGTACGCCGCCCGACAGTAGAGCCTGCCTCTAAAGAAAAAATGGCTTTTCCTTTTCCTGAAAAACCTTCCATAGCAGTGCTCCCCTTTGACAACTTGAGTGGTGATCCTGATCAGGAGTTTATCGCTGATGGCATGACCGAAAACATCATCACCCCCCTGTCCTATATCCCGGACATATTCGTAATCGCCCGCAACTCGACTTTCACCTATAAGGGCAAAGCGGTCAAGGCCCAGGAGGTAGCCGAAGACCTGGGGGTGCGTTATATCCTGGAAGGCAGCGTTCAAAGAGCCGCAGACCGGGTCCGGATCACGGCCCAGTTGATTGACGCCGTCAACGGGCATCATCTTTGGGCGGACCGCTATGGTCGCTATCTTCAAGATCTTTTTGCCCTTCAAGACGAAATCACTCTGAAAATCGTGTCCGCCCTTCAGGTGAAATTATCGGTCGGGGTGCAAACCCGGCTGACGGGCAATGTTTGGCCAAATTTTGAGGCTTGGAGTCATTACACCAGAGGGTTCGGTCACTTCGTACGACATACAAGAGCTGAAAACGCCAAGGCCAGGGAATTTTTTGAGCGAGCGGCGAGTCTGGCCCCGGCATATGCCATGGTGTTTACTGCGCTTGGTTGGACGCATTTTGATGATGCGCACCATGGATGGGGCGAATCTCGGGAGGAGTCTCTCCTGATAGCTGTTGAACTTGCGAAAAAGGTTCAGGCCCTGGACGACTCAGATCCCAATATCCATGCCCTGTGGGGAGGTATCTACCAGCTGCAAAGGCGGTATGAACAGGCCATTGCTGAGGGGGAGAAGTCCGTCGCCCTCGGTCCCAACCAGGCTGACCCTCACTTTCTTTTAGCGATGCTCTTGCACGACACCGGAAGGTATCAGGAGGCGCTCCCGCTGGTGAGGAAGGCCATGCGGCTCCATCCTTATTATCCTTTCTGGTATCTGTGGTTGTTGGGTAGCGTCTATTTGCGAATGGAAGAGTATGAGAAGGCGGTCGAGGCATACAAGGTGTTGGTTGTTCGGGAGCCACATCGTATTTCGGGAGGGCACCTGGGTCTGGCTATCGCTTACATCCGCCTGGGCCGGAAAGAGCAAGCCCGGTCAGAGGTGGCGGAAGTTTTGAGGCTTTCTCCCGAATTCTCTTTGGAAGTGTACAGGAAGCAGGCTCATGGGAGGGATATGGACCCAGCGATAGTGGAAGGTGATATCGAAGCTCTGCGCAAGGCTGGGCTGAAGTGAGGACAAGTTACTTGGAGCAGATTCTATTGGGATTTGGTGGTCTCAGGTAATCAAGCACATACAACAATATATTGTGACTCGAGTTTTTCGGGTAAAATTTTTATAATCTGGGGAGACAGGCTATGCTTAACCAAGTTTTGCTTTACTCAGGTTCAGCGTTCATTTCATTTTGGGGAGTCGCCCATCTCTTTCCAACGAGGTCTGTTGTCTCAGGATTTGGGGAGATATCCGTTGATAATAAACGAATCATTACCATGGAATGGATTATCGAGGGCATTGCTCTTATTTTTATTGGATCAATTAATGCTATTGTGACCGCTATTGATCATACGAGTTCAATCTCTTTGGTAATTTACCTTAGCTCGGTTGTTGTTCTCATTGTTTTGGCCTTCGTTTCATTACTCACGGGATTTAAAATCCGTTTTCTTCCATTCAAACTATGCCCTGTGATTTTCATCACATCTGGTGTGCTGATATTACTTGGCGGCCTTCTTTAGTCGTGTTGGAAATGATTTGCTATTCCCAAATTATTCATAATATTGGCGATCCATGTGGTTATCTCAAAATATCACTACTTAACCTCATGCTGGGATAATGTCAGGAAAGATTGTGGTATCATGAATTTTGTTCTACCGAATATGCTTTAACGACTTTATTTTGGGAAAGGAGTATGCAAATGCACGAGAAAAATTCACCGTTCCCAACCGCCAACTCACATGGCAGGCTTGAGTGTAAGGAACTCTGGGGAGGTATCCGTAATCGAGATATAGAGGTCTCTGCCGGAAAAGTCATCGGTTCTATTTATTCCACATCCAGTGAGGGGGTCCGGGGTGGGGATATCTACTATTTTGGAGTCTGCAAAGGCGACACCATTACTCGGCTGGCTATCGCAGATGTTACCGGTCACGGCGAGGCCGTTTCGGAAATAAGCCAGTACGTCTATGACTCTTTAAAAGCTCACATGTGAGAGCCGGACAGTCGAGTCATTCTGGGCGAGGTTAATCAACGAATTTGCAGCCACAGCCTGGATGCTATGACTACCGCGGCAGTTGTCGCGTACTACAGTCAGGAGAGTGAAGCGAGAATCTCTTATGCCGGACACCCACCTGTTCTATACAGGCGAGCGCACGACGAAGCCTGGTCCTATGCAAAACCGCCTTGTCGTAAAGGTCAAAGTGATGGTTTTCCACAAAACATCCCTCTTGCTGTCGATTTGGAGACACTCTACGGACAGCTTACGATTCCGATGGTTCCCGGAGACCGGCTCTTTGTCTATACCGATGGTATCATTGACGCACCCAGCCCCGAGGGTGAAAGTTTTGGATTAACGCGCCTCAAAGATGCCCTTGATGCAAATGCAGGAGCCCCTCTGTCTGAACTTAAATCCGCAGTCCTCAAAACATTGCATCAATATACGAATAAGGAGCTAACTCATGACGACGTAACCATGATTGTTCTGGAGATTTGTTAGAGTTTTGAATTTTGGATCTCTCCAACGAATCAACAATATTGACGTTTCCAAAAACCTGAGATGACAATAACATATATGAAATTTTACTAATTCTTGGATAATCTCAGAGACTGTCGGGAAAGTCTGATTTCTGCAATTTTCTGAAATTGGGATATAGTAAAATCATGTACTTAAAGCCGCTAAAAACACACTTTAGGGGTTTTTCGACAGTCTCTCAATATATCCCAGGTCCACGCGTTATTAAAA
>PVMK01123261.1_pt1 | contig 11230 bp, 13 predicted proteins | sample 1853481 | NCBI WGS metagenome assembly PVMK01 (sample SAMN08533507, study PRJNA380276) | Marine sediment metagenome, whole genome shotgun sequencing project. | reverse complement strand
TTTCCGAATCGCAGCAGGGAATACGATCTGTCCTTTTGTTAATACTTTAACTGTGTTCATAATAGCCACCCATAAAAGTTATACGTTTTCTGAAAACGTATAACAAAATGATCTCCGTGTCAAATATTTTGCTGTTTGCTTAACATAACATGGATTTCGCATCCCGTTTGAGGAAGGATTTGATATCTGAATTTTCATGAGTGAAGTAGCTATAATACAATTTGATCATGATCGGTATGTTTCTATGCTGAAAAAGTATAAGTCGCGCCACCCCGATAAAATCTGGGCACTTTTGGATGCTTCAGACACAGTCTGAAATCTTTATCCCGATGTTTTAATTTTATCCCAAAAAACATCCAGCTTTTCTTCAGCATCGATTAAGCAAAGATTCATACTTTTGATATTTTTAGCTTCACTGATGCGTTTTTTTATAGTTCTTAAAGAATAAAGAGATTTGTTTCTTAAATCTTGACCGGCTTTATGAGCATCAAGATGTGCTTTCGTTTCTTCAATCATATTGTCAATTATTGCCGACAATGCGACACGACATTGTTGAGTCATTTTTTTTTGCAATGTTTTTGCTTCTGCAATCATGTTATAAGGAGCCGACGACGACAAAATCTGTTTGAGTTTTTCAAAACCTGCCACGATATCCGCATCTTTTATGAATTCTGATAAATTGTCGTTAAAGGCTTCAAACGATTGAATCAGGCTTTTCCAAAAATCAAGATGTTGAGTATAAAACTCTGATATTTTCTTCACATCATCAGATAATTTGAAAACTCTTTCTTTGTGATCATAAAAAGCATTGATCAGAGAAAATGAGTCCAGCTTGACAGATATCTTTTTAATAAAACGCATACAATCATCTATTTCTTTCTCACACGGGAAGAAAGGCTTTTGTGCAGCAGATTTATATGATTTTAATATAACTTCCCAACCCTTTATTTTCTTTGCTAAAAGCCTTGCAAATTCATATTGATCATCACAATCATCAAAGCCGTTTTCTTCGGACAGCTCCTGGTATAAACGTTGCACATCTTGAAATACTGAATTAGTAACCGATTTATTTGGAACTATTTTTACACTCTGCTCTATAGATTGTATTAAAGTCTGCTTAACATTACGTGCTTCAAGATTTTTTCCATCTATTCTAAAATGAAATTTCAAATCTTCTGCAAGCCAAAAAACATTTTGTATTATTGTAAAGTCTAACAAATCATGCACTTCTCTTACATATTGAACAAACTCATCTAAAACAACATGTCCATATTTTTCAATCTGGTTTTTTATGCAAGACATAACGACAGCTTGTTCTTTTGCCTTATCTTTTTCAAAATCAAACAGAAGCTGCCGGGAACCTAACTTAACATTCTCAATATCTTCTTGTATCACGATCTAACGTCCGCAATTGTTGACTGTTTTTTTGAATAGACCCCATTAATCTTATCCCTCAACTTCCCTGTACGTTTAGCCGTGACAATCTCCCGAGCCTTGAGCATCACGGCACTATCTGCTGCAGGATTTTTTCCTATCCGTTCACCTTGCTGCTTGCACACAGAATTTTCCTTCAAAAACATCCCTCTTTTTTCGCTGAGTGCCATGTTCTATGCTTTCAGTAAAGATGTTTATTTATTATCGAAACAGATCAATCCTTGGTTCCAAAATCTTCAACAGCTCCTCTGATACCTCATTTTTTCCTAAAAGTATAATACAGCTTGACAAATTATACCTTAAAGTCTTAAAGTACAACATGAGGCAGGTGGGTTAATGTTTCCCCTGTAACGGCGAAGAAATGAAACTGGAAAATTTCAAAGCCGGCAGCAACCGGCGGCAATATCAATATCAGAGTTTTACCCCTTCTATTGTGAATCATTTATGGACCTGGGAAGACCCGAAGATCAATACACTTCTAGAATATGCAAGCCTGACTTTAAGTGAGCTTAATGCCTTTTCCCTGATCGTTCCCGATGTTGATCTGTTTATTAAAATGCATGTTGTGAAAGAAGCCAATACATCCAGCCGCATAGAGGGTACCAGAACCCAAATGGATGAAGCTGTAATGGATATAGAACAGATTGACCCGGAGAAACGCGATGACTGGCAAGAGGTCCAAAACTATATCCAGGCATTGAATGCAGGATTAGATGAATTACACCGCTTACCGCTATCCAATCGCTTATTAAAAAGAACACACGCCGTTTTATTGCAGGGCGTTCGAGGTGAGCACAAACTGCCGGGCGAATTTCGCCGAAGTCAAAACTGGATCGGCGGCGCCGGCCTGCAAGATGCTGTTTATATTCCTCCCGGCCATGATGAAGTCCCCGCGTTGATGGCGGATTTGGAAAAATTTTGGCACAATGATCAAATAGAAGTGCCGCATTTAATTCGCATTGCAATTAGTCATTACCAATTTGAAGCCATTCATCCTTTTTTAGATGGGAATGGCCGCATAGGCCGCTTATTAATTACCCTTTATTTGATGAGTCATGGGATACTGGACAAACCATCGTTATATCTATCTGATTTTTTTGAACGCAATCGGGGTGCTTATTATGATGCTCTTACTGCCGTAAGATCATCTGATAATATGATCCAGTGGATTAAGTTTTTTTTAACGGCAATTATTCAAACCGCTGAAAAAGGCCAGCAGACTTTCAGGAATATTCTGACCCTTAGAGAGCACATTAATGGGAAAATCATAACACTTGGACGCAAAGCGGTCAATGCACGCAAACTGATTTCGTATTTATACCAAAAGCCTGTTTTGACTGGTTCTGCTATCGCCAAAAATTTAAGTGTAACGCCGCGCGCTGCAAATGCATTAATCAATGATTTAGAACGGCTGGAGATATTAAAGGAACAAACCGGCTTCAAACGAAATCGAATTTATGCCTTTGAAGAATATTTGAGGCTTTTCAGGGGATAAAAGTATAATACAATATCTTATAATGTGCGTTTAAGCCAAAAAAGATAATATAGTTTTTAATCGCACTCCTTTTTAGCTCAATTCCGGCAGCCTCGGGCTGTCCACCTTCATGCAACGATTATCGAATTTACAGGTATTCCTTGACGCCCTTGAAGCTTTGGCGGTGGATGGGGCAGCAGCCGTATTCTCGGATAGCCGCTTTATGGGCTTTGGTGGGATAGCCTTTGTGCTGGGAAAATCCAAACTGGGGGTAGTCCTGATGGTATTTTGCCATCATGCGGTCCCGGGTTACTTTGGCAACGATAGATGCTGCCGCAATGGAGATGCTCAAGCTGTCACCTTTGCGTATCGGCTCTTGAGGCAGGTCGGATGCAATGCGGAAGATGCCGTCTATCAGCAGATAGTCAGGCGGGGCTTTAAGATCTTTAACCGCGAGAACCATGGAGAGGCGGGCGGCTTGAAGGATATTGATACGATCAATTTCCAAGGGGCCTACAATTCCCGTGCCCACAGCAACAGCGTAATCATAAATTTTATCGAAAAGATAATCCCGTTTTTTGGGGGTTAATTTTTTGGAATCGTCAATACCGAGAGGCGGTAAGGAATCGGGGAAAATCACCGCTGCGGAGACAACCGGACCGGCCAGAGGGCCCCGGCCGGCTTCATCAATGCCCGCAATTTGCGAAAAACCTTTTTCACGGGCTTTTTTTTCGAAAAACCACAGATCCACTTCCATGAACCACTTCTAAACCCCTATTCCAACCAAACAGGAAGCCAAAACATAGATCACGAAAGCACGAAAAGACGAAGATACGAAAGTTATTTGATTTCGTGCTTTCAACATTTCGCCTGCCCCGTAGGCAGAGCCTGTTGTACCGGGGTGCTTTCGTGATGTTTTTAAAAATGCTCTTGGAAAAAACGCCCGAACTTCATGAGTCTGGGACTTTCCATAGAACGCCTATACTAAGTGTAGCGGCGCTCCTTAATCCTCGCAGCTTTGCCTCTGAGTTTGCGCAGGTAATAGATTTTAGCCCGGCGAACCCGGCCGCGAGTAACGATTTCGACTTTGTCGATGACGGGAGAATGAAGCGGGAAGATACGCTCAACCCCAATACCGTATGAAACTTTCCGTACGGTAAAGGTAGCGTTCATTCGGCCGCCGCGTTTGCTGATACAAACACCCTGGAAGGCCTGAATACGCTCCTTTTCACCTTCTTTGATTTTTACATACACTTTAACCGTATCGCCTGCGGAAAAATTGGGCAGGTCAAGCCGCATATTCTCTCTTTCCAATTGATGTATCGTTTCCATATCATTCCCTCACAAAATTCGTCTTTATATACAAAGATCTTAAAATTTATATCAAGCTTTACATGGTACTTTAGCACCGATTACATGTAGATACTGGATGCTGGTTTCTGGATGCTTGAAATATAATACTGGTCTGAAAAATATCCAGTATCGAGCATCCAGTATCCAGTATCAATTTGTCTTAGGCAGCGGCATTAGGCCATCGGCAACTCCGTGGTTTACGGCCGGGCTCCGCTACATAGATATCGCGCAAGCGATTTTATGTGTGTGTTCCAAACAACCGGTCCAATATGACGGCTGTCGCCGACCGCACCGAAAGATGATTATAATCTGTATTTCCCATTACCGGATCAAGAATATAATCGGCACCGGTAATAAAGTCGTTCGTCAATCCCCAGGCCGTCCCAAAGATCAAAAGATAAAGGTTGTCGTTGCTGAGCATCCGGCGAAACCTGTCAAAACTTATGTTTCCGGGGCTGCGCTTGGCGCTGGTTACAACCGTTTTCGGAGCATATCCAACGCTGTCGCGGATATGATCGACAACTTCATCCAACGAATTGTTAATACGAATCAACTCCAAGGCTTCGCGCCGTTTCGGATTATACGTTGCGCCAACCCCTTTGACCCAATGGTCGACGATTCTTTCAACAAGTTCCTGCTGATCCGCAAGTGGTGTAACTACATAAAATGATCGTACTCCGTAAGTCTTTGCAGCTCTTGACATATCGTGCAGATCGAGGTTTGTCACAGCGGAAGCTATGATGTTACCGTTTTTGTTGATCACCGGGTAATGCGTCAGAGCTATGTAAAGATTGGTCGGATATGAGTTTTTCAATATCGCGGCACCACTTTTTCAAAATTTCTATTTCAGGCCCGCTCATATGACGGGCTTTCAAAAGATCCTTTCTTTTTAGAAAGGTTCGTATCAGAGATGTCTTAAGCCTCCATTTTTCAATCTCTTTATGGTTCCCCGACAACAACACTTCGGGAACCTCCATGCCTTCGAAAATCCGGGGCCTGGTATATTGGGGGTGCTTCAATACACCGTCTGAAAACGAGTCTTTTTCCGCCGAATCTTCACCGCCGAGGGTGCCCGGAATCATACGCGTGACGGCATCGATGATGACCATGGCCGCCAGTTCACCTCCTGTCAGCACATAATCCCCTATGGAAATTTCATCATCAATGAATTCGTGACAAATGCGCTCGTCCACACCTTCATAACGACCGCAAACCAGAATAAGTCCTTTTGATGATGCTAATTCTCGTGCCACCTTCTGGTTAAAGCAACGGCCCTGAGGTGTCAGCAGGATTGTTCTGGAAGACGGCACTTTCTCTGCAGCCGCCCGTATGGCAGCGGTCAACGGTTCGGGCTTCATCAACATCCCACTGCCGCCGCCGTATGGTCTGTCATCGGTAACACGATGGCGGCCTTCGGCATAATCTCTGATATTGATGGCCGCTGCGCAAATTTTGTTTTGCTCTATCGCCCTTTTGATAATCCCGTGTTCCCAAAATGGTATAAACATTTCCGGGAAAATTGTCAGGGCTATGAAGTTCATCGTAACACAGCTACTATTTAAAAAATTATAAACGTCGTTTTATGCAGGATAATGCATAAAATGTCAAACCTTAATTGGAAACTTGTTTAGTGCTCCAATTTATTTATGGATGGGCACTCAATAAAATCGTGAACCAATTTTAAAATCCCGCCAGTCTTGCCTGCGCAAGAGCGATGGCGGGAACAAATGAACAACATCCGAAGGTCTCTTAGTATTATAGTTTAATTAAAACTGCCCCCGACAATTCATTTAAATTTATAAAATCGCGAAGCGATTTTATTTTTATAATCCTTCCGGCAAATCGACCCGCATCGTTTTTTTAGTAATATCTATTTCCAAAACCACCGATGCGAGCGCCGGAATCAGAATCTCATGGTCATTATCTTTGTTAGGATTTTTCACGACATAAACGTCGTTGCTCCCCGTGGGGAGGATCGATGCAATGCTGCCGATATATTCGTCGTCGGTTGTGAAAACGGAAAGCCCTATAAGATCAAACCAGTAATAGGCTCCATCCTCGAGCTCGGGAAGCTTGGCCTTTTCAATATAAAGCTTTGAGCCTCTTAAGGTTTCTGCGAGGTGTCTACTGTCTATCCCATCCAGGGACAATAGAATGACCCTGTTGTGGGGTTTGACCCAGTTTACCTTATAGGTTGTCTCCAATCCTTTTTCATTGACGGCCAGGATGGGGCTGCCCGGCTCAAAAACGGACAAAGACTCGGCATAGGAATAGGCCTTGATGTTGCCCTTAACACCATGAACGCCAATGATCTTCCTATGAGAAGAAAGCCATTTTTTTCCACGATATTATTCGATAATTTCCAGGACCGTCCGTTTTCTTATTTTTGCGGATGCCGCACCCAAAATGGTCCGCATTGCCCGTGCCGTTCTGCCCTGTTTACCAATAACCTTCCCTAGATCCTCTTTGGCCACTTTGAGCTCTAATACCGAGGTCTGGTTACCTTCTACCTCGGAGACAGCCACCTCATCCGGATTGTCAACCAGTGCCTGGGCAATGTAATAGATCAACTCTTTCATAGCTCCCATAGCTCCATCTCCTTTGTTGGCGGTTGAGAATTAGGGGAAATAAAAATATCTATGCCATCTCAGCAAAAAAATTTTCTCTTTTTAAAAGGCTTTTTACAGTGTCGGTTGGAGTGGCTCCTTCATCAATCCAGTGTTTTATTCGCTCCGGTTTTAAAGTAACCTCGCCCGGATCTTTTAAAGGGTTATAGGTGCCGACATTTTCAAGAAATTTTCCGTCCCTGGGACTTTCACTGTCAGCTACCACAATTCGGTAAAAAGGTTTTTTCTTTGCGCCGTGCCTGGCCAATCTAATTTTAACTGGCATATTGATTCTCCTTCAAAACGGCAGCATCCCCCGGCCTATTCCGCGCATGCCGCCCTTGTTCATTTTTTTGATCATGTTCAAGACCTGGGTGTAATTTTTAATTAGCTTGTTAACATCCTGTACTTTAGTGCCGCTCCCTTTGGCAATTCTTTTGCGGCGGCTGCCTTTAATTAATGTATGTTGCCGCCGCTCCCGGGGAGTCATGGAATTGATAATTGCTTCGATCCTGATGAATTCTTTTTCATCTACCTCTAAATTTTTCAGATGCTTATTGGTACTCATCCCTGGTATCATACCGATAAGGTCTGATAGAGACCCCATCTTGCGTATCTGCACCATTTGATCGCGAAAATCTTCGAGTGTAAACTCACTTTTTCTAAGCTTTTTCTCCAGTTCAGCCGCTTTTTTTTCATCGACCACCGACTGGGCCTTTTCGATCATGGTAAGGACGTCTCCCATCCCTAAAATCCTTGAAGACATCCTTTCCGGATGAAAAGGCTCCAGATCACTTAGCTTTTCACCGACACCAATAAACTTAATCGGTTTATTGGTTATGGACTTGATCGATATAGCTGCACCGCCGCGGGCGTCACCGTCCATCTTGGTAAGGATAACGCCGCCGATGTCAAGCGCATCGTTAAATGCCTGGGCGATGTTTACGGCATCCTGACCGGTCATGGCATCGGCTACAAGCAGTATGTCAGAAGGCTTGAGCGCATCCTTGATGCGGCCAAGTTCGTCCATCAATGTTTCGTCTATGTGCAGCCGTCCTGCTGTGTCGAGCAGCAGTGTGTCCAGCCCGTCTTTATGTGCCGTTGTTCTGGCATCCCGGCAGATCTGGACAGGGTCCATTTCAGCGCTGGATGGAAACACAGGCATAGCCAGCTGCTGTCCCAGCTTTTGCAGTTGGTCAATGGCAGCGGGACGATATACATCAGCCGGCACCAGATAAGGCTTTCGCCCATTTTTGCTCAGCCAAACAGCCAGCTTGCCGGCTGTTGTGGTTTTACCGGACCCCTGCAAACCAACCAGCATGATTGAGGATGGGAAAGAGCCCGAAAGGTTTAAATCTGTAAGGTGCCCTCCCATCAGCTCTGTCAATTCTTCATTGACTATTTTAATGATTTGCTGACCGGGTGTCAGGCTTGCCATGACCTCCTGACCAAGGGCTCGCTCCTTGATGTCGGCAATAAATTTTTTGACAACGCGGTAGTGGACATCAGCCTCCAGGAGAGCCATGCGCACTTCCCTGAGACCCTCCTGAACATTTTTTTCGGTTAACTTGCCGTGACCTTTGAGCTTTTTAAATGCGGCATTCAGCCTGTCCGTCAAACTATCAAACATAAACGTACCATTTTATTTTTTGAAATCGAAACCCTTGTTAATAGTATCAAATAAATGGTATGTCAAACAAAATAAAATATCAATCGCTTTATAAAATGACACCAAAAACGAATACATCAGAGAGCCTGACCCAGAGATTGGGCCTCCGGCTCGTAGAGGCGAGCCTACGCCTCGGAGAGCAAAAGGGGACGTTTTGAAACCGACTCGTGACATTAAAGAATTTGCCCGGGATCAGCTGGCTGCCTGGCTTAAAGACCAGGGGCTTGAGCCCTATCGCGCAGTGCAGATTCTTAGGTGGATCTATCTGCACAAGGCCGACACTTTTGAAGAGATGACCGACCTGGGTAAAGAGCTCCGCAAACTGCTTTCAAATCATTTTACTATTAGCAGGCTTGCAAAGGCGAAGATTGAAACCTCTCAAGATGGTTCCAGGAAATATCTTTTCAGGCTCGAAGATGGAAAACATGTGGAAAGCGTACTGATTCCAGAAAAAGAACATTACACCCTGTGCATATCGAGCCAGGTGGGCTGCGCCCAGGGGTGCCGATTTTGTCTCACCGCCAAGGGCGGTTTTGTACGCAATCTTTCAAAGGGCGAAATTGTTGCTCAGGTTCGCGATATCGCCAATCATCTGGATGATGCCAAGCGCCTGACCAATATCGTGCTTATGGGGATGGGTGAGCCTCTGGCAAACTACCGCAACGTCATTGAAGCAGTTAAAACCTTAACTGACAGCGATACCGGCCTCGGATTTTCCAGCCGCAAAATTACCATATCCACAGCAGGGCTGGTTCCCAGGCTTGCCGACCTGGGTCGTGAGTCGACAGTCAACCTGGCGATATCGTTAAATGCGACCGACAATGAGACCCGCAGCATGCTGATGCCTATTAACCGTAAATATCCTATTGAAACGCTTCTGGACGCATGCGCCGAATATCCTTTATTGCCCCGCCGCAGAATTACTTTCGAGTACGTTCTCATCAAAGGGGTCAACGATTCCAGGCAGGATGCCGAGCGTTTAGCCGGGCTGCTCAGACCTGTACGGGCCAAAATAAACCTAATTCCATTCAATGCCTATGAAGGCTGCGGGTTCGAACGACCGCAAGAAGCATCAATCCAAACTTTTAGAAATATCCTGGTCCAAAAGAATTATACGGTAATAATTCGTCACAGCAAAGGGCAGGATATCTCGGCTGCCTGCGGCCAGTTGAGTGGCCAATATGAGACATGATGCGGGTTGCGAGTTACGGGTTACGGGTTGCGGGTTACGAGTTGCTTGATGCTGACATTATTATTGAATAATGAAATATTTCCTTCTCCTGAACCAGGCACCATTTATGGATGAATACCGGGTCAAATACCTATCGAGCAGCCATGATATGGCAGGAATCGAAAAATGAGAATGAATAACCGAAGATTTTTTCTGCGATATGCTGGTCTATTTATAGCCGCCGGATTTTTGATGTTCAATCTCCCTTCTTTTACAAACAGCAGCATCAGCGAAGGCCTCGAAAAAAAACATAGGGAACAGGCAGACTCATTTCTTGTCCGTATTTCAGAAAATCCTTTGAAGGAAATAGAATCTGTGTCGCTTTCCTATGAAATCCATATGGTTAGTGCATTGAATGTCAGAATGAAGATGAATGCCACCTTGAAAATGGAAAAAAAGGGAAAAGGATATATCTCAACATTCAAACTCACGGAACCTGAAGGAAAGGATATATGGAGCTGGCTGTTGTTGAATCTTCTTGGGAAGCACACAAAAGAATACAAGGAACTGGTGCAGAGTATTGAGACCTTATTGATAGAGAGATTTCATATTGAGGATCGCAGATTCATGACAGATAATCTGGAGGAATTTTTACCAGTTAAAAAATATTACCCCAATCAAACAGCAATAAAGGTATGTTTCAATTATGATGAAGATCTAGTAAAGTTCTGGGAAGACAAAAAACAGGAGAGCTTCAGTAAATCAATGAAATATACAGACCAGGTGGGACCGTTAACCGGGTTTTTCAATTACCTCTTTTTTGACAACCGGTACACAAGGATACGCATCATTAATGTTCTGAAGCAGGTTGAGGACAGTACAGCATCAGAAGCTGTTTCCGGTAAAAAGGTGGTCCATTATCTCTTTGAGTCGGAGGTTGCATACCTTGGATTCAACAACACCAATCAACATACCGAATATCTCATGAACGCCTACCTTGAAAAGGGTAATCTTCTTGACATAATTTACGGAGAAAATATTTACTACCAACTTGCCCATGATGCCGAGAGCAATATCAAGGTCCCGTATGCTGCTCGTATTGAAGGGATAATCAGCAGACCTAAAAAAAGGAATAAACTGAAGATGCTGAGAGAAAGACACCCAGATCGTGAGATATCGGAAAAAGAAATTTTCGCTGAAGTCGATGACGTTCTCGCAGCATGGAATGTAAGGGTGTATTTAAAAAATTTTAATGTTACAATAACGCCCCGGGCTGCCATGAGTCATGAATAGGGAAGTCCTTTACCATTTAGCGCAAGGATAAATCTGATTGTCGAGCTTGACCAGTTTCAAAAAAAACGAAACATCTTCCCCATCCCGATTGATCGGGACTGCGGCCTGCCAGAGGCAGGTAAAGGTTAGCGAGCGAATTAAAAAAATATAATTTTATTTATTTCATTCAGAACCCGGTGCCGAAGCAACCGAGTTCTGAATGAAATAAAAAAAATTATATTTTTTTAATT
>PVMK01144948.1_pt1 | contig 11231 bp, 11 predicted proteins | sample 1853481 | NCBI WGS metagenome assembly PVMK01 (sample SAMN08533507, study PRJNA380276) | Marine sediment metagenome, whole genome shotgun sequencing project. | reverse complement strand
CCGGCAGAAAAGATGAATTTGAAAACGAAGCCATGCTAAATAAAATGCTTGGCGACAAAGGCAAAAGAGCCTTTCTAAAAAAAAGCCCGGAAAAAGAAACCTCTTCAGAAAAAGCAGGTATGTCAATAAGTCCAGCACCCACTGACCGGAAAGGCAAATATCTTGATGAAATGGTCTGCAACCCAAACCGGCATCACATCAATTATACGCACACAACCTCCTGTTAAAGCGTTCAATAAAATAAAACATGTTCTTTAAAAATACGACTTTCTGTTTCACTCCATAGACTTAAGAAACCACTTCTTCTTTGACTATCCGCTCCATTTTCTGAGGTATTCTCCTTAGTTGTGGAAAAACTTTTACACCAAACCTGAAACCTTCACCAACCGGCACCAACTGCCCTTAGCCTTATTAAGAAACATGGGTTTGAGATATTATACAGACACACTGAATTTACTGAACAGCGAACAGGAAAGTTTGGACTTTATGAAACATTCAGAAATTACAGCGAAGAAGAAAATAGAATAGCCCAATTTGAATTTATTGCGTGTAGCCTCTGATCTCTGACAGCCAGATAGACTACCTCATAAACCCTGCTCCGGTTCCGCAGATTTCATCTGAAATCAATCTTCCGGCAAGAAAGTGTCCCTTTTCATTCCAGTGCCCACCGCAGGGCGTCGCATTTGAAAAACCATGCAAACAAACTGAATTCTGCTCAGCATAAATCTGAAAAGGTTTTGCCAGATTCATAACAGCTATCCCGGCCAGTTTACACACCTCCCGGATCCGTTCATCCGGATAAAACAGATTATCAATCCCTTCGCTGTCCATAAAGCTAGCACGCACAACCGGATCCGGGTGCACTTGAATCCCATTACTCAAAGTCACCACCAACAAATCAGCGCCAATCTGTTTGACTTCATTATTTAGCATCAGGATCAGATCTTCGGTAATTCTCCATGCCTTTTCCCAGTCCGGCCCTCTGGGCTTATGATAGACCTGCACATCTAGCCCACGCTCTTTGCTCGGCTTGTTACGATTACTATCTGTTTTCTTTTCAGCTTCAGGTTTTTGGTTACTCTTTTCTTTCGGAGATGGCCGGTTTGCAAAAAGAAAAGGGAGCGTTCCCCTTTGTTTGACCTCATACAGCAGCTGTACTATATGTGAATAACTGCTCGCCTCCCGCATAAATCGCTTCATCAAAGACTGCCCTTTTTTATATTGGTCAAGCTGACGAAAGGAAAGATCCAACTCAAGTTTGCCGTCTTTATAAACATAAAAAGGTCTCACCTTGTCCAGCTCAAGTGCTTTTGAATTGTTGCGAATATCATTTCCGGTAAGTACGGCCAGCAAAACAAGATCCGGATCATATTTTTTAACATGGTCTCTAAAAGTCAAAAACTCCTGAGCCGTACCGTAACCGGACACTCCGAAATTGATCACCTCGACATTTTTTCCGTTAAACGCAGAACAGCTGTTCAGCTCCTGTTCCAATATTGACCAGAACGTCTTTTCCAGGGAAACCTGAAAAGCTTCTGCAAAGGAATCTCCTAGAACAGCAATCCGGAATGTATTTTTCCCTTTGTTCAGGGGGTATTCCCTGTCCCGGAGTCCTGCACGGCTTATCTTAATATAACTTCTGCCTTCGCGGCTCCACCGGCCTTTTGCCTTAGGACGCAGCGCATTACCCCTATTTTCATCATAGGTATAGGCCTGGATATAAGAAATACCCAGCACCCGAAGTCCGACCTCTGTCAAAACGAATCCAAATCCTATAGCTATCATTATCAGAAGCAAAGATTGAAAAAAATATTTCATTTTCGACACCATGAGACACTCTACGAAAAGCAAATCTATTTCTATAATATATATAGTATTTTTTAGTCCTTTCAGTCCACTGATATGACTCAGGATCTTCTAGCAAAATATTCTACTCATACCCAGCATTCAACACCAAGAAACTATTAAAGTAATCCAAGGCTTAACAGACAGGAATTCTCCAGAAAAAATAAAATCTAAAAAACTCGAAGCACTAAACAACATATTTTGATAAATTATTTTAATTAAAAAGAATAATTAAAAAGTTCTATTTCTTCCTTATAAAACTCTGCAATAAGGTCAGCTGCTTCACAGTCCATCCTGTCTTTATAATCACCTTCACTTCCTTTATTCATATGGGGCAAGACAATTGATTTGAGTCCCATTATCCGGCAGACCTTATCAAAATCATCTTTCAGGTTCTCAAAACGGCAGACATAATCAAAAGGCAACTGATTCTTAAAATCTTTCAGCCAATACGTCTGGGGATACAGCAGCATTTCTTTCCCCATAAACATGTGTAAAAATTCATTAAACGTTATGGGCTGTTTTATTCCCCATGACCTTTTATTAATTTCATCTCTCATTACACTTTCATAGGTGGAGTACACTCTGTCCCACGGGTCCCTTACAACAGTAAACTTAAAATAGCTGTTATACTGATCCCTTGATACAGTAAGACCATTGTTCGGATTTTTATGATTACGAAAATCATAACGCACCGATGATAAAAACATACGAAAGTTTGCTTTTGAGTAAAAAATGCCGGTATTGATCTTAGGTTCTATCATCCTTATGCACCTGTGATCCTGACCGTCCCGTCCCTGATGACCATCTAAATGCCCCAAAGCACTTTCAACACTTGTACCTGCTGTCTTTGGAATATGTATAAATATGCATTTATACTTATGGGATATCATTTCCTGCACCAATTAATTTTCCTGCTGAAATCTACAACAGGACTCTACCCGCAAAAAACTCGAACAACTTATTAATATTTAAAATTAAAAACTACCCTTAGATCTTTTTCAGCTCGGACAAAAAAAGCTTTTCGTAGGATCGTGCCATAATACTGGAATCAAATTTTTCCAAAGCTCTTTTTTTCGAGTAATCTTTAATACGAGCTCTAAGAAAATTATCAGTCATAAGAGTCATCATCGCATCTGACAGACCGCTCAAGTCTCCTTTTTTTACAAGCACACCCGACTTTCCATCTTCTATTAATTGAGAAACACCACCCACCTCAGTGCTTATCACCGGCAGCCCTGCTGCCATTGCCTCCATAACACAAAGCGGATTGCCTTCAAATTCAGACGAAAGAACAAAAACATCTGATGCGCCCAAAAGCGCATGAACATCTGTCCTTACTCCTAAGAAATATATTTTGCCTGACACATGATGATCTTTAGCAATTTTTTTATTCTATCTAAACAATCTCCTTCACCTGCTATCAAAAGAACTGCATTTTTACCCTTGTTTACTTTTTCTGCAAAAGCCCGTATCAACAGCTGCTGATTTTTTTGTTTGCAGAGCCGGCCGACATTAACAAACACAAAGGCATCACTGTCTATCCCCTCGCGCCTGCGCCAATCCTCCCGTCGAACTAATGGTTCTGCATATTCCTTAACAGGGATACCATTGGGGATACTTAAGCAATCCTGTATACAGTAAAATTCTCCGATTGATTTTTTTACCTCATCAGCAATTGCAACAGGACAGACTCCTGTTTTAAAAGCCAGTTTATTTACCATAGGATATTCTGTTTCATATCTGGCCAAATTATGAAGTGTATGAACCTTAAGCGGAACTGTTCTCAAAAGCATAGAAGGCAGTGAGTATTTCAAAGTGCCCAGGTGAGTATGTAACACATCGGGGTTAAAACACTTAATCAACTTATCTATTTTAAAGAAAATAGTTGGATCAAAGCGCTTTTTTTGTACTCAAAAAATGCACAGAAAAACCTTCTTTAATAAGATATTTCGCAAGTGATGTTTCTGTGGTTGAAAACAAACAAACAACGCTTACATCAAATCTGCTTCTATCAATTGCCCTAACCAGATGTGTCACCATGCCCTGAGCACCCGCAAGATCCAGGTGGTCAATTATTTCAAGGACTCTTACTTTTTTCATATTTAAATTGTCGTGTTTATTTGCCATCACCTTACCACTATAACCAAACTTTAAAATACCTTAGACCTAATATACTCAATCTCAAGGACATATTATAAAACCCTTAAAATTAAAACTGCACACTAGCAATTTCTAATGAATCTGAATTGACATGTCTTCAAAATCCACATTAGACGAACACCAAACACCACTATCAATTTTGGCAGCAATATTTTAGCAAAAACAAAATTTATATTTGCAGGACCCAGGAAGACACACCTAACCTTTGCATCAAATTAAATATCTTCACTAAAAGCTCCTCCGTCATAACATGACATCAGAATGACATCATGCCCTGCTTCAGCAAAGGGTTTAGAAAACTCCACAAGCTGACGCTGAGCACCACCAAAATCAAGCTTATATATCAGCAAACATATTTTCATCATAGGCTTTACATAATAAGTAACTTAACTAACAAACTTTGGGGTCAAGATAAAATCAGGTTTACTTAAGGAACCTCATTTTATTTATTCATAATACATCAATCACAATATAAGCTTTATATCAATTAGAGAAAGTAATTTCAAGGTAATGCATTATACTGTACAAAAATTTAATCGTATCGTAATACTTGAAAAGATAGAAGCATATTAAATATGCTCTTTTTTTCCTTCAAAAAACTATATAAATTTGATATTTTAAATTATATAAATACTTCTTAAACTAATTATAAATTTATTCTATCTGGAAAACGATTGTACTCATTATAAGAATAATATTACTGGCCTTACTCAAGAATATTACAGGATAAGATGAAACCACGAATTTTAATGATAATCTCACTTTTTTACCCCGCCATAGGGGGTGCAGAACAGCAAGCCCGCCTTTTAGCCAAGCAACTAATAAAACGCGGATACAAGGTTATTGTACTGACAAGAAGGTGTGAAAAATCACCAAACTTTGAGACGATTGAAGGCATACCAATCTACCGCAGCATATGGCACTTCCCCTGGAAGCATTGGTTTGGTCTCAGCTATATGTTTTCTGTTTTTTGGTTTTTATTGAAGCACAGAAATTCTTACGACATTATTCACTGCCATGAAGCGGATCGATTTCACACCATAGTCGCAGCTATGACTAAAAGACTTTTTAAAAAAAAGCAATTGCAGTCATTACATCCAGCGGAGCTGGTAGTGATTTCTCCTTGTTAAAAAAAGAATTTTCGGACATTACTTTTTACGCAAACTTCACCATTTGGACAAGCTCATAAGCCTGTGCCGCATCTCAACAACTGAAGCTATTAATGAAGGCTTTAACGAGAACATGATCAAAGTCATTCCTAACGGTGTTAACACGATTCAATTTAAACCCTCATTATCTGAAAAATCGTCAAAGACAACTTTGATTTATGTGGGCCGTTTAATCCCAACCAAAGGAGTCCACATACTGCTAAAAGCTTTCCATCAAATATTAGAAAAGGGAATATCAGCAAACCTTCACATTGCAGGAGACGGTCCTGAAAAAGAGAAACTGTTATTACTTGCACAGGAATTGGGAATTACCAGCAGTACACATTTTCATGGCAGTGTTGACAACGTTGCTCCGCTCCTTCAAAAATCAGACGTTTTTGTACTCCCTTCATCTGTTGAAGGACTTCCCAATGCACTTCTTGAAGCCATGTCCTGCGGCCTTGCAGTTATAACAACAAGAGTTGGGGGGAATGCCGAAATCATAGTAGACGGCATAAACGGACTTTTAATAGACCCGGACAATCCTCAGCAGTTAAACAAGGCCCTTATAAAAGTTTTAAAAGATAAAAACCTAGCAGAAAAACTGGGCCTACATGCTCGAAAAACAATCGAGGCTGGTTTTTCAATTGACCACATAACAACTGAAAACGAAAAACTTTACAAAGAGCTTTCATCAAAACATTAAAAATCGAATCTAATTAATCTGATACAAAAACACCAAAATCAAATAAGACCACCTGATTATATTTTAATATTTTCACTCCACGTTTTATAATATATTCATTTATCATCCATTGATTACGATCATGCAATCAAACAGTACTAATTTTATGGTCACTGTTTCTAGCTAAGAAGGCTAATAAAAAATTCAGATCAGACCAAAAACAGGCTAAACAGACACGTTTATCTTGACACTTTAAAAGCCTTTTCCTATACTTCACACATATATTATTATATATCTTGCACATAGCCAAAACTTAAAGTTAAACAATACCTTATCAACAGGTTACCTCCTAAGGTGAATGTAACTGAAAGAGCGGAGCTGGGTAAAAATGAGCATAACAAAAGAAGAAAAAAAGACTCTCCCGAATATTGTCTATACACCCAGGTCCGGACTGCGTTCACCGCTTGTGATGGCACGGCAGATGTGGAAAGACCTGCTTGATTCCCGGGAACTGGCCTGGCGTTTAACAGTCAGGGACATCAGAGCGCAGTACCGTCAATCCCTGCTGGGCATTCTGTGGGCCTTCCTGCCGCCAATTGCTACCGCACTGATATTTGTACTACTGAACAGCCGCAAAATAATCAATATCAGCGAAACAACAATCCCCTATCCCGCCTTTGCAATGTTCGGAACAGTCTTGTGGCAAATCTTTGTTGAAAGCCTCAATGCGCCGCTCAAGTCCGTTAACAAATCAAAGTCAATGCTGACCAAGATCCATTTCCCGAGGGAAGCCCTGATCCTGTCAGCTATCGAGCAGACACTTTTCAACATATGTATTAAGCTGCTGATTTTAATTGCAATATTTATTGTTTTTAATATTTCTCTGACCTGGGGAACCCTTCTTTGTCTGCCGGCAATTCTGATACTCATGTTGCTGGGATTAACCTTTGGATTGCTGCTGACACCAATCGGGATGCTCTATACCGACGTTACCCAGGGTCTTACCATCATTACCGGCCTCTGGTTTTTTCTGACACCGGTAGTCTATCCTGCCCTTTCGGGTTTTCCCTTTTCCCTGTTGACACTTCTGAACCCGGTCTGTCCTATTCTCACCGGTGCCCGAACCCTGGCCACCGAAGGAATATTGTACAATCCTGTCCAGTTTTTTTGGGTTACCTTTATTATGTTGCCCGTTCTTATAATGGCCTGGGTTATTTACCGTCTGGCCATGCCGATACTGATTGAAAGGATAAACTAGTGAATAACAATGAAGTCCTTATCAAAGCCGAAAACCTTTCTAAAAAATTCTGCCTCAGCCTGAAGCGATCCCTGTGGTACGGCATACAGGACATCGCATCTGAAGTTATTGCCCTTGAAACAAATAAGCACGAGCTGCGGAAAAATGAGTTCTGGGCCCTGCAGAACGTTTCTTTTGAAGTACGGCGAGGTGAAATGCTTGGCATAATCGGACAAAACGGGGCTGGTAAGAGCACCATACTTAAGATACTCAACGGGCTGATCAAACCAGACAGCGGACAGGTTGAAATGTGCGGCAACACCCAGGCCCTGATTGAACTGAAAGCGGGTTTCAGCCCGGTCTTGAGCGGGAGCGAAAACATATACATTAATGCTGCAGTTCTGGGAATATCAAAAAAACAGATTGACAAGACTTTGCCGCGTATTGTTGAATTTGCCGGATTGGAAGAGTTTATTGATGTTCCGGTAGGTAAATACAGCTCCGGCATGCAGGCCCGACTGGGTTTCTCAGTGGTAACACAGCTTAACCCTGACACACTTCTAGTTGACGAGGTTCTTGCTGTAGGAGATATCGCGTTCCAGGAAAAATGCATGCGGCGCATGGACCAACTGCGCAACTCGGACAAAGCCATTATTTTCGTAACCCACAGCCTCTACCAGGTAGAGGCACTGTGCGATAAAGCCCTGTGGCTGGAAAAAGGAAAAACTGTCCAGTACGGAAAAGCAGCGGATGTGATACGAGCATACCTTGACAACCAGGAACGGAAATCCATGCAGGAAGCCAGCAAGGAAAAACTAACATATCAGGGCCGTATAACCGAAGCAACAAAAGCTTATTTTAGGACTCGGGAGGAGGAGAAGTCCAGATCGGCCTTGCCAGGCTTGGACAATAATTCTGATTTGATTAAGATTACACGCGTAGAGCTACTTGATGCTTCCGGCAACAGTGCTAACGAATTCCCTTTCCGCTCAGATTTGACAGTACGAATTCATTATTATGCCACGAAACGCATCGAACGTCCGTTGTTTAACTTGCGCTTCCTCAACAAGGGCCGTGGAATATTCGAGGCCAGTATGCTGATTGATGGCTATGGCCCGGACTGGGTAGAAGGTGCCGGTACGGTTGAATGCTGCTTATCTGGCCTGCCATTGACCCCTAAGACATATGAAATAGTACTGTTTGTGCGCAGTAGTGAGGGTATAACTAATCTTACAACCATGCGTATAGTTGCCTGGTTTCGCGTCACAGATGAACAGCTGGACAAGGTTCCCCTGCATGGCCCCATGGCATTAAATCATCTTCGTCAGGGATCGCCAGTTTATCTTCCTCGGACATGGCGCTTTTACAATGGTAATGAGCTGACCCACACAGTGGAATCAAAATACAATGAACATAAATGACAGGACAATAATCTTTGCTCACAAAAAAGCATGCGGGTTCAAATCCTGGAATCCAAAATGCATTTTGTGAGTAAAATACAGTATTATTTTAAATACAATTATAAAGTCGTTTTAAAATCGGTTATAAATTAAGTGATCATTCACGTTAGTCAGAAAAAGAGGTAATCACCATGCTAAATGATAAATCAATTCTGATCACTGGCGGCACTGGGTCTTTTGGTCAGAAATGCACAGAAATAATTTTAAAAAAATACAAGCCCAAAAGGCTTATTATCTTTAGTCGCGATGAGTTTAAACAGTTTGAAATGGAACAGGTTTTTTCATGCAAAAAATACCCCTGCCTTCGTTATTTTATCGGAGATATCCGTGATAAGGAAAGATTATATCGATCCTTTCACGGGGTTGATTTTGTAATACATGCAGCCGCACAAAAACAGGTTCCTGCTGCAGAATACAATCCTTTTGAGGCAGTAAAAACCAATATTCTGGGAGCTCAGAATGTTGTTAATGTTGCAATTGATCAGGGAGTTAAAAAAGTTATTGCCTTAAGCACGGATAAGGCCGCAAATCCAATAAATCTTTACGGTGCTACCAAACTCTGTTCAGATAAGTTGTTTATTAGCGGAAACACATATGCCGCTAGCGAAAGCTCCAGGTTTAGTGTCGTACGGTACGGAAATGTTATTGGAAGCCGGGGAAGCGTAATACCCTTTTTCCTCAGACAGCGAAAAACCGGTAAACTGGAAATAACAGATACGAGAATGACCCGCTTCTGGATCACCCTGCAGCAAAGCGTAGACTTTGTATTGCAATGCTTAGAAAATATGGTGGGTGGAGAACTGTTTGTTCCTAAAATCCCGAGCATGAAGATAATTGACCTGGCTAAGGCAATTGCTCCCGAATGCAGAATCAAAGACATCGGCATCCGGCCCGGGGAAAAACTCCATGAAATCATGATCACTGAAGACGATGCTCGCAGAACGCTTGAGTTTGAAACCCATTATGTCATACAACCGGATTTCACTTTTTGGGGAAGCCGCTTTGATAACACAACCGGCAAGCCCGTACCAGAAGGATTTGAATACAATTCCGAAAGCAACACTAACTGGTTAAGCATTGATGACCTCAAGAAGATGATAGACAACACATGAGTAACTTTATACCCTACGGGAAACAGTGGCTAGACAAAGAAGAAATTGAAGCCGTAACAAAAGTTCTTCAATCAGACTGGATTACCCAGGGACCCAAAATCACCGAATTTGAAAACAAAATAGCAGACTATTGCGGAGCAGGTTATGCCATCGCCGTCAGCAGCGGAACTGCAGCGCTTCACGTCGCCGCCCTTGCCGGCGGACTTTCTCCGGGTGATGAGGGTATCACCTCACCCAACACATTTCTTGCTTCGTCTAACTGCATCGCTTACTGCGGCGGCGTACCGCGCTTTGCGGATATCCTGCCCGAAACTTTCTGCATCAATCCAAAAGAACTTAAAAAACAAATAACTGCCAAAACCCGGGTTGTCATCCCTGTGCACTTTGCCGGACAATCCTGTGACATGGAAGCAATTTCCCATAGTGCAAAGCAGAACAATCTGACAGTAATTGAAGATGCTGCTCATGCACTGGGCTCTCAATGGAAAGACAAAAAAGGCAAGTGGCATAAGGTAGGGTCGTGTTCTCACTCACACATGACCATCTTCAGCTTCCATCCGGTCAAGACTATCACCACGGGTGAAGGCGGCATGATACTCACAAACAGCAAAGAACTAGCGGGAAAATGCCGTCTTCTAAGTAACCACGGCATTACCAAGGATTCATCTAAATTCACAAATCTACAACCTGCGATCTGCGATCTAAAATCACCGCCGCCCTGGTACTATGAAATGCAGCGCCTCGGTTTTAACTACCGGATCACCGACATGCAGGCTGCCCTTGGCCTGGTACAGCTCAAACGTTTGCCCGCGTTTATCAAACGCCGACGGGAAATTCATAAACTTTACAATGAACAACTGCCCAATATCGGAGATCTGGCTCTGCCACAGGAGCTGTCCGGCCGTGCTTCCTGCTGGCATTTATACGTCCTTCAGACAGATTCCAGGGACACACTGCTTAACCACCTTCATGATAATAACATCGGCGCACATGCAATGTATATCCCTGTTCATTTGCAGCCCTATTACCAGGACCATTATGGTTACAAAAAAGGCGATTTCCCCAAGTCGGAAACATATTTTCAGAAGTCTCTTATTTTACCGCTTTATCCCCAGATGACAAACGAGATGGTTAACCAGGTAATAGATTCAGTCGAGGCATTCTATGGATAAGACAGCGTTTGTCGCAGAAGTTTCAAGCAATCATCATCAGGACCTGCAAAGGTGCCTTCAGTTTGTGGATGTGGCTGCAGATATAGGCTGTAGCGCTGTCAAGTTTCAGCTTTTCAAAATTAATGAGCTTTTCGCTCCTGAAATCCTTAACCGAAGCGAAGAACACAGCCGCAGAAAAGATTGGGAACTGCCTGTTTCGTTTCTGTCTCCACTGTCTGAACGCTGCTGTGAAAAGAAAATAAAATTTGCATGTACCCCCTTCTATTTAGAAGCAGTCAATGTGCTTTTGCCATACGTCGACTTCTACAAAATTGCTTCTTATGAACTATTGTGGAGAGATTTACTGATTAAATGTGCCGGGACCGGAAAACCAATTGTCCTTTCAACCGGAATGGCCACACTGGAAGAA
>PVMK01171328.1_pt1 | contig 11232 bp, 9 predicted proteins | sample 1853481 | NCBI WGS metagenome assembly PVMK01 (sample SAMN08533507, study PRJNA380276) | Marine sediment metagenome, whole genome shotgun sequencing project. | reverse complement strand
ATGCTCCGGATGCGAGGCTTGTATAGAAGTATGTCCCTACAATGCCATTGCTATTGATGAAGATAAGGGCGTTGCCCAGAAGTGTAACCTCTGTCATCACCGGGTTGATAAGGGACTCATCCCTGCCTGTGCCGATAATGTCTGCCTCGCCCATTGCATCTATTTTGGAGATCCGAAAGAGATCGCTCAGAGTTTGTAAGGGATGAGGCTTTATCAATTTTTCTTCCTTTTTGGTTCAAATCGTACTATATCGTCCAACTGACAAGGTTTCACGTTCGTTAATCAGAAAGTTGCATATAAAATGAAAGATCAACTCCTGTGTCCCAACTGCGGGAAGGTGGTAGAGAAATACCGGAATCCTTTTCCCACAGTTGACATCATTATAGAAACTGGCAAACAGAAAGGCGGTATAGTCCTGATAAAGAGAAAAAATCCGCCCTTTGGATGGGCGCTTCCGGGTGGTTTTGTAGATTACGGAGAAAGCCTTGAATCTGCAGCAAAACGAGAGGCAGAAGAAGAAACCTCTATGAAGGTTGAACTTCTATACCAGTTAGGCGCCTATTCAGACCCTTCAAGAGATCCAAGACACCATACCATTTCTGTGGTCTTCGTTGGCCGGGCAACAGGAATGCCAAAGGCCGCTGACGATGCCATAGATGTAGGCATTTTTGACCGCCTTTCCCTGCCTGACCCCCTGGCCTTTGATCATAAAGAAATCCTCAGAGATTATTTTAAGAGATGTTACTCAAAAGGCTAAGGTCCATTCTTGTTCCACTGTTTCTGTGCTTCCTTCTTTTTATAGGAGCTCTTTTACTACTCAATTCCCTTATACAGAGACCTTCGGTTCAGCACTACCTGCTCGAGCAGATATCAAAGGTTGTTGGATATGAAATCGATTCGGGCCCGGTGGAATTCACTTTTTGGGAAGGGATTGGGATCAGTGCCCGGGATTTTGAGGTCAAATTTCCCGGGAGTCATAATAAGATTGCCGCGGCGGGGATCATGTTTAATCTTGATCTACGGGAATTGATAAGGGGGAACTTCCTTCCTACGGGTCTTACCCTCACGGAGCCTAAAATTGAATTTGACATGAAAGAGGGCTGGGATTTTTCAAGATCTGATGAAGGTGCTTTTTTTGAGACAATGCCTTTCAAGACATTGGTGGGAATTCCTTCTATCACTTTAAATGGAGCGGAGATATCTCTAAAGGAGACTCCATTTAAGGTGAAAGGCCTTTTCCTTCATCTATCCCGGAAGAACAGCGATCCCGTTGCGTTTGATGTTCAACTGAATGGAAAGATCGACTACAGGGAGGAAGAAATCCCATTTTCGGCCGAAGGGAGAATCGCTCAGGATGAAAGGGGAGGGGCGTCAGCGGAAGTGAACCTGAGGGCGAGCGAGATCCCCCTTTCACACATCAATTGGCCGGAGTCTTTGCCCGTTAAACAAGGGGTAGCCGGAATAGAGATGACGGCAAGCGGGTCACTTGACGGCACTTTCTGGGCAAAGGGAAATCTCACCCTTAAAGATCTTGATTTCATGATTATTGACGACGGTGACAAGAAATCCTTTATCTTTGATGAAGTCGACCTTCCTTTTCACGCATTCTACTCTGAATCAAAGTTACACATCCCGTCTTTAGAGATGAAGACCTCTGACTTTACCTTAAATGCCAACTCAACACTCGATTTAAAGGATAAATCGAATCCTCATTTAGAGATCAACGTCAAGAGTCCGGCCATGCCGCTTAAGACTTTCAGGAAGATCTTTCCCTCCTCACTCCTGCCCCAGTGGCTTGAAACCGATCTTTTTCCCATATTCTCCGGAGGTGATGTTCGTGTTGATCTCTTTTCACTCAACGGTACACTTGAGCAGATCAAAAACCTGGACAGACCGAAAAATGCGGATGCCCTGTTCCTGCAACTCACCTGTAACGGCCTTAGGGCTTTTAAAGATGACGGCGGCGTACCCGTGGATGGGGTCTCGGGCAATCTGGAAATCGAGAAAGGGGCCATCCATGTTTCAAATGTTAAAGCCCATTTCAGGGATTCCGAAATAAAGGACGGTGCCCTCTATCTTAACAGCCTTTATGTTGATGTTCCAACAATTCGTGTAACTGTGGACGGGTCATTCGATCTTGCAGATCTTGTCCTGCAAAAGGACTTAAGCCTTGTACCTGATATTGTGCGGCAGAAACTTAAAGACTTTGAGTCTGTTACCGGGAGGATGAATGCCAGCGTAGAGATAGGGCATAAGGCCAAATGGAAATATGCCAGGATACTGAAAGGCCGGTTTAAATTCAGAAATTGCTCTCTAAGAAATAAGGACTTAGTTTTTCCAGTGTTATTGGAAGAGGCCAGTTTAACAATTGATGAAGAAAGACGGAAACTATTTATTGCAGAGGGTAAATGGGGCAAGTCGAAAATCCTGAGTTCCGGTGTAATTGGGGCCTCCTGGAAAACAGGTGACGCCCACATTCTTCTTAAGGCGGATATGGATGAACTAATGGGGTATTTTTTCCCTGATCTTAGCTCATTCATAAGGTTTAGGAATCAGGTGCCCTCCTTAGTCTCCCTCTCAAAGAAGGGGGGTGAGTGGGCCTTTCGCGGAACCCTTGATTTGAAGCAGACGTCTCTCGAAACAGAATCAATGACCATAGATCCTTTCGAGAAAGCGGGGATGGTCCTTTTCACCGGGAGACTCCAACCGAGAGAAAAATTCTATCTCACAAATTTACAATGCAATCTAGGTGAATCATCCTTTGAATTGGCGGGTTCTTACGATCTGCGAGGCAGAGATCTCTTCGATTTTAAGCTCTCAAGCAAGAAGATCCTTTTAGAGGATTTAGGGGTTCGCTTTAAGAGGGGAAATCTCAAGGGAAGGGGGGCGCTTGAATTTGACACCACCATAAAGGGGTCCCGGTCAAGGCCTATGATGACAGGCGTGACAGGAGAGGCAAGGGGGCGAGACCTTTTTTTCTCCGCAAGCGCTTTTCATCATCCGGTCGAAAATTGCAACTTCGAGTTAAAATTCCGCGACAAAGATCTATTTATAGACTTTCTTAACTTAAGGTTGGGGAAAAGCCCTTTCCATGTCAAGGGCGAGCTTCGGGGCTGGGATGGAATGAGAGGGGTGTTGGATATCAAATCAGATTACCTGGATCTGTCCGATCTTTTACCCTCTGATATTTTCAACAATCTCAATTCCGTTGCCACCGGGTCTGATTCCCCCGCTTTTTCACGTCCTAACAAAGATCAAACCCGGACCGGATGGCGAGATGGCGCAAGTCGATTTATGAAAAAATCCGATATACATTTGAATATAACTGCCCCGTATGGTCAATGGGAAAAGTTCAGATATGGCCCGCTCAAGATAGAATGCGCTTTGCGATCGGGCGATCTTTACATCAGTAGATCCAGTGTGGAAACGGAACATGGGAAATTGCAGTTAAGAGGACATATGAAAAGAGGAAAAAGCCGGGAGATGCTTTTTTCCAGTTGGATCGATATGACCAAACAGCCCCTGAAAGAACTTCCTCAATCTCTTGGATTTATTAAGTCCCGTGCCGAGGGTATGTTGACAATGGAGGCCCTGCTTTTTGCTAAAGGCAGCAACAGAAAAGAGTTGCTATCAAGCCTCACCGGAAGCATAAATGTTATGATTGAGGAAGGTGTTTTGAAAAAATCTCACGCCTTTATTAAGGTAATGGACTTTATGAGTCTTCGGGGAATTTTTGTCAAAAGACCGCCAGGTCTTTCAAAGGAGGGGCTCTATTTTGAGAGTATTGGCGGAAATATTGACCTGGCGGAAGGGGTCGCAAAGACAGAGAATATCGCGATGGAGAGCCCGGTATTCAACGCGGTAGTGAGGGGCGAGGCCAACCTTAACACAAAACAGGTGAACGCAGAATTGGGGATACAACCCTTAGGAACCGTAGATTCATTGGTGAGCAAGCTTCCAATAGTCGGGTACCTGTTAACCGGTGATAAAGAGGCGCTCTATGTGGATTATTTTAAGGTAGAGGGACCGTTATCTGACCCTGATGTACGATATATACCCTTAAAAAGCTTAGGGAACACTACTGTCGGTTTTTTCAAGCGTCTGTTTCTCTCCCCGACACGGTTGTTTAAAAATATATCAGAGGCTATTGACGACTTTGAAGAGAGGGGTCTTCCCCTCCCGGATGAGGAATTCAAGCCTGAAAATGATATGGGGGGCTGAAACGATTTCGGATTGAGGATTGAGGATTGCGGATTTGAACAAAGGTTTTAAATGCCTATTTATCCACTTCATCCTCTAAGAGATCGCGTAGGACTGGCTTGAGATAAATCTGGGTCAGGTCAAAACATCTGAGGGCCTTAACTAATGTCCTCACTTTATCCCCGGTGGCAGCTCTCTGATTGACAATGATAACCTGCTTATCCCTTATCCGACACATCCCCCCCGAGGAAAAAGGATTGTCACCCTCCATGGACTCGTAACGGATCTCAACCCCGAGGGTATGGGCCAGTGCCTCAAGATATCCCAAAGTGGCTGTCTCATCCAAGATGCACCCTGTATAGGATTGAATATTGGCGATTGACTATTGTTACTTAGTGCCTGAACGAAAACCCCTGTTCAGGCAAAATTCGAATATCAAATGATTGAATGTTTTAAACTTAACACTTCGGAAATACTATATTTTTGTAATTAGGACATTCGTATTTTGATCATTGTTTAGTATTTCGTGCTTCGGATTTCGAATTTCTTGACCGAAAAAACAGGGTTTTCGGTCAAGCACTACTTAAGTCGCTTCATGTCCTCTACGAGTTGCCGAACAGCATCGGCAGAATGTTGAAGGGCCTCTTTCTCAGAATCGGTGAGTTCAATTTCAATAATCTCTTCCACACCTTTTTCTCCAAGTTTGACCGGTACCCCAATAAAGAGATCATTTATGCCGTACTCCCCATTAAGGCAGACAGCGCATGGAAGAATCTTCTTCTTGTCCTTTAGGATAGCTTCGGCCATTTCAACGGCTGCGGATGCAGGTGCGTAGTAGGCGCTCCCGGTTTTGAGAAGACCCACGATCTCCGCTCCACCAGTTCTTGTCCTTTCCACAAGGGCATCTATCCTTTCCTTGGAAATTAACTCTGTTATGGGAATACCGGCCACTGTAGAGTACCGGGGAAGGGGAACCATTGTATCGCCATGCCCTCCCAATACAAAGGCATGCGTGTTTTCCACAGACACATCCAATTCCATTGCAATAAAGGCACGGAAGCGGGCCGAATCCAATACGCCGGCCATCCCGATGACCCTGTTCTTGGGGAATCCGCTGGCCTCATAGGCAACATGGCACATGGCATCCAAAGGGTTGCTTACAATAATCAAGGTCGCGTTTGGGGCCACTGCTGCCACTTCCCTTGTTACAGAGCCCATAATCCCAACATTGGTCGAGAGGAGGTCATCCCGGCTCATCCCCGGCTTCCTCGGGATACCTGCCGTGATGATAATAATATCCGAATCTTTTGCCTCGCTATAATCTCCGGTAGCACCGATGATCTTTGCATCGTGTTTCTCAATGGGGGCCGCCTCAGTTAAATCAAGGGCCTTTCCTGCTGGTACCCCCTCAAGGATATCGATCAGGACCACATCGGCCAATTCCTTTTCTGCGAGGCGCATGGCAGCAGTGGCCCCCACATTTCCGGCTCCTATTACAGTTGCTTTTTTTCTCATTTTGATGCTCCTTGTAATTTGTTGTGTTTCGTGGATAAATTGTTGGTGGTCTCTTAAAAAGTCTCCAAGGCCGTCACTCACTCGAACACGGGAGTCTACTGCGGCGGGGTTGATTTCCCTGGATTCCCGCGTTCGCGGGAATGACGAAAAAGGGCCATCTGTGGGCAGAATCCCGTAAGTGTAGATCAACCCATGTAAAAGTCAAGATTTTATCTGGAATTTTTTGAATATAGAGTAATTTATGACATCTTTACACTGCTGGTGACGAACATTCTCTCAAAAAACGATTTTGTTTTAAGGGATAAAGTGTTATGAATCAAAGCCTTGATTTAGTCATGTATTCCAGGAATTTTGGTTAAGGAGGTAGGATTATGCCACTTGATGAGCTTCTTCCGAAAGCGATAAGGCTATATCCTGAAAAGGAAGCAGTAGTTTGTGGTAAAATCAGGATGGACTATCGCGGTTTTGCCGGGAGGGTCTGGAGACTTTCCCAGGGCCTGATCGGGCTGGGACTTAAGAGGAATGACAGGGTTGCAATACTCCATGAAAATTCTCACGAATTTCTCGAGGCATACTTTGCAGCCGCCCACCTTGGAGTAATTTTAGTCCCGCTTAATTTCAGGCTTTCAGCGAAAGAGCTTTCAATGATCCTCAATGACAGCGAGTCTCGTATACTCATTTCTCAAGGCGCCTTTCGTGGCAAGGTAAATGATATCCCCCATTCGGTTCCCACAATTGAAAAGGTGATCTGGACTCAGGCGGATTTTGAACCATCAGGGTCTAAAGAGATGAGTTATGAATCGTTCTTATCAGGTCAATTAGAGGAGCCGCCATCCTGTCAGTCAATCAAGGATGATGATGTGGCCCAGTTATACTATACCAGCGGAACAACCGGACGTCCGAAGGGCGTGATGCTGACCCACAAGAATGTAAAGGGCCATGCCCTGGGTACCATCGCCGAACTCCAGCTCGTTGATAATGATCACTGGTTCCACGTGGCCCCGCTCTTTCATTTGGCCGATGCCTGGGCCACATTTGCTATTACATGGGTAGGGGGCAAACACGTGATTTTACCATCATTTGACGCACATGAGACGCTTAGGATGATTGAAGAGGAGAAGATCACCATCTCGAATCTTATACCCACCATGCTTAATATGATGGTCAACCATCCCGATGTGGGCAATTTTGATTATTCCAGCCTGCGGGTCCTGTTAAGCGGGGGCGCGCCCATAGCTCCTGAGACAGTTCGAAAGATTATTGAGGCCTTTAAGTGCGATTATATCCAAACATACGGTATGACTGAGACGAGTCCCTATCTGACTCTCTCCATCCTGAAGGAACACCTCAAAGACCTCCCCTGGGAAGAACAGCTCAGGTTCAAAGCCAAAACCGGCCGGGAGTTTATCAATGTCAGTCTCAGGGTGGTGGATGATCAGGGGAATGATGTGGTGACAGATGATCAGCAGGTGGGAGAGATTATTGTCAGGGGAGACACAGTCACACCCGGTTACTGGAACCTGCCCGAAGAAACCCAAGCGGCAATCCGGGACGGCTGGCTCTATACGGGGGATCTGGCCGTTATTGACAGGGAGCTGTATGTTACGATTGTGGACCGGAAAAAGGACATGATTCTGACTGGAAGTGAAAATGTTTACTCCACTGAAGTGGAAAATGTCCTTTATACGCATCCACACATCTTAGAAGCTGCCGTAATCGGGGTGCCTGACAGTCACTGGGGGGAGGCGGTGAGGGCCTGCGTGGTATTAAAAGATGGTTGCATGGCCACAGAAAATGAGATTATCTCCTTTTGCAAGAAGGATCTTGCCCATTATAAGGCCCCCAAGGGCGTCGACTTTCTGGAAGCCCTCCCCAAAACAGGCTCCGGCAAGATCTACAAAAAGGGCCTTCGTGATACTTACCTTTAAGAGAACAGTGTTTTTTGAAGCCACTTTTTAAAAACTATATCCTGAATCAGGTAATTTCCGTTTTTTACAATAATCTCTTTTCGCAAAAGGCTTGACAGGGCTTTGGTAACTGATGAGCCTGTTTTTAGATTGACCGACTTTAAAGAATCGGCAGTAAAGAGGTTGGTTCCATTATTTAGAAGGATCAGTTTCAAGGTCTTTTTTTGATTCATACTAAGAGATTCCCATATCACAGCATGTTCCAGACCTCTTTTTTCCATGATGTCATTTTCTAACCTATCGATAATTTCAAGGGAAAAGGCCTTTTCAATCGGTTCATCCCAGAGGTGAAACAGGAAGTTCTGGATATACATTGGATGGTTCTCAAATCTTGCGACAATTTCTTCTATGAATTGATCAGGGAGATCGACAGCCTTCCGGTTGAATAAATCCCTGATCCAGGAGATGTAATGCTCTGTTTCAATTTTGCCCAAAGGAAAACTTTCTGCCAATTTATAAAACGCGCGTCTGTTGGAATTAAACATTTCAGTTATCAGATGTTGCTGACTACCTGAAAAGATATAACAGATACTCGAGTGTTGTTGAATTAACGAGCGGAGTCGTTTTTCAAAGCCCTCTTCAGTATAGCTTGCGGCTTCCTGGAATTCATCAAAAGCAATAACCAGTTTACGGTTTTGGGAATATCTTGAAAGGATGTTCATCAGTTCTTCCAGAACCATCTTTTCATTCACTGACTCAAAAGATGGTGCGACCGAAGTGCCGCCGGTTGCCGGATCTATACTTAGATTGAGTTTAATGCTTTTTAGGGCCTTGCTCACAGACTTAAGTAGTCGTTCAAAATTGGATTCCAGTTGATTTAAGCCCTGAAAACTCCTGATGATAAAGTCCTTTTCAGATATCGTTCCGTACAACTCGATATGCATCATGCCGATATTGAGTTTTTTCTTATTGATTTCACGAAAAACCTGCCTGATTAATGAGCTTTTTCCATATCTCCTGTGTGAATACAAAAGGACATTCTGAGACCCTTTTATATATCGTAGTAATTCAGAGAGTTCTTTCCGGCGGTTGCAAAAGGACTCACCGGTAACATAGTTGCTGTATGCGAATGGATTTTGCATATTTTACCCCATGGTTTATTCTATTTAGCGTATTAATTATTACACCTCACGGCGTAACCTATTTGGCGTATAATTTAATACATATTAGGTGAAATGTCAAGGGCGCAGCATTATAAAAGCCACCAAAGAAATCTGTATCAAAATAGTAATTTGCATTGGCTCCAGGTCGAAATCAGCGAGAGTTGATGTCCACGGAAAAACAGTTTCGATAGGGCATGGGGCTTTTCCGGAGTTATCCGATTCCTGATGGAGGCTTTCGATGTCGGGCATCTTCTCGGCCTCTTTGCTGATCTTGATGTCGTCTCCGCCTAGGCACAGCGAGAAAAACCCACCCTTTCTTATTGTCCTTTTCCCCTTTACTTTCAGTTTAATTTACAGTATTTCTTGTCGGGTTCCTTTACTCAAATTTCCACCATTTCCAGACCTCCCGGCGTCATAGGGGCGCGCGACACGCTCACCACATCCAGGCTCGCCCTGAACTGAGATCTCCATATTGAAGCCCCCCGTTGCGACCACAATATCCTGTGGTCAGATTTTTCTTGACCCCCAACTCCGTCTCTCTTATACTTGAGCCCTAAAAAAGCGAGTTCTTATCACCTATCACCTCACCATCACCCACCTCACCTTCTGGTTTTCTCCTATTTGAAGCATGCTGCGAACCAGACTGTCGAGAAGGGAAGATCCCGATTAGGATGAATTGATTGAATGCGCGGTGGCCCTGAAAGCTAAAGCTGTCGTATTCGGAGGCAAGGAAGTTCTTGCTGTGAAGAACTGCATCGGAATCAGGATTGCCTCACCTGGGGACTTTTTGGTCTTCAAATGTTATTACCTGTTGACAATTGAGGCTGTACACTTCTAAAATCAATAAAAAATTATCTGCAAAACTCATTAGACAGGTCCCTGATTTGGTAAACACTCAACCCGGAAATTCCACTGCAGGAGGATCGTAAGAGGCCATGGAAGAGAAATATAAAGATTTTGAAAAAAAGAGTTACGCTGGGGTTATTTGTTTTATCATTTTGGCCCTGGTTGTGGTCACCCTCATTATTATGGGTGTTAATTCAAGAAAGCCCGAACCGTTAGAATCTTATAAAATAGATACAAAGGTCAGAGGCGCGGCATTTATCAAGGCAAATGAAATGCTCATAAAGCAGCTTTTCGATAACTGGCAGCCCAATGATCTTTTCTGGCCCACGGTTCTTCTCGACAATATGCCCAGTTTTCAGATCGGAGAGCTGGAGGTTATCAGATATAATATTCGTGTTTTAAGAGATAATCTCTCCCGGATGAGGACCACTGATAAGCTTGACCCTTCAGCCGAGGGGGCCTTCACCGCACTTTCAAATGACCCGTACAAGTGGTGGTTTCCATCTGCAGAAAGTAAGTGGAAGAAAGCCTATGATGATCTGGGGGATTTCTATAAAGGTTTGATAAATGGTACGTCCCATTTCTATCCAAGGGCGGACAATTTAGTGGAACTCCTCAACCAGTATGTTTCGCTAATGGGAGGGGTGAATACCCGGCTGATTAACGCGCCCAAACGCCAGGAGAAGGTCCTGGCTATGGAGGAAGATTTCAAAAAGGGTGCAAAGGGTCCCCAACTGTTCCAGCTCAACATCCCCTGGCATAAAATTGATGATAACTTCTATTATGGACAGGGTGCTGCGTATGCCCTATATGAATCATTCAAGGCAATCCGAATCGATTTTATTGAGGTGTTGAAAGATAAGAACTCGGTTAAACTTATTGATAAGATCATTGAAGACCTGAGGAGATGCCAATTTGAACCCCTGATCGTGTTTAACGGATCTCCGGGCAGCGTATTTGCCAATCATTCCCTGAATCTCTCAGGCTTGTTCAATGATGCGAGGCAAAAGGTCTACTCATTAATCGTGTCTCTTAAGCAGGGATGATGCCATTGCGGATTTTGGATTGCGGATTGCGGATTTACCAGCTGTTGGTATTATTTCCGATGAAAATACAACCTTTGAACCTCTGAACCTTTGAACCCCTAACCGGGTACATATACTTTAAGCTGATTGAGAGATTTCAGGCGGTCATTTCTCAGGGAAGGCGGCTTTTTTTATGCATGAAATGTCCATAGTGCAAAGCCTTCTTGATATTATCAAGGAAGAGATGCACAAACATAATGCGAAGGTATTAAAATCGGTTCGCCTTGATATTGGCCAGCTTTCAGCCATTGTTCCCGAATCGCTCTCTTTCTGTTTTGAGGTAATGACCTCAGGTACCGAATTAGAGGGGGCGGAGTTGATCATGAAAATCATACCTCTCAAGGGGGCCTGCAAAGAGTGCAGCAGGGAATTCGAGATCAAAGAGTACGCATTTGAATGCCCTCATTGCAGCAGCCCCAATATCGATACTATAGCCGGACGGGAGTTGTCGATTGTGGAAATGGAAGTGGACTGAGGGATTGATGATTGAAAATTAGGTATTGGGTATTAGGTACT
>PVMK01114650.1_pt1 | contig 11232 bp, 17 predicted proteins | sample 1853481 | NCBI WGS metagenome assembly PVMK01 (sample SAMN08533507, study PRJNA380276) | Marine sediment metagenome, whole genome shotgun sequencing project. | reverse complement strand
AGGTTAATTTCTTAGCCGTGTTCGAGATAAAAACCAAACTTTTGTCGGGTTCGACCTTGATCCCGATTCGCCGCAAAACTTTGTCGGCAATGTTAGCCGTGACCGGATCGCCGTCGATCACTTCATCCATTACGGTTTGGATCAATTCACCGACGATTCGTGTCTGATATCCTTGTTCGGTTTCGACCTTTAATTCGATCGACGTAATATGTTGAACGCATCGTATTTCGTCCGGAACCGTTTCCATGCCTTGTTCGCCTTCGAAATCGAGTTCGGAAACGATTTCGGTCGCGTGTTCGATGGTTGCGGGCGCGTCGTGGTGTATGTGATACCAACCGCCCAACATCGAGCCGAGTTGGTCCCCCATATCAGAACGGCCTAGTGTCCGTGATCGCTTTTTTGAAAATCGAAATCGTTTCCAATATATTCGGCATTAGGTTAATCATTCGCGATTGAAACGCAAGGTGTATTCAGGTGTTGCGAAGGACTCATAAAATGCGTTTAGTTCTTCAAACTGTTTACGCGGAATACCTTTGCCCAATCTTAGAACCGAAAAACGACGTTTATCCGCGCCGTGTTTTGTCTGCGGCACAATCGAACAGAATCCGAACATGGAACGCGTTCGGTATATTTTAGGACCGTTTCCGGAACCCTTCGCAATCATGGAATCGGACGAAGACGCGGAACGGGCCAAATGCAAAATGTTTTCGATGTTTAGTTGCTCTTTTTCGTTTTCTCCTTCGGCTTCGTCCATTAAGGTCGCCAAGGCATCATTTCCGATCGTTTCACGCATACCGGCTTCGGTTGTTCCACCTTCAAAACGCAATCCGCATTCGCCCGTCATCCGGTGCAAAATGTTTTTATTGATCCATGATTTTCCCGAACCCGCGCCCGCAGTGATCCAAATATGGGGACGCCAATTCAACACGCCGCAAATCGGCACAATCGCAAGCCATCCGGCCAATAATTTCGAATCGATAGGTCGCAACCAGTCGAGCTTTTCAACGACTGCAGACAATTTCGAAGATTCCGAAACCGGCAACGGATTTTCGGTGGATAAATTCAGGTTCGATCCGATTTCGTAAACGAATTCGGTGTCGTCCACGCCCAACGGCCGTTTTTTACCGTCCACGATCAGATTCGTTCCGGTATGGATGACGATTCGCCCGTGGTCCAACCACGCGCCACGACCACGCAACCGATCATTCGAAAAATATCCTTTTTTTCTGCAAATCGTTTGCAAAAAATCCACGGCCGCGTCTAGTTGGAATCCAGACGATTTCGGGAACGCCATCGTCCACCAATTAAGCGGGGCGAGTTGCAATAAATTCGGTTTAGACATTTTCGAAGGCGTCATCGAAACCATCGATTTTGCCATGAACGCATAAAACCAAAAACGCAACGATCCGGATTCGTCCTTGCTAAATCCAAGCGGTGCGAAATAGTCCGAAGGCGTGTCCGGTTTCGCGGACGCATCCGAATCCGTGTTGGTATTCGCGGACGGTTTCGGTTTCGGTTTCGCTTGTACGCGTTCGCCATAGCCGTCCTTATATAATTGCTTCGCTGCGGACGAATAATCGCCGCCATGCTCCAAAACCGTATAAACGGTAAAAGCCGACAACCATTTTTCCGTGTGGAAACGGCGTGGATGTCGAGTGGATAAAAACCATGTATCCGTTATGCACGCCGGATTTTTCGTTCGGACGTTTGCGGTCGCGTGATACGTGTCAGTTTTTGCCCTTCGCGATGCGATTCCGTCCAACCGTGTCGGCTTAATATCTCGAATGCGGAATGCGCTTCGGTGAACGCGTCGCCGGGTTTCGTCGAATCCGATGCGATTTCGGTTTTCTTCGGTGCCGGTGGGATCACGGGTTCGTTTTTGATTTCGTCGAACGAACGACAAATGTCGATAAGCTGATCACGTTCCGCATTCGTGATCGTGGCGATATATTCAAAACTGTTTTGCTCCAGTTCATATCCGGGCGACGGATCAATCAAAGCGTACCCGGATTCGCCACGCGTTTCCAATAATACGGACGGCAACCGATTCGGATCCGTGATTTTCCGTTTCGCATCTTTATTGTATGCGTGCAATTCGGATTCGGTCGCGGGACGGTTCGCGAGCTTCATATTTCCGGCACCGGTCGCGGATTCGGTACGGTACCAAAAATGTTTCCCGCCCGATGGCGTTTTTTGAATCGTTAGTTTTCGAAGTAGTTCGGACGGAATCGCATCGCACAAACGATCGATACAACGTGCCGGACACGTCATATTTTAAATCGATGTCGACACACTCGAGATTCCCGGAAACGACACCGCAGACAAGCGCGCCACCTTTAGCACCACGAAACAAGGAATCGTATTCGGTTTCGGTCATGGGTTCGGATTGATATTGTTTCCATTTGCACGCGGGACGTTTGTCGGCGCGGATTGGAACAATACTGAATCCGTGTGATAATAGATTTTTCATGTTGGTTTGTTTTATATTCAGTCGAACGGGACATCCGAACGACATTAAGCTATAAATAAGGATTAAATTCAGGCACGAAACACGCCATTTCCGAACGGAAATACGACGGTGAAATCAATAATCGTTCGAAATAAAAATTCGCTTTTTGATTCACTTCGCAACCGAATCCGAACACGTGTTTTCGATATGCGGCCAAACTCGATTTTCGTTTTCGTTCCGCACACGTATTGCAAATAAACAATCGTTGCGGCTTGATCAGGACATGAACGGTTCCGAGATCGTGACCGCACAAACCGCAATTCCCGAACGTTTTCGCCCACAAATCCGAATTCGTTTCCATGTCCGGATCGATGCGGTTCGGGTTTTGCTCGAATTCGGTGCGGTTATAAAGATAGCTATTTTTTTCCATTTATGTAATCGTTAACCACGTTCACGGCATCGTCCAGGCTGCGAGCGATTCCCGCAATCCCGCCGCAATCGTGGATTCGTTTAATAAAGTTTTTTTGTTTTTTCGATGCGCGACCGGTTGCGGACTTGACTTCGATCGCGGTAAATACGGCCACGGATCGACCAACCATTTCGGGCGTGATCTGAATCGTAGTCCATCCGATAAGGTCGGACGAACCCGGACACAAACCGAATTTCACTACGGATCCGGTCGAAGTCGTTGCCGTGCCGACATTATTCCGAAACAAATGCGTGTCACCGGTCAATCCGGTGTGGATGTCGTGTTGGATCTGTTTTTCGGATTTATTTTTCATGCGTCGTCGTTTTTTCGTGATTATCAATAATAACACCTTTAGCCATCGCCGACACCCGATCACAAAACCAATCGACTTTCGATGGTGGTAGGTGTGACAAGATCGCAACCGTTTCGGCTATTGCCGCGACCGATTCGTGACTGAGGTCGGATAGCAATTCGCGTTCGGATGCGGACGCGTGTCGTTGTCCGTGTTTCAAAAATACCTGAATGGACTTTGATTAAGTCCTTTAATTTGCGCGACATGTGCGTTTTTCTCGGAATCGATGGTGATAGTTCCCGCATACAATATCGGGACGTCTGCAGGCAACAAATAAGCGTCCATAGGTGCGCAATCGTTTCCGGTGAATTCGGTTTGTTCATGTTGTTGTTTTTATACGGATCGTCCGTTTCCGAACTATTTCCGTTTACGTGAATTAAATTTCATATATGCCCACCCTTTTTTATATCCGCGCTCCTTTGCTATCTTTTGCAAATCTTCCAAGGTCCGCGCGCGTCCAACCTCCATTCGGTTCTGTTTCTGAATCCGTTTTTTTTCGAGTTTTACCAATTCCCCGTCCACCTCCTTTACAACTCGGACACGTTTAGGAACGATCCACCCACACGAAGGACAAATGGGTTCGGGTGCGAATGCGCGGAAACATTCTTCGCAGATTCGAACCGATGCGACCATTTCCGTTTCCGAACTTTTACGTTTCCGTTTCTTTGTGCCTTCCAACGTCCATTCACGATCCGCGCACGGGTGACCATGGCGCGCACAATTGCCAACATGGTCCAATATAATCGCGCTCGTTTTGCCGTCCGACAATCTCAAAGCTCGTCCGACTTGCTGAAGGAACAAAGCCGTCGACATGGTTGGACGCAACAAAATTGCGCATTCGATCGCGGGAATGTCTGTTCCTTCGCTGATCAGATCGCAAGCCGTCACAACCTGAACGGAACCGTTTCCGAGTCCATTTAATACGCGATCAATTTCGTCTTGTTTCATTTTTCCGTTCACGGTCTCGGACGTGAATCCGGCTTCGCGGAACGAATCGCGGACGTGTTCAGCATGTTCGATCGATACGCAAAACGCAACCGCAGGAACGCCCGAACACATTTTTTTATAATGTCCGACCGCGTCGCCGGTGATCGTCGGTTTGTCCATGAAACCGGATAATTCTTTGCGGTTAAAATCGCCACCGGATCGTTTCACCTCAATTTCGCCCACGGTCGGCGGTGCGTATATTGTCGGTTCGACTAGGAATCCGGAATCGATCAAATCTTGAATCGATGGCCCTTCGACCATATCTTCGAATATTTCACCAAGTCCGGTTCCATCGGTTCGGATCGGCGTCGCCGTAACGCCTAAAACACGCGCATTCGGAAACGCTTCCAAAACTTTTCGGTATTGTCCGGCGGTCGCGTGGTGGCATTCGTCCACGATTATCAAATCAGGCGTGAACGTACCCAAACGACGAACGAACGTTCCGATCTTTGCCACCTGGCATTCGTGCGCGTAATTGGGAGCGTAACCGGCTCCGATCAATCCGTGTTCGACATCGAATTTCGATAATGTCGCGGATGTTTGTTTGAACAACGAATCCCGATGGACTAAGATCAGCACACGCGCACCATTCGAAACCGATTTCGACGCAATCCATGTAAAACAGATCGTTTTTCCGCCACCGGTAGGAAGGACAGAACAAACGGATCGATTTCGTTGGCGGAATGAATCGCGAATTTTATTTATTAAGTTGATTTGGTATGGTCGCGGTGTTAGCATTTTTTATTGTATTTTTATTACTGCTTATTTGCAAATATAAAATAATTTTTTTATTTTTACAATATCAAAACAAATTAAATCAATTTTATTTCACATTTAATTCAATACAACATGAAAACACATTGGAGAAAATTTATCAACGACACCTATTTAAACGAATCCGATTTCCTTCATCCGGAAACGGGCGACAAAATAACCGTGATCGGAACCATAACCAAAATCGAAACGGAAAAGGTCACGAATCCATCTGGTAAGTCGGACGAATTGCCGATCCTTCATTTTAAAAAGTCCAAACCGTTGGTTTTATCCGCAAAGATCAATTTTAAAAATATCGAATCCGCATTAAAATCGTCATTTATTGAAGATTGGGTCGGGTAAAAAAATCGAACTGTTTTATGATCCGACCGTAAAATTCGGATCTCAGCGCGTCGGTGGTGTGCGCGTCAAACCAGTAGCACCGAAATCGAACAAACCGCAATTAACAGAGGAACACGCGCATTTTGAATCAATCCGCGAAGCTATCGCAAGCGGCGCACGGACCATCGAACAAATTAAACGTAAATTCGAATTAACCGATTTAATAATCACTAAACTAACCGAAAAAGATGCCTAAATCCGGAAATATAACACCGAGCCAATTTAAAAAAATCATGACCAATTCGCGAACCAAATCGGCTGAATGGTCAAAAACCGCGATCACCTACGCGAACGAACTTGTTTTGGATCGATTAGGTGTTCAGCGCGAAGAAATATCCGCGGCCGCCCTTGAATGGGGCAACACGTGGGAACCGATTGCGATTGAACGATACGAAGACGAGACCGGAACGTTCCCGATTTCGGTCGAACATTCCATCCACCATCCCGAATTCGAATACGTGTGCGGGAAACCGGACGGACTCGTTCTGGATGACGGGATAATCGAAATAAAGTCACCATTTAATCCGCTAAACCATTTAGCCAATATCGAAACGGCTGAACAATACAAATTATACAAATATCAAATTCAAGGTTATTTGTGGATCACGGGCCGTTCATGGTGCGATTTCGTTTCCTACGATCATAGATTCCCCGAATCGATGCAAATCGCCATACACCGAATAGAACGCGATCAAGACATGATCGACGAACTGCAGGCGAAAATAATTAAGTTCGAAAAACTAATTCGTTCTAAAGTTGCATACTTTAAAAAATAACCTTATTTTTATATAAATGGATTTGCCTTTGGCGGGCAACAAGAAAAAGTTCTTATATCTTGGTCTTTAGGATAAACCGATCGTGTTGTGCGATCGGTTTTTTTATGTCCGTATGCAAACCGAATCCGTATGCGAACCGAATCCACACCCGAACGGACCGACCACGCATCCAAAAAAAAACACGCAACCATTTCCGGATGCGTGTTCAACTTAACACTAACACATTTATTTTAACACTAAAACGGCAAATCGTCGTCAGATTCCACCGGTTCGTCCATGGTCACGGGTGCGGGTGCGGATCCGGTTTTTTCGAGTTTCCAACCTTGGACGTTTACATAATATTTTCCATTCCATTCGCGTCCGCGTAAATTATAGGAGACAGCCACGGAATCGCCTTCGTTTAATCCGTCCAAAAGTTCGGTTTTGTCCTGAACGAATTCGATTGGAACCGACTGCGGATATTTTTCGTCGGTTTCGATTACGATTTCACGTTTTTTAAACGTGTCTTTGATTTGTTCGGTTTCGCCTACCTTAATAACTGTTCCTGAAATTAATCCCATGTTGATCTGTTTTTGTAAAGGCTGATATAAAAAATCGCCTTAATTTTGATAATTATATTATAAAGCAAATATAAAACAATATAATTTAAAAATCAAATTTACACTTCAAAATATTATTATTAAGGTTTTATTTTGTTTTCCTTAACATTTCATTAACACTTTTGTAAAGCGAAACCCTAAAATGTAAAGCATGTAAAACTAGCAACTTTACACGATAGCGCCCACGGTCACGGCATTAGAGCAAAATGTAAATTTGTAAAGCGAAAAAAAGGTGCCTATAAGAAAATATATTTAAAACTCTGATTCACTCACAAAAAAACTTTTGATTCATACGAGGCCTATATATATATTTACATACTTTACAATATTATATAATATATATATAATGGGGGTTTCGGTGTAAATTTGGATGTAAATCCTATGTAAAATGTGTAAATTCTATTTTTTACGAAAGAAAATCATATCTGAGTAACAAAAGAACGAACCCGAATACAAAGCCGAATCCGCTATATAACAAAACTAAGCTAACTTTAATCTAAAGCGGTTTAGATTCGATTGTATTCGATCTTATATGCTTTTTGGTATATTGACACCAAAGCGTTTTTTAATGCGCTTAGAGTCGAAATAAATGCGTTTTGAATATTTATTTGCTAATATGGATTTATTTTTGTATTTTTAAATCGAAAATATTAGTCCTTATGATGAATTTTTATTGTATCGATTTCGAAGAAGGCTGCAGATCGGAACCGTGTCCGGAATGTTGCAAAAACTGCGAAGGGTGGTTGGCAAAATCTGCCATGCCTGATTCGAAACCGAACAAATCCGAACCAGATGTCAACGCCGAAAAATTACATTGATTACAAAACCGAAACCGTTCCCGTGTCACGAAAACGGGACGTGTTCACATTCGAAACGATATGGAACAAGCCGAAAACGAGAACGTCGAACATCCGCAGCACTACGGCGGCAAAAACAACCCATTCGAAACGATTAAAGTGATCGATGCTTGGGGGTTAAACTTTTTTTTGGGTAATGTCGTTAAATACATTAGTCGCGCGGGAAAAAAGAATCCGGACAAACTTGTTCAGGACTTAAAAAAAGCGCGTTTTTATTTAGATCACGAAATTAAACGACATGAGCAATAAAGGAGGCGACCGCGATGCATGGAATCGGTCGAAGCAGATGGACAAGTCGCATATCGACGAATATTTTACGATGCAGATGCGAACGAATTGCCGTACACGGTCGCGGGTTTGGCTTATGCTTTGAGCATGTCAACGGACACGCTTTTGAACTATGAAAAGCGGCCCGGATATGAATCGTTTTTCGGTACGATAAAAAACGCAAAGCAAAGAATCGAAGCATATATGATCGAAAACGGGCTAATTGGAAACCTAGATAAAACGTTTTCGATCTTCTTAGCAAAAGCGAATTTTGGCTATTCTGATCAGCCAAAAGAACAGAACACCGACCGCAAAATCATAATCGAGTTCGAAAGCGATGACGACGACGAACCCGAGTAAAAACGAAACCATGAACGAACAAACCAACTATCAACGATTAACACGCGAAGGACAACGCCTGGACGATAAACTCGCACGATACATGTCCGCGAACGGTCTGGATCTCGATGGTGTACAAGCCGAAATCGAGAACAAAACGTGTCGGTTGCCATCTCGCGTCCGTCAGTATGTGACCGCGTATTTTCGCGTGAATGAGTACGAGACCAAACAAAACGAACAACCATCGAAACCCGAATAAAACTATCAAACCGCATTCAGGACAACGCCTGATCCAAAAACGCGCGCGACGGTTCAATCCGATCGTGTGCGGACGTCGTTTTGGAAAAACTGATTTAATGACGGTCGTTAAATGGCCGTTGATAACGCCGGCTCTTTTCCACGGGAAAAAGTCGGAATTTTCGTGTCCGATTTCAAGGATTTTTCCGAATCATGGAATAAAATCGTGGATCGTTACGGACTCGATAAGGAAGGCGGATTGATATTGCACAAAGACGAAACCAAAAAAGTCATGCGGTTCGTAGGCGGTGGCGTTCTCGAAATATGGTCGATCGGTAACGAAGGCCGAAAAGAATCGGGACGTGGCCGGAAATATCACCGAATAATCTATGAGGAAACGCAAAAAATTCCGGATCGTGTCTTGAAATATCATTGGGAAAACGTTTCGCGTCCGTGCCTAACCGATTACAAAGGAGATGCGTATTTTATCGGAACCGCTGCAGGAAAAAACAACTATTGGTACAAACTTTGTCAACGTGGCGCCCGAAATGGATCCGCGCACGTCAACGAATACGGTGACGAAGATTTAACACCACAAAACGAATCGGATTCATGGTGTACGCATCGAATGCCGACTTCAGCGAATCCGTATATTGATCCGGACGAAATCGCCGACGCACGAAACGACCTGGACCGACTGACCTACGAGCAAGAATACATGTGTGTTTTTGTCGATTACGATGGCGATTCGTGGGTGTACGTGCTGAAGGATAAGGAGCTGCAACAAAAAGTGTTCGCACCATCGCGCCCGATCCGGTGGTCTGATCAGTTGTACCTATCCTTTGATTTTAACAAAATTCCCATGACCGCTTTGGTAATGCAAAAACAAACGATTCCGCATTCAGAAATCGAGCGAACCCGGTACAAATACGGCGTTCATTTCATTAAGGAATTCAAGATCGGATCGATCGAACAAGGCGAAGCGAGCATATACGACACGTGTCAAGCGATCCGCGAATGGGTGTTGAAGGAGACCGGACGAAACATTGGAAAATGGGGCGACAAACGATATCCGTGTTCGTTGCCGTTCCTGATCACCGGTGACGCATCCGGAAATCGTTCGGACGGTCGACAAAAAGTCCCTAAAACGTATTATCAAATCATTCAGGACGAACTACAAATCGCACCGCAAAAAATAGTCGTGCCAAAAGCGAATCCGCTACATGCTGAATCGTACGTGCAAACGAACACGATCATTTCGCAGTGTCCAAATATAAAAATATACGACGATACGTGTCCGAATTTGCGTTTGGATTGTCTTCGGATTAAGTCGGATAATAATCGCCGAATCATAAAGGGCAAAGGTGAGGAACGGCAGGCCGATTTGCTCGATAATTTAAGATATTTATTTAATACATTTTGTCAAGATATTAAACTTTAAAAACATGAATTCCCCAAACAGTAAAACAGACACGCCGTCCCATCGGCGACGAATAGTCGTAACGATTACGACCAACGACGAACCATCATGGCGAGAGCTGATAAATATCGGACGCGATGTTGGTCCGGGGACGGTTTTGGATTCGCTACAGACGACGCAAATCGGTTGCGTGTATGTAATTAACGCGACCGGACAAAACACTATAAGATCGGATTTAGCGCGACACCGGGAACGACGACCGAATCCGTCACATGCAAACCGGGAACGCTCACGAACTCGAATGCGTTTTGGAACTGCCAACGTTTCATTATCGATATATCGAAAAGTTTTTGCATATCGTATTTAAATCAAAACGGATCCGTGGCGAATGGTTCAAACTAAATAAAACGGATTTAAAGACTATCGAAGAAATTTTCAACTCTTACAAATAACGAAGCCGATGCCAGACAAAACGCCGCGACTGTTAATTCAGCACCGATTTAAAACGCATTCGGCATGTCACGAAAAGGTCGATCTATTATTAGGATCGTTGCCGAAATCGGAATATATTATCATTGCAAAAGTTAATCGGACATATTTCGAATTCAATTCGTGTGCGTTTTATTTGCCGCATGCGGTATCGTTAACGGGTTTAGATATCAACGCCCACCAAAGAAATAAGAATGCTTAGAAAAGGACAAAAATCGCTATTAGTCGGAAAAATGCAACTGCAACTAAGGAGAACCGGACATTATTCCGGACTTATTGACGCCGTATTCGGTGACGGAACCGAACAGTCCGTGCGCGCATTCCAATCCGCGTTCGGTTTGTCTGCGGACGGTATCGCCGGACCGGTTACGAATTCGGTTTTGGATGCGCAAACGAAAAACGCGTGGTTGGTTCTGTTTTTGCATACGTCCGCATCGCCTGAGGGTCGACATTTTACCGGCGATCAGGTGAAATCGTGGCACATGGACGGGCGTGGATGGTCTCGACCAGGCTATTCGGACGTGATCGAATTGGATGGTAAGTTGTCGAACATTTGGCCGTGGGGACCTGATCCGGACAAAATCGCAGATTGGGAATACACGTTCGGCGTTAAGTTCAACACCGGATTCGTTAAGAATTCGCGCGATGTTTGCTATATTGGAGGGATCGAAGGCAATGACGGAACAAAGCCGAAAGACACGCGCACGGACGCGCAAAAAACAACGATGGAACTATATGTCCGGTGGTGTTTGGCTCGTAATCCGAATTTAATCGTGGCCGGTCACAATCAGGTACAAATAAAAGGATGCCCATCGTTCGACGTTCCGCGATGGTGT
>PVMK01178397.1_pt1 | contig 11234 bp, 9 predicted proteins | sample 1853481 | NCBI WGS metagenome assembly PVMK01 (sample SAMN08533507, study PRJNA380276) | Marine sediment metagenome, whole genome shotgun sequencing project. | reverse complement strand
TCGAAGACCGGAAAACCGACCTCCTCGAGGTCGCGGTCTACCGCTGCCGGTCCTCGGAGAGCGGGCGGACGCGCCTCCCCTGCAAAAACGAAAAAAAATCGGTAAGTCATTGAAATAACTACCCCATGCAATTCGCAGCAGGCGAATTGGCGTGTTAGAATGACGCGCCCGGAAACATGTCGGGGAGGAATTTTGCAGAGCACGGACGAAGGCCAACAGCCGGTCGAGCAACTGATCGCCAACCGTCGCGCCAAGCTCGACGCGCTGTATGAGCTCGGTCAGGACCCGTACCCGCGGCGATACCGGGTCGAGGAGTCAGTGAGCCAGGTGCGGACACGGTACGAGGATATGACCGCTGAGGCGCTCGAGACGGAGAAACCGGAGGTGCGGATCGCCGGTCGCCTGCGAGCGGTACGAGGCCACGGAAAGGTGTCCTTTGCCGATGTGTCGGACGGCGTCGCCCAGCTCCAGATCTACCTGCGCAAGAACGACCTCGACGAAACCTCGTGGTCGGTATTCAAACAACTCGATCTCGGAGATTTTGTCGGTGTCGAGGGGAGGGTGTTCCGCACTCGTGCCGGTGAACTGAGCGTGGCCGTTAAGAAGCTCCAGGTGCTGGCCAAGGCACTGCGCCCGCTGCCGGAGAAGTACCACGGGCTATCCGATCGCGAGGCTCGGGCGCGCCAACGTTACCTCGACCTGCTGTCGAACCCGGACTCGCGCGCGGTCTTCGAGACGCGTTCGAAGGTGATCTCCTCGTTTCGCCGACGCCTCGAGGCGGCCGGGTTCATTGAGGTCGAGACGCCGATGATGCAGCCGATCCCGGGCGGCGCCACGGCCCGCCCCTTCATCACCCACCACAACACCCTCGATCTCGACCTCTATCTCCGCATCGCGCCCGAGCTGTACCTCAAGCGGCTTATCGTGGCGGGCTTCGAGAGGATCTTCGAGCTCAACCGGAATTTCCGCAACGAGGGCATCTCGACCCGCCATAACCCCGAGTTCACGATGTTGGAGTTCTACTGGGCGTACGCGGATTACGAGCTCCTGATGGACTTCACCGAGGAGTTGATATCCGGCATTGCGGAAGAAGTGACCGGTTCTCAGAAGGTGACGTGGGGCGAACATATCATCGATTTCAGCCGTCCGTGGCGGCGTCTGAGAATGCGCGACGCGATTCTCGAGTACTCGGATCTGACCCCCGAAGACCTCGTGGGCCGATCGCGGATGGAGGCCGCCGCGCGCTCGCTCGACGTGCAGCGAATCGACGAGCGGTCGGACGGCAATCTCTTTGCCGAGCTCTTCGAGATGACGGCGGAGCCGTTGATGATCGACCCGACCTTCATCATGGACTTTCCGCGCGACATCTCTCCGTTTGCCAAAGTCGACGCCGGATGACCCCGACACCGTGGAGCGCTTCGAGCTCTTTATCGGGGGGCTCGAGGTGGCCAACGCCTTTACCGAGCTCAACGATCCGGTCGAGCAGCGGCGGCGCCTCGAGGCGCAGGCGGCGGAATCCGGAGGAACGGTCGACGAGGACTTCGTGCTCGCCATCGAGCACGGCATGCCGCCGACGGGGGGCGAGGGCATCGGTATCGACCGGTTTGAGTCATGCTTCTGACGATCAGGCAGTCGATCCGAGACGCCATATTATTCCCGCAGCTGCGGCCGCGAGAGTGAGATATGTGGGTCGGGATCCGTCACGACGAAGCTGATCCGGGAAGCGTGATCGTCGTCCGCGATCCCGGAGATGTGGTTGGTCCAGGTGTCTGCTGAGCTCCACCTGGCCCGGCGGTACCTGGTGGGCCTGCGGCGGCGCACCCATGTTGCCACCGTGACGCTGATCTCGATGGTCGGTCTGGGGCTCGGCGTGCTGGCTCTGGTGGTGACCCTTGCCCTGCTCGAGGGCTTCCAGTCGAGCATTCGAGAAGAAATCGTCGCAAAAGCGGCCCACGCCCGCGTGCTTCCCGTCGACGGGCGCCGGCTCGCCGATCCTGCGAGGTTGGCCTCGGTCTTGCAAGCAGAGCTTCCCCAGGTGGATATGGTGCAGGTGGTTCGTGGAACGTGCCTCGTTTCGTCGCTCACAGATGCCGTTCCGGCATCTGTGGCCGGCCGGTCTGACGCTCTCGAGGTCGGTATCGACCGGATTCTGGCGGCGCGACTGGGGGTCGGCGTCGGAGACGAGGTTCAGGTGATATCGCCCCGCCAACGGTTGACGCCGATGGGACCGCTTCCGGTGCGGGTCCGTACCGAGATCGCCGAGGTGCAGGCGCCCGAACCGGGGGCCGAAACGGGGTCGGTGAGCCTGCCGCTGGAGCTGGCCCAAAGACTTCTGTGGGGCCTCGCCGGTGGTCGAGATGATCGAGCTCCGCGACACCTCCGATCCGTGGCGTCTGGGCGCCAGGGTGCGGGCGGCGCTGGCCGGGGAAGCGTGCGGGTTCAGGACCTGGAGGAGCTCCACCGGCCCCTCCTTCTCGCCCTGGCGCTGGAGCGGGTGATGATCTTCGTGGCGGTCGGGCTGATGCTGGTGGTAGCAGCGCTCAACCTGCTGTGCAACGTGGCGATGGTGGCGGCGGAGAAGCGCGTCGATCTCTCGGTGCTCGCCAGCGTCGGTCTGCCCCCAGCCGCGCTGCGGAGGCTCTTTCTCCTCCTCGGGGTGGGGATCGGCATGGTGGGATCGACGGTGGGCGCCGTCCTCGGCGTGGCGGTGGCAGTGCGCTGGACCGCACCGGGGCCCTGTCCCTGCCGCGCGGGGTCTTCGTCGTGTCATCGGTGCCGTTTCGGGTCGAACGTCGATGGTGGCGTTTGTGATGGCGGTGGCCCTGGCCCTCGCCCTCGCTGCGTCGTGGTTCCCGTCTCGACTCATCGCCCGCCGGGAGCCGGCGGAGGGGCTTCGGTATGAGTGAGAGTAGCCCGCACAGCTGCCGGGTAAACCGCGCGTGCGAGCTCCGCGGTGTGAGCAAGGGCTTCGGCGCCGGCAGCACCAGGGTCGAGGTGCTCAGCGACCTCGACCTGGATGTCCCGGAGGGCGGATGCTGGCGGTGGTAGGGCCATCCGGGGTTGGGAAGAGCACGCTGCTTCACCTGATCGGCCTCCTCGATCGGCCCGACGACGGGAGTCTGATGCTCGACGGCGATGATGTCCAGCTTCTCGACGGTGAGGCCCGGGCCCACCTGCGCAACCGGAAATATCGGTTTCGTCTTTCAGTACCACTACCTTCTCGACGAGCTCGACGCGCGCGACAACGTCGCCCTGCCTCTGCGGATCGCCGGCAAGAGCTGCGGCCACCGCCCGAGCCCGCGCCGACGAGCTCCTGGAGGCGGTGTCGCTCACCGATCGAGCGCACCATTTTCCGGACCAGTTGTCGGGCGGCGAGCAACAGCGGGTAGCGGTTGCGCGGGCGCTGGCGATGAAAGCCGAGGTTGTTGCTCGCGGACGAGCCCACCGGCAACCTCGACCGCGAGAATTCCGAACACGTGTTCGATCTCGTGCGGGAGCTGCATTTGCTGGCAGGTTTGACATCAATTATAGTGACTCACGACGAAGAGCTTGCCCGCATGTGCGACGCCACCTTCCGCCTCGCGCCTGCGGGCCAACCTTTTGAATATGTTTGAACGATTCAACGAGCACGTGAGGCGCAGCCTGTTCTTCGCTCGCTACGAGGCGAGCAGGGCGAGCAGTCGGTCGATCGCGACCCAGCATGTCCTCCTCGGGATGCTGCGCGAGGCCGATCCGGCCTTCAACCGGCTTCTCTCTGACCGAGGCATCGATGTGCGAGAGCTCCGGGAGGAGCTGCTGGGAGACCGCGTGGCACTCGAGAGGGTCAGCACGTCTCCCGACCTTCCACTGGCCGAGGAGAGCAAGAAGGCTCTTGCCTTTGCCGTCCACGAGGCGGAGAGCATGGGCCATGCGAGCATCGACTCGGCGCATTTGGTGCTCGGTTTGCTGAGAGTCGAGGGATCGACAGCGGCCCGGTATCTCAGTGCGCGCGGGCTCGATCTCTTCGAGCTTCGCGAGGAGGTCGAGCGCCACAGCCGCGAGCTCGAGGCCGAGGTGTCGGCTCAAGCGACTCCCCACATAGCCGAGTACTCCCGTGACCTCACGATGATCGCCGCCGAGGGAGGATTCGATCCCCTCATCGGACGCGAGCAGGAGGTCGAGAGGATGGTGCAGATCCTCAGCCGGCGGACCAAGAACAACCCGTTGTTGCTTGGCGAATCAGGGGTCGGCAAGACGGCTATCGTCGAGGGGCTGGCGTCCCGCATCGTCGACGGTTCGGTACCAATGCTGCTCGCCGATCGGCGCATTCTCGCCCTCGATCTGTCGCTCCTGGTGGCCGGCACGAAGTACCGCGGTCAGTTCGAGGAGCGGTTGAAGGGGCTGCTGAAGGAGCTTCAGGATCATCCCGAGGTCATCGTCTTCCTCGACGAGATCCACACCCTGATCGGCACCGGTTCGGCCGAAGGTTCTCTCGATGCTGCCAATATCATCAAGCCTGCGCTGTCTCGCGGCGAGATCACCTGCATCGGCGCAACCACGGTCCGGGAGTACCGGAAGTACGTCGAGAAGGACAGGGCGTTGTCGCGGCGGTTCCAGGCGGTCAACATCCGCCAGCCGTCAGAGGAAGAGACGATCAGCATTCTCGAGGGCGTCCAGAGCCGCTACGAGGATTTTCACGGCGTCCGCTACTCGGACGACGCCATCAAGGTAGCGGTCACCCATGCCGGACGCTATATCACCGATCGAGCGTTTCCGGACAAGGCCATCGACGTGCTCGACGAAGCGGGTGCGCGGGTCAAGCTGCGCCAGGTTTCCTCGACATCGTCGCTGCGCCGGGTGCAGCACGAAATCCGCACTGTGGTGGTGCGCATGAAAGATGCCATCACACGTAAGGACTTCGAGCTTGCAGTGGACCTCCGAGAGGAGGAGCTGCAGTTGCGCGAGGAGCTCGAGATGCTCGAGACGACCCACGCTGAGGAACCGCCCGATCGGGTGGTCGTGGGGCGTGCGGATGTCGAGGATGTGGTGGCGTCGTGGACCGGTATTCCGGTCAGCTCGATCGGGGAGGACGAGGCGGAGCGATTGCAACGGATGGAGGAGATCCTGCGCCAGCGCGTGGTCGGCCAGGACGATGCCATCAGGGCCATGGCCAGGGCCATCCGCCGCAGCCGCCTCGGGGTGACCAGTCCCGACCGGCCCATCGGCTCGTTCATATTTCTCGGACCTTCGGGTGTCGGCAAGACCGAGGTCGCGCGGCAGCTCGCGAGCTTTCTCTTCCAGGATCCCCGCCGGCTGGTTCGCTTCGACATGTCGGAGTACATGGAGAAGCACACCGTGTCGAGGCTCATCGGCTCGCCGCCCGGATATGTCGGCTTCGAGGAGGGCGGCCAGCTATCCGAGCAGGTCCGCCGCAACCCCTACTCGGTGGTGCTGCTCGACGAGGTCGAGAAGGCGCATCCGGATGTTTACAATCTGCTGCTGCAGGTTCTCGAGGATGGCCGCCTGACTGACAACTACGGAAACGTGATCGACTTCACGAACACCCTGATCATCATGACGTCCAATCTCGGTAGTCGTGAGCTGGTGGAGGGGAGCGGGGTTGGTTTCGGCAGCGACGGTGGGGGAGTCGGGTCGTCTCAAGTGCGCGAGCTTGTTGATCGCGAGCTTCGCCGCCATTTTCCTCCGGAGTTCATCAACAGGTTGGACGAGGTGATCGTCTTCGAATCACTCGACAGAGACAGCTTGCTCGAGGTGGCGCGTCTGTTGCTCGGCGAGACGGCGGAGGTGCTGGCCAAGAAGAACGTCACCATCGAGTACGCACCGGAGGTGGCGGGCTGGCTTCTCGAACAGTGCGGCGTGGACCCGCAGGCGGGCGCGCGTCCCCTGCGCCGACTGGTCAAGCTGTGGGTCGAGGATGCGGTGGCCGATTACCTCATCCAGAATCGAAGCGACGACGACGTTGCGCTTCGAATGTGGGTCGAGAATGACCGACCGATTGTCGATGCCAAGGACAAAGATGTCGTGACCCAGGGGCAGGGCGCTTGACGGCCCTACGTCTCGTACTCGTGTCCTTGCTGGTAATGGTTGCGGCCGCCGGCATGGCCGCGGAAGACGACCCGATCATCCGTGACATCGTGGTCGAGGGCGGCGTCACGCTGACGGTCGACACCGTTTCCTACTACTTGGGACTGGAGGCTGAGGACCCGTTGGACAGTGAATATGTCACTGACGGCTATCGTCGATTGTGGGACTCGGGGCTCTTCGAAGAGGTGCGGATCGAGATCGAGGATCACGGTGACAACACGGTCACCCTTTACGTCGTGGTCAAGGAGAGGCCGTTCGTGACCACGGTCGATTTCGAGGGCAACAAAAAGATCAAGACGTCGGACCTCAAGGACAAGCTCGACGAGCTCGGGATTGAAATCCCTCGTAATGTGCCCTTGAAGATGGCTCAGTTGCGACGGATCGAGGCGGCCGTCAAGGAGGTCTACGACGCCGAGGGATTCCGTTCGGCGCATATCAGCTTCCAGGTTGAGGATGTTTCGTCGAGCAAGAGGAAAGTGGTGTACACCATTGATGAAGGCGGAAAAGTGAAAATCTCCTCCATCGATTTTGCCGGGAACGAGGTGTTTTCGGACTCGAAGCTTCGCGGCGTTTTCAAGGTGACCAAACAGAAGAGTCTCCGGAACATGTTCGGCGACAAGATCGTCTACACCAAGGAGGCATGGGACGAGGATCGCGACAATCTCCGAACTTTCTATGGCAACCGAGGCTACATCGACGTCAAGATCGGCGAGCCGGTGATCGACCTGGTTGCAAAGAACCCGGATGCGGAGACCCTCAAAAAGAAAAAATATACGATGCACATCACCGTCCCGGTCGAGGAAGGCGAGCCATACGTCCTCGGGTCGTTCTCCATCACGGGGGCGGAGATCTTCAAGACTGAGGGATTGGAGAGGGCCTTCGCTATTCAGGAGGGAGAGACCTACAACCGCAAGGCGATCGACGAAGGAATGGAGAAGGTCCGCGATGGGTATCACAACGCGGGCTACGTCTATGCCTACACCAACGAAACCTGGTCGCGGCGCGAGGGCGAAGAGCGGATCGTCGACGTCACGGTCGATGTCTTCGAGGGTGAGCGTTTCCGGCTCGGGCGACTGGAGTTCACCGGCAACACGACGACCCGTGACAAGGTTCTGAGGCGCGAGTTCCGGGTTGCAGAGGGCCAGTACATGAACATGGCGATGTTCAAAGCCTCCGTCTTCAAGGTCAACGCTCTGGGATACTGGAAGCTCGAAGAGGAGCCCCTCGATTTCGACTTTGACGACGAGAACCAACGGGTCAACGTCGACGTCAGGGGCAACGAGGTCGGTCGCAACGATGTGCAGTTCGGCGCCGGCTACTCGGAGCTGGACGGCTTCTTTGTTCAGGGGCAGTTCAACCCCCGAAACTTCCTCGGCCGCGGCAACACGCTCGGTGTCTCGCTCCAGGTCGGCCGGCGTTCCGATATGTACTCGCTGTCGTACACCGAGCCGTACTTCCTCGATCGGCGCATCCTCCTCGGCGGGTCGATCTTCCAAACCAGCATCGAGACGAACCAATTGGGATTTTCGAGCTACGAGCGCAGAACCAGGGGCGTGACGATATCGACCGGTCTCGGCGTCAGCCCCTTTGCCTCGGCGTCCGTGCTGCTCGCCTTCCAGGACGACTTCTCGAGGTTCGTGGTCACCCGGAGCGGTCTTGCGGGCGATCCGACGGCGGGGCATGACCGGCCGGTCGACATCCCGCCTGTCGACGGGGTGGTCTACGACCGCGCCTTCGAGACCTTTTCCGGAAGGACCCACTCCTTAACGCCCGGCTACAACCGTGACAGCCGCGACGATCCGTTCGACCCCAACCGGGGTTCGGCATTTTACGGGCGATTGCGGATGGCCGGCGGGATTATGGGCGGAGACTTCGACTATTTCCGGCCGGAGATCGGGATTACGCAGTTCATCCCGTGGGGCAAGCGCAGCACCTGGGCCTACCACGCTGAAGCCGGCCAGTTCCTCACCTACAAGGATTCTGATATCCCGGTCTTCGAGCGCTACCGCCTCGGAGGTGACCGATCGCTGCGTGGCCTGCCATACTACTCGGTGCTACCTCGGACCGAGGAGGGCCTGTACTTCCACTCGCCCGGAGGTTCTCGAGAGGGCGGCGATCGTTATTGGCAGGCCAACTTCGAGTACCAATTCAGGGTCGGTGGGCCGATCAAGCTGGTCCTATTTTTCGACATGGGGAATACCTATCACGAAGAGCAGGGGTGGGATTTCAGCCTGTGGCGGAGGACAACCGGCGTCGAGATAAGGATTTTCCTGCCGATCTTCCAGGCGCCGATCAGATTCATCTATGGTATAAATCTCGATCCGTTCCCGAATGAGAAGGACAGCGACTTCCAGTTCTCGATCGGTACGACATTCTAATAGGAGGACAGAGATATGTATCGTTCGACAATCCGTATGGCGGCAGTAGCCGCACTCGTCATGGCGGTGGCGCTGCCGGCGGCGGCGCAGTCCAAGGTGGCCGTGATTGACGTCCAGCGCGTAGTGGCCGAGTCCGATCCAGGCAAGCAGGCGATCCAGAAGCTGAAGGCCGTCTCCGACGCCAAAATCCAGGAGGGCCAGGCCATGCAACAGGAGCTGGCAACCCTCCGGGACCAGATCAACAAACAGCGATTCACGGTGTCCGAGGACCGCCTGGCGGAGATGACCAAGGAGCTCGAGGACAAGACTATCTCCATCCGCCGCTTCGAGGATGACGCCAAGCGCGAACTCGACGACGCGCGACGCCGGGAGCTCGGCGGGCTCGAGGAACAGATCTTACCGATCATCAACCAGATCGGTCAGGACCGGGGGATCACCCTGATCTTCAACAAGTTCCAGTCCGGGCTGGTGTACGCCGATGAGGCAGTCGACATCACCGACGAGGTGATTCGACAGTTCAACACGGCCCAGTGACGAAATCCCTTGCGCTGTCGCAGCTGGCCGGCAAGCTCGGCGGGGAGGTCGTAGGTGATAGAGACCACGAAGTGTGCGGCGTACGGCCGCTGGATACTGCCGGGCCGGAGCATCTGAGCTTCCTCCACAATCCGAAGTATGTCGAGGAGGCCCGGTCGTCCACGGCCGGGGTGATTCTGGTCGCCGACCCTGCCGTGCTTCCGGATCGTAACCTGCTGGTATGCCCGGAACCGTATCTCGCGCTCGCACGCGCCCTCGAGCTCTTCCACCCCTTGGAACGGCCGGAGCCGGGCGTCCACCCATCGGCGGTCGTGGGTGTGGATGTCGTGCTCGGCGACGGGTCGAGCATCGGTCCGCTCGCTTCGGTCGGAGTGGGCGCCAAGCTCGGTGACCGCAGCATCATCGGTCCGGGGTGCGTGCTCGGCCGCGGGGTCGTCGTGGGCGCCGATTGCGTCCTCCACCCGAGGGTCGTGATCGAGGATGGCTGTCGCGTCGGCGACCGGTGCATCATCCACTCAGGAACGGTCGTCGGATCGGACGGGTTTGGCTTCGCGACCGTCGACGGCGTCCACCATAAGGTGCCGCAGGTGGGCATCGTTGTCCTCGCGGACGACGTCGAGCTTGGGGCCACCGTTTGCATCGATCGCGCAGCCCTCGGGGAGACCCGGATCGGTCGTGGGACAAAGGTCGATAATCTGGTCCAGATCGCCCACAACGTCGAGGTGGGTGAGCACTGTCTGCTGGTGGCGCAGGTTGGGATTTCGGGATCGACCAGGATCGGCCACCACACCGTCTTTGCCGGCCAGTCGGGCTGCTCGGGCCACCTCTCCATTGGCAGCGGCGTCGTCCTGGTGGCGCGTGCGGCAGCCTACAAGGACGTGCCCGATGGGGCGACGATGGCGGGCGCTCCCGCGCGGCCTCATCGCGAGTGGCTCAAGGCCAACGCCAATCTGCAGCGTCTCGACGGGCTCCGCCGGAAGGTGAAGGAGCTCGAGGCGCGGCTTTCCGAGCTGGAGGAGTCCGATACATGAAGGACATCAACGACATTCTCGCCGTGATGCCGCACCGCTACCCGTTCCTGCTCATCGACCGGGTGCTGGAGATGGACGAGTGCTCTCTTCGGGCGTTGAAGAACGTCACCATGAACGAACCGTTCTTCCAGGGACACTTTCCCGGAACGCCGGTGATGCCGGGGGTGCTGGTGGTGGAGGCGATGGCGCAGGCGGCGGGATTCCTGCTCCTATGCCAGGTGGAGGATCGCGACGACAAGCTCATCTACTTCACCGGGATCGACAAGTGCCGGTTCCGCAAACCGGTCGTGCCCGGCGATCAACTGATCTTCGAGGTCGAAGTAGTGGCCAAGCGAAGCTCCTTTGCCAAGATCAGCGGGCGGGCGCTGGTCGACGGCGAGGTCGTGTGCGAGGCTCAGATGATGTCCGCAATGGCGGAGCGCTGATGGGCGCGAAGATCCACGCCACCGCCGTCGTCGATTCCACAGCCGAGCTTGGCGACGGAGTCGTTGTCGGCCCCTACACGGTGATCGAGGCTGATGTGGTGATCGGCGCCGACTGCGAAGTCGGACCGTTCTGCCGCTTCGACAGTGGCACGACCGTCGGCGCCCGTAACCGCTTTGAGAGTCACTGCTCGGTCGGTGCACCGCCCCAGGACCTCAAGTATGCGGGGGAGAAGACTCGACTCGTGATCGGTGACGACAATGTGGTCCGCGAGTTCGTTACTCTGCACAGGGGGACCGCGGACGGTGGGAAAGTCACTACGATCGCCGACAAGAGCCTCTTCATGGCCTATGCTCACATTGCCCACGATTGCAACGTCGGCTCGCAGACGATCTTCGCCAACGGCGCCACCCTTGCCGGTCACGTTGATGTGGCCGATTTCGCGACCATTGGCGCGTTTTCGGCCATTCACCAGTTCAGCCGGGTTGGAATCTATGCGTTTCTGGGTGGTTTCACAGCTGCCTCCAAAGACTGCCTTCCATTCATGAGCACGGTCGGAAACCGCCCCGCCAAATGCTACGGACCAAACACGATCGGCCTCGAGCGCAGGGGCTTTTCCCAGGAGAGCCGTGATGCGCTCAAACAGATGTGGCGGTTGTTGCACAACTCGAAGCTCAACACCTCACAGGCCATCGAGCGCATCGAGAAGGAGCTCGGCGGCCAGGAAGATGTTGATCTCGTTCTCGAGTTCATCGCGACCTCCGAGCGGGGTGTGATCCTCGGG
>PVMK01155410.1_pt1 | contig 11234 bp, 8 predicted proteins | sample 1853481 | NCBI WGS metagenome assembly PVMK01 (sample SAMN08533507, study PRJNA380276) | Marine sediment metagenome, whole genome shotgun sequencing project. | reverse complement strand
TGATATCTTCTCGACCGGCAACCACTGAGATTGGATATCCATTGGCAACAGCCTTGGCAAAAGTGCAAAGATCGGCTTTGATCCCCATGAGTTCCTGCACCCCACCTTTAGCAACGCGAAAACCGGTTTTGACTTCGTCAATAATAAGTACGACATCGTACTGGTCACATAAAGAGCGAACGTCTTGCATGTAGCTTTGCTCTGCCGTGATTGAACAACAATTGCCCATAATAGGTTCGATCAAAAATGCAGCGATTTTATCCGCTTCCCGTTTGAATAACTCCTCGACACGATTTGCATCATTGAGTGGCACAATATGTACCAGCTCTTTCAATACAGAGGGAATACCCTTGCTCTCTGCCTCCAGCACCGGTTCACCCTGTGATGGATCCCAATCATCAAGATCGACACCCCAGAGCACCTCACTAAACATACCATGGTAACCACCTTCAACCATGACATGGCATTCTTTACCAGTATGCGCGCGCGCCAGGCGTAAAGCTGCCATCACCGCTTCCGTTCCAGAATTGGAAAAACGCACCAGCTCTGCAGCTGGTACCATTTTTGATATCTTTTCTGCAACCGTGAATTCTCTTTCTGTAGCAAGTGCGAATACACCACCAATATCCATTCCAGCACGAGCGGCGGCATCTACTTCATCGTTTGCATAGCCTAGAATGGCCGGGCCATATCCCAGTCGATAGTCTATGTATTCGTTATCATCGAGATCCCAGATTCGAGCACCTTTGCCATGGGACACATAGATGGTCTTATCCTCTCCCCAATAGCGGAAATTGGAAGTAACGCCAAGCGGTAGTTGTAAATTTGCTTTTTGAAATTGTTGATTAGAATTTTTTAAACAGCGTGACACAATAATTGTCTCTTATACCTTCAATTTATGTTGTCAGGATGACACGGTCGTGATAGTTTGTCCATAAAAATGAATGAGCATTCATTCATTTTATCTAAAATAGTCGAATGTATTATGCATAAATTACGGGTAACCGATTGATCTTTCATTGCTATCTTTTATTGGAACAATAAATGACACAGTCAGAACTTAAAGTAACACCTAATAGCAGAACCGTTGCAAAAGAACGCCGACGACTACAGCTGATAAAGTCCACCATCAATAGTATCTCAAAACGCGGTATTGCCGGTACGACGATGGCTGATGTCACCCGGGACGCCGGTTTAAGTTTAGGAATTGTTAACCTGCACTTCCAAAGCAAAGAGAAATTATTTGAAGAGACTCTATTATATTTATCTGATGAGTATGAGGCATCATGGGTTAACGCCTTGAAAAATGCAGGTGATTCACCGGCTGAAAAACTCACAGCCATGGTTAAGTCGGATTTCAGTACCAAGGTCTGTGAGCGAAAAAAAGTAGCAGTGTGGTTCGCTTTCTGGGGAGAGGCAAAGTCCAGACCAACCTATCTGCACACATGTGCACAAAGTGATAAAAAGAATACCAAGATTGTGGCACAACTGTGTGAGGAATTAGCAAAAGAAACCAATAATACTGTTATCTGTCCAAAGGCATACGCCATTGGGCTAGCTGCTCTGACAAATGGCCTGTGGCTGGATATACTGATGACACCTGGTGAAATTACTCGGAAAGAAGCGTGTAGCATTTGTTTTGATTATTTGGCAGTTACATTCCCAGATCATTTCAATAATGAATAACGCTGCTGATAGTACAACCAGGCACAAGGCAGTACGATTAATTACCTAGGAATCTGGAATCTGCTGAGGCGCACGATAGGATGAGGATCTAATACAAATTTATGCCCTCTGGTTGATGCTGCGACAGGAAAGACAACGAAAACAGGACTTGCAACTCGCTAACAGTAATAATTATTAAGCATTAATTATGATGAAAACGTTGATTATTGAGTACGGTCAATATGATCAGCAGGAACATAATCGAAGATAAACGTTATCCTGTCTTCATCGCCCTTGTTCATGACACTGTGCCTTTTCTGGTTGTTAATTTCGTAACCCTGACCGACTTCCAGTTTATAGGGACATCCATCAATCATAAATCGTACACGGGAATTGGTTGTGATTGGCACATGGATTCGATGACCATGACGGAATGATGGATGTGAATCTAGATGTGGTTTGATTATCCCACCAGCAACCAGCTTTGCGGCCATGGCACGAATGATAGTACCTCCGGGGGAATAATGATTCTCTACAATATGGTGCATTATTGGGACGGCAACGTCAGCCAATCTATCCCAACCAGCCTCTTTACTCACTTCGATATCTGGCCAACCTGATCCATCGGTAAATACCATCACGATCGATTGCGTATAACTATGTACATCATACTCATTCTGGCGATAGTCATTCTCATGCCAGGCATCTTCCTCTTGTGAAAGGATTTCATGCTGCAGTGCTTCTATATCCAGAGTGCCAAGATTTCTTATTGGTGAATCTATATCCATAATTTATCAATATAACATTACAATTAATTTATCAGGAAAGAATAAGGTTCAAGTTAAAACTTAGTTAATTAACATTGTTCTAATGTAACACTCATAATTCTATTATATTTTATTATGTTGTTAAATAATTAATTTAATTATTAATACATATTTTCTATATATAACAAATAGTTATATATATTATTTGAATGAACGCTCATTCATTAATGGCTTGTATTCTACACCACTCTTGGACTAAGATACTGCATAATGACTTTATGTAATTTCTGGATCAGCTTTATTTAAAATCTATGAAACAACAATACTCAGCGGTACCTGGAAAAGTGATTATTATCATTATTAAATGACCACCACCTTAACCTAAAACGTATTACAAACAAGCACTACACAAGCACTTTTCACTTTATAAGCAAAAGCCCATGCCTGAATCAGTGAATGACCAATAATTATGTATGTAGTGTTTTAATAATTATGAAATAAACGAGAAATAAGTATGACGACTATTAAACAATGGTTACATGAAAATGCCATCGAAGAGGTAGAGGCAATCATCCCTGACTTTGCCGGCACCGGCAGAGGCAAGTTTGTACCTACCAAGCGCTACCTGGAAGATGAAGGTATTCGTATAGCGGAAGCACTTTTTACCCAAACTATTGACGGTGAATACACTGACTATGTCGATGACATCAATCCGACCGATGTTGATATGGAATTACGACCAGATCCTGAGTCTATCCGCATTGTTCCCTGGACGCCTCATCCAACGGCCCAGATTATTCATGATTGTTATCATCTGGATGGCACACCCGTGGAAACTGCACCCAGATACATATTGAAACGTGTTCTTGAGTTATATGACAACAAAGGCTTGAAAGCGGTAATTGCACCAGAGCTTGAGTTTTATCTAACAAAAGTCAATAGCGATCCTAATCAGCCTCTGGAAGCGCCAACAGGACGATCGGGTCGCCAGGATAAATCCCGGCGATCCTTCAGTATTGATGCCGTTAATGAATTTGATGATCTCGTCGAAACCATTTATAGCTATTCTGAGCAACAAGGTCTCAATCTGGAAACACTTACGCACGAGGATGGTGTTGCGCAGTTAGAAGTTAATTTTTTGCATGGCGATCCCCTGAATCTGGCAGATCAGGTATTTGCATTCAAACGTACTGTTCGCGAAGCAGCATACAAACATAATATCTATGCAACATTTATGGCTAAACCCCATCAAGAACAACCAGGAAATTCGATGCATATACATCAAAGCATCGTTAATAAAAAGTCAGGTAAAAATATTTTTGCCAGTAATAATGGCGAAATAAACTCTGTCTTTAAGAATTACATAGGTGGATTGCAAAAATATACTCCAGCAGCAATGTCACTATATGCTCCTAACGTCAATTCCTATCGACGAATAACACCGCATTATTCAGCACCTATTAATACGCACTGGGGAATAGACAACCGAACTGTTGGCTTGCGCGTACCAATATCCAGTGCTGAAGCAACTCGAATTGAAAACCGGATAGCTGGCGCTGATACCAACCCTTACCTGGCTCTCGCCGCTACACTCGCTTCAGGTTTCATGGGCATGGATGAAGAATTAATGCCGACTGCGCCACTAACGGATAGTGCGTATGAGCTTGAAATCTCTTTACCCAGAGATCTGGGATCTGCACTGGAACTTTTGGAGAGTTCTACATCTTTACGTAAAATTCTAGGAAATGAATTTATTAATCTCTATCTGGCCGTGAAAAAGCTGGAGTATGAAACATTTAACCAGGTCATCACACCCTGGGAACGAGAACATTTATTACTCAGGGTTTAAAGTTATGAACAAAACGACAACAAATAACACAGCACTGTGGCAAACATATGATCGTGAACATCACTTGCATCCTTTTACAGACACGAAGGAATTAGCAGAAAAAGGATGTCGGGTAATTACCCGTGCAGATGGTGTTTATATCTGGGATTCAGAAGGCCAACGACTGCTGGATGGGATGGCGGGTCTATGGTGTGTCAATGTCGGTTATGGCAGGAAGGAACTTGCTGATGCCGCCTATAAACAACTGCTTGAGTTACCTTATTACAATAATTTTTTCATGACATCTAATCCACCTGCAATCGAATTATCAAATTTACTTGCTGAAGTAGCGCCGTCACATTTAAATCATGTTTTTTACACAAACTCAGGATCCGAGGCCAATGATACGAATATCAGGTTAGTGCGACGTTACTGGGATCTTGCAGGAAGACCTGAAAAAAATATGATCATCAGCCGCTTTGATGCCTATCATGGAAGCACCATCGGTGCTGCCAGCCTTAGCGGACTAACAGCAATGCATGAACAGGGACATCTGCCTATCCCTGGTATAACCCATATCAATCCACCTTACTGGTATCGAGATGGTGGTGATCTCACTCCGGAGCAGTTTGGTCTTGAAACTGCTCGCCTACTGGAGGAAAGAATTAACGAACTGGGCGCAGATAATGTTGCGGCATTTATCGGTGAACCAGTTCAAGGTGCCGGTGGTGTCATTATTCCACCCGAATCTTATTGGCCTGAAATCCAGCGCATCTGTAACGAATATGACATCCTGTTAATTGCTGATGAAGTGATCTGTGGCTTTGGTCGACTCGGCACCTGGTTTGGTTCTAATTACTACCAGATAAAACCGGATCTGGCGACTATCGCCAAAGGTTTGTCTTCCGGATATATGCCGATTGGTGGCGTCATGGTTGGAGATCGTGTGGCCGACTTACTGATTGCAGAAGGTGAAGAATTTGCCCACGGTTTTACATACTCAGGCCATCCAGTTGCCTGTGCTGTGGCCATGGAAAATATAAATATTTTACGTAATGAAAATATGATTGAAAATGTAGGTAAGAACACCGGACCATATTTTCAAAATCGTTTACGTGAACTGTCCGATCATCCTTTAGTAGGTGAAGCAAGAGGCATTGGCTTAATCGGGGCATTAGAACTGGTAAAAAATAAGGACACCCGGGAGCGGTTTGAACCTTTAGGTGAGGTTGGAGGTATGTGTCGCAATTTTTGTTTTAACAACGGACTGATTATGCGTGCGGTAAACGACACCATGATCATGGCCCCTCCATTAAACATGACCAAAGAGAACATTGATGAAATGATTGAACTGGCAAACAAATGCCTTGATTTAACTGCAAAGGAACTGGGGATCTCATAATCAACAAAAAATATACTATTATCTGTTAACCATGGCTTGGCAACGTCAATTATTACGAGTCAACCTGAGTACATTAAGTTGCACTCGGGAGCCTTTGAACATGGAATGGACCCAATCCTATCTCGGTCAACGAGGGCTTGGCACAAAATATCTATTTGAAGAAATTGATCCTGGAGTCGATGCGCTTGCGCCAGAAAATAAATTAATTTTTGCGACTGGCCCGCTGACCGGAACCATGGCATCAACCGGTGGCCGATATTCTGTAATTACTAAAGGCGCATTAACAGGTGCCATAGCCTGTTCAAATTCCGGCGGACAGTTCGGTGCTGAATTGAAATTCGCCGGCTATGACATGGTAATCATTGAAGGCTGTGCGAAAAAACCCGTGTATCTCTTTATCGAAAATGATCGGGCTGAATTGATAGATGCTGATCATTTATGGGGTAAAACAGTATGGGAAACGGAACCAACCATAAAAAAGTCACACCATGACCCACTCATACGTGTTGCCTCTATAGGTCCGAGCGGTGAAAACGGTTGTCGCTTTGCCTGCATTGTCAACGATATGCACCGGGCGGCTGGACGTTCCGGTGTGGGTGCTGTGATGGGTTCAAAAAAATTGAAAGCGATTGCAGTAAGAGGTACTAAAGGTGTAAATGTTTCTAACCCAAAAGGGTTTATGCAGGCGACTAATGATACAAAAACTGCCATGCACGGTAGCGATGATCGCAAAGCATTAACCCGTGAAGGTACAATTTCGATGATGGATATCGCCAATGTCTTTGGCACACTGCCTACGCGAAACAACCGCGAAGTTCAGTTCGAGGGGGCAGATAAAATAAATGTTGATACCATGCAATCGCCAAATGCAAACGGTCATACAAACCTCGTTACTAACAGTGCCTGTTTCGGCTGCACGATAGGCTGTGGCCGTATCTGTCATATCGATCCGAACCATTTTTCGGTTAAAGATAAACCACAGTATCACGGTGCATCGGGTGGGCTGGAATATGAGACGGCCTATGCACTCGGCTCTGCAGTCGGTGTGGCTGATCTGGATGCCGGTACGTATTGCGGTTTTCTTTGTAACGAATACGGCATGGACCCGATTACTTTAGGTGGGTCTATCGCAGCGGCAATGGAATTATTTGATATCGGTGCGATAAACGAAAATGATACCGATGGTATTAAATTGGAATTCGGTTCCGCTGAAGCCTTGTGCCAAATCACGGAAGCCGTTGCAAAAGGAGAAGGGTTTGGACGTGACGTAGGGATGGGATCGAAACGATTATGTGAAAAATATGGACATCCCGAACTCTCCATGACAGTCAAAGGACAGGAATTTGCTGCCTACGATGGTCGCAGCATGCAGGGCATGGGACTTGCTTACGCCACCAGTAATCGTGGTGCCTGCCACTTGCGTGCCAGTCCTTATGATGATGATTTTGAAACCACAGAACCGGAAACCAAGGCACAGGTAGTTAAAGAATCCCAGGACTATATCGCTGCTGTTGATTCTAGTGGTTTGTGTCTGTTTCCTGGTGATGTCGGTATGACAGAGGAACATTTTGCAGCCCAGATTGACACAGCCTGTGAGGGAGAGTGGACACTGGAACGATTAAATGAAACTGGTGAACGGATCTGGAATCTGGAACGACAGTTTAATCTACTGGCCGGTTTACAATCGAAGACGATAACTTACCCACCAGAATACTGACTGAACCCGCTCCCAGTGGTTCCGCAAAAGGCCTGGTCTGTCGTCTGGATGAGATGTTGCCAGAATATTATAAGTTAAGGGGTTGGGATATAAAGGGTGTACCTTTAGTAGAAACTCTGGCACGACTTGGTCTTTCCGAATAATACAAACACATAAATTAAATAAAACCATTTAAAAAAGTCATCAATCAACTCAGCTATTTCAGTGTCACATGAGTCATGCCTATTAATATTCCCCAATCCCACTGCAATTCTTATTATGCAGCGACTGTAAACGAAATTGAGAAGTATCCTCAACTTGAAGGTGCACATAACTGCGATGTTTGTATTATTGGTGGCGGTTTTACCGGCATCTCCTCAGCACTAGAACTTGCTGAACGCGGCTATAAAGTCAGTGTTATTGAAGCAATTGTATCGCATGGGGAGCATCCGGTCGCAACGGCGGTCAGACTCATTGGGGCATCAGCGAGAAGGACGCCTAAACAAATTTCAGGATAAAGATATATCCGATCTCATATGGAAGATGCACTGGGCAGGTAACGAAATCGTCAAACAACGCGTCGAAAAATACAATATTAATTGTGACCTCAAATTCGGCTATATTGATGTCGCTATCAAACCACGACATGAGCGAGCTCTGCAGGATGCATACGAAACACTACAGCAGCACAATTTCCCGTATGAATTCAGAATGGTGCCAAAAGAAGAAATGTGGGACACATTGGGAACTAAAGCTTATAAGTCCGGTTTGATCAATATGGCCAATGGGCATCTGCATCCATTAAATCTATGTCTTGGTGAAGCTGCAGCAGCAACGCAACAAGGTACGAAGATATACGAAAGATCCCCCGTCACTCGTATTGAACATGGCAACAAACCAAAAGTTCATACGGAAAAAGGTTTTGTTGGGTGCGATTTCGTCATCCTCGCAGGTAACGCCTATCATTCCCTGGAACAACAAAAGCTGAGTGGCATAGTATTCCCGGCTGGCAGCTATATTATCGCTACTGAACCTTTATCTGATGAACTGGTTAATGAAATCAATCCTATGGACATGGCTGTGTGTGATCCAAATTATGTACTCGACTATTACAGGTTGAGTGCAGATAAGCGCATGTTATTTGGTGGCCGTTGTAACTATTCCGGGCGTGATCCTCAAAGTATTCAGGAAACCATGTTGCCGAGAATGATAAAAATATATCCACAACTGGAAAACGTAAAAATAGATTTTGAATGGGGTGGAAAAATTGGCGTAGTGATTAATCGCATTCCACATATTGGCAGGATTGATAAGAATATTTTCTATGCACAAGGATATTCCGGCCATGGCCTAAATGTCACACACCTGGCAGGACAGATTTTGGCTGATGCTATTTCAGGAACATATGAACGATTTGATATTTTTGAAAAAGTGAAACATTTTCAAATTCCGGGTAGTCAATGGATTGGCAATCAACTGGTTGCTCTCGGCATGATTTATTTTCGGTTAATGGATTTAAGATAGATATAATCTCTTTAATTAAATCCTGTTTTAAAAACCGAAATTACCACTGGGCATTGCTGGATAATCGCCAACAGAGCCACCCGACTTATCAACTTGCTGTATTGCAGCCTCCATAATATCAAGACCTTCAAGCAACACTTGTTCATCCATATTTAAAGCCGGATACATTCTAACAGTGGGGTCCCCACCACAAATAGCCCACACGCCATTAATTAACATTGCATTGCGAACAGCTCGGGCAACAAAGATATTATTGCCATCTTCTTCCGGGCTTCTGAATGACACGCCCATCAACAAGCCTAAACAGCGCACTTCAGCAACGATAGAATATTTTTCTGCCCAAGCCGACATTCGCTGATTTGCAACATCGCCCAAATGCTTAGCATGATCAACAATATTATCGCGCTGGTAAATCTCTAATGTTTTTATACCGGCGGCACAGCCTGCAGGTGTGCCAGCAAAGGTGCTGCCTGCCGATGCCCGGGGATTATCACCAAGAATTTCATCCTTTGCCGCAATCCCCGCGCAAGGCTCTATGCCACCAGAAAGGTTTTTACCAACAACCAAAATATCCGGTATCACATCATAGTGTTCAACACTCCACATGGCCCCGGTTCGACCTAAACCCGTCAGCACTTCATCCGCAATCATCAACCAATCATGCTCGTCGCATATTTTGCGAATACCCTGGATAAAATCAATAGAAGGAATCCAATTGCCCCCTTCAGCTAAACCGGGCTCAATTAATATTGCGGCAATATTCTCAGCTGGTGCAATATACGTTGGAATATGCACTTGCAGGTACCACAAGCAATAATCAATATATTGCTGCTGTGTCATGCCCGCCGGAATCTTTTCCGAGTAAGGATAAGGTGCTTTGATCACACCACCGGTCCAGGCCTCCATATATAAATTATAATCGCTATTATATCCGCTGATCATTTTTGTGCCCAAACCTTCACCATGGAAAGACGAAGTGAAACTGATGATGTTACGCCGCTGCTTGTAACACAAAGCAAGATGAACGGCAGATTCTGCAGCCTCAGTGCCAGACACCTCAAAACTAAAACGTGGCAAAGCCTGTTGCGGCATAATCTCGGCTAACATTTCTGCCAACTCAAAACGCAATGGATGCTCCCAATGAAAGCCATAACGCTGATGGGCAGCATGAACCGCTTCTATAATTTCAGGATGACAGTTACCTAATGGATTTGTCGCCCAGCCATTTTGAAAATCGATATAGCGATGGCCATCCATATCCCAAATAAAATCACCTTCAGCACGATCAACAATAATTTGTGCCGGCGAACTAAAACCTTTCGCTTCTGCTTTCGCCGCTTCAGAGGAATATCGCAGACCATGGCGAAAAAACTTTATCCCTGTCTGCAGTAGTTGCGTAGTTTTAGAACCTGGTAATTTATAATTCATGATGCTTCCATTTTAGTAAACAAAATATAACGATTTTTTCGCATAATATTTAAACGCTGATTAGTTGAGAATAATAATTTGATTCCACATCAGTAACACCTTGGGTAGACATTTTGAATTCATATTTTGTGTCACAAGGGAACATTCATCGATGGAGATCACGAGCTCCGATCAATCGTCTCGTAAATTGATTCGTAATACCAACTAATCTTTTTTCTTTATTGCGAAACTTGATTTGGCCAAAGTCAGAAAACATGCAGATGAAATACCCGCAGATCCAAATATCATGCACATCACCATGATTTGATATCTCACCGCAATATGCGGTGAAACACCGGACAGTATTTGTCCGGTCATCATGCCAGGTAACGATACCAGCCCGACTGCAAACAGCATATTGATCGTCGGAATGAGTGAAGCGTGCAAAGCAGTACGACGAGCATTTATCAGAGGCACACCATTTGCGATTTCTGATTCATAACGTTCCGCAGCCAGACTCACCGAATTCATAGCATTGGCGAATATCATGCCGGCTAGCGGGATCATGTAGTGCGGCAGGAACCAAGGTTGTAATTCCAGCACGAACTGGGTGACCAGCCATAGGGTACTAATCCCACTAATTGAAATCGAGATAAAAGCTATTAGGTAATTGCGTATTCCTTTCTGTTTAATTGGTCGAATGGCGATCCAGCTGGAGGCAATCAGCATGACGGCCAAAACCAGGATCACGACCCATACATTATCAGTTTCAAAGATGTATACCAGAGCATATCCAATTAAAAGTAGTTGGATCAGCATCCTGATAACGGCATAAATCGACGTTCGTGCGCCCAAAGACCACATATGCAAAATACTGATAACAATCATGACCGGCACAAAGGTCAATACTAGATTGGAAATGGGAATAAGTTGGACCGCACTATT
>PVMK01162049.1_pt1 | contig 11235 bp, 15 predicted proteins | sample 1853481 | NCBI WGS metagenome assembly PVMK01 (sample SAMN08533507, study PRJNA380276) | Marine sediment metagenome, whole genome shotgun sequencing project. | reverse complement strand
GCGTTGAGGATGGAAGAGCCCGATTCCGCGAGATTTTCTGTACCGTGCTGGAACTACACGGTAACGACCTGCCCGATTACAGGCCCTGCGAAGAAGCCCTGACCCGGCTAGGCGCCGAGCCGGTGGGATCCGGGGACTCCTGTCGACACCGGGCGGTCCCGGACAGGCCTGATGGTCGGTATTGTGCCCGGCGTAGGCTGGGAGTGTATCGAGGGCTGGCTCAATCACGATGAACTTGCGACCGGCCACATCGGCGAGATGGGCTTCAAGGGATTCCGCATTCGGGTAGACGGTCTTTCCGGGACGGAAACCAATGCCCGCCAGATCCGGGACGCGATACTTGCTCTGCCGCCCGAAGACCAGGACCGGCCCCTGGTACTGATTGGCTATTCGAAAGGCGCCCCGGATATCCTGCAGGCGATCGTCAGCTATCCCGAGTTGCGCGAACGGATCGTTGCAGTGATAAGCGCGGCGGGCTCCATTGGGGGATCCCCACTGGCCATTCCCGGCAGAACAAAAAGACCTGGGCATCATGAAATACGTGCCCAAATCAGAGTGCACGGCCGGAGACGGCGGCGCGATGGACAGCCTGCGGCCACTCACCCGCCAGACCTGGCTGGCGCGTAACCCTTTGCCGCAGGACCTGAAATACTACTCGCTGGTCACCCTGCCAGAGCCGGAACGTATCTCATCAGTCATGGGCACGACCTACAAGCAGCTTGCACAGATCGACTCCCGCAACGACGGCCAGGTGTTGTTTTACGACCAGATCATTCCCAACAGCACCCTGCTTGCCTACATCAACGCCGACCACTGGGCTCTGGCGGTACCCATTGCCCGTTCGCATTCTTTCATCGGTTCAACCCTGGTCGATAAAAATGACTATCCGCGCGAAGCCCTGCTCGAAGCCATCCTCAGGTTCGTCGAAGAAGATCTCGCAAAGCAGAACGGCAGATAAAAAATCTACGTTTGATAGTTAACCTTCCTCGACAGACTTACTTATTTCTTGCATCATTCGGGGCCTGATCACCATTAAGGCGGGCTCAGTGTTCGGATCTAAAAAATTCAACGTGATCTTGTGTCACGCCATTTTGAGCATAGCAATGGCGGTGATTCCAGCTGCCGGCACACTGGCGGGGGGTGGGCTGGTGCTCGAGGACGATGTCTGCATCATCCGGATTGATTTCTACTCGGCTCACTTCACCGCTTATCAGCCGGACACCAGCGGCAATACACAATTCTGCCGGAACCTGCCGGATACCGGTGAAACCATTTTTGTGCTGGATTACCTGCACCAGAGTCTGCAGGAAGTGCCGGTGAGTTTCCGGATCATCAAGGACGTGACCGGGCAGGGCCGCTTCGTCAAGCTGAAGCATGTCGAAGCAATCGGGGATATCGAGCAGCACACGGTATTCTACCAACCCCCCATCGTTCGACCGGACGCTTCCTTCAAAATCGAGTATGACTTTGTCGAGGAGGGCGCATACATAGGCATCGTCACGGCCGGACACCCCAGCAAAGACACAATTTACACTGCGGTCTTTCCTTTTGAAGTAGGGGGCTCGAATTTCACCTGGCTGGCTGCACTGTTTCTGCTGCTGGCGGGTGCAGCATTCTATACCGTGCGCCGTATTGACCGCTCGAGGCAGGCAGCGCTTGAGAAGGAAACGGTGCAATGATCGGGCGCCGATTGTTCGCGGCAGCCCTGCTTCTGGCGCTGCTTTCTTACCCGCCACAGTGGTATCCGATATCCCTCCGCTTGCAACTGACCGAGTGGTTCGGCGCCGCGGGTTTCCGTGCCCTTCCTTCTTCGGTGGAAGCAATCGCCACTGAAGCGGAGGAATTTTGCCCACCGGACCCGGAGGCCTGGCGTGACCGCCAGTCGATCGAAGGTGTGGAAATCGGTGCATCTGCGTCCTGCGTGGCCGATAATCCATTTGCAGTTGCGGCCTTCGTTCGTGGCACCAACAATGTGGACCAGGCCACCTTGCTGAAAAGCGGCCTGACCGCTGATGCGGTAGTGAAAGGCCGCGATCTGGACGGCGATGGAGATCCGGACGAGATCCACATCCGGCTCGAAGTTGCCGAACTCAATGGCGGGTCCGCCCTGGTTGCCGGCCCGGTTACCCAATACGAGATTGCACCGGGCATCCGGCCGGGATTATGGGTTTTCGCTCCAAAGTTTACCGGTATGGCAGTAGAAAATTTCGGATCCAGGCGAGCCAGACGTTCTTTGCGCCTGCCCTCACCCGCCATTCGCATCGAGCAGGGTGACAAGGTACGGATCACGCTGGAAAACACCCATTACATGCCACACACGCTGCACTTACACGGCGCCGACCACGGTTTCGTCGATGTCAGCGGTGAAGGCAATGACGGCGTTCCCCTCACCAGCGAGATACCCGTGATGCCTGGAGATGCACGCACCTACGAGCTGAGCCCGCGCCAGGCTGGAACCATGTTCTATCACTGCCATGTGCAGCCTCATGTGCACGTCATGATGGGGCTGCAGGGCCTGTTTATCATCGAGGAAAACAGGCCGGACAACTGGCTGCAGACCATGAACATCGGCGCCGGCCTGGTCCGTGCGCCATCGCGCTCGACGCGAGAGGATTTCGATCGCGAGTACGACCTGCATTACCTCGATCTGGACAAGCAATTGGGCGAACGGATTCAACGCTATAACGATCCCCGTCTGATCACCCGTTCGATGCACCGGGACTACGACATTACAGATTCAACAGTGGACTATTTCACCCTCAATGGCCGTTCGTTTCCCTACACCTTCAGGGAATCACTGCTGGTAGGCAAAGACGATGAGCGCATCAAGCTCAGGGTAGTGAATGGCGGTGCTAAAGGCATCGCCCTGCATACACACGGCCATAAATTCACCGTCACTCACCGTGATGGTGTTGAATTGCCAGAAATTTCACGCACCCCCCAGGACGTGCTGTGGCTGGCAACCACCCAACGCGCGGACCTGGCGCTGGAGTTGGTGAATGATGGCTTGCACGCCTATGGACCCCGGCATCTGGCTGTTTCATGATCACCAGTACAAGGGCATCACCAACGACGGCATTGGACCCGGCGGTAATATCAGCGCCATCGTGTACGCACAGTACCTGGATGAGGCCGGCTGGCCACAGACTCGAGGCGTGCCCTGGGACCAGTATTTCACCCAGGCTTATTACCGCAAGGAAATACCGGTTTGGGAGCGTTACGCACCGGGCCTGTTTTCGGATACCGGATTTGACTGGCTGATGTTGCTGCGTGTGCTAGGACTGGCGCTGGCGTGCGGCATCATGGCGGCTGTGATGGCCAGCGCACTTTTTGGTCGAGGGAGGAGCCGGGTCGTGAATCCCAGCGCTTTATTTGCTGCCTGCCTGATGCTCCTGCTGCCCATCGTCGGGGCCAGCCAGGATAGCGTCGATCATTCAGAACACGGCAGCCATCAGATGTCAGTGGACCCGGCCGGGGTGGTGATGAACGAAAACCGTAACGTACTTCCGCGCGATTGCAGCGAAATCAGTGGCGACTACGCCTTTACCATTCACGCCGGGGAGAAAATACGCCAACGATGTCCCCGGCATGATCTTCGGCATGAGCGAGCACGAAATCCGTGTGCCGCCCTGCAGCCGGGTCGAGATTACCTTCGTAAACGAGGACAAGGTGCGTCACCAATGGATGGTGCACGGCTTGCCCAGGTACCTGTATCCGGCTGGAATGTTCCACATAGAAGCTTCGGGCGGGCACCGCAAGACTGGCACGTTCATCGTACCCGGCGACGACCGCACCTACCTGGTTCACTGTGACATGGCGCAGCACATGGAAAAGGGCATGAGAGGCCAGTTGGTGGTGGGCAAAGGCAGCGGTAAGCTGTGGGGTGTGGCGGGCGTCAGCGATGAGTTCTACCGCCACTCCTACCTGCCACCGTATGCGCCCTTGCTGGCGGCTCTGGTCTTCACCATCGCGTTCCTGGCATCACTCTGGATTTCAACAAAATCGTAGATATTCTTATTCAAGAACCATTCTTAACTGATTGATTTTATTATCCCAAGATATTGATTTTCAGAGAAAACTTTTAAAGCCCAAATAAATGTGAGACACTCGCTCACAGTCCGGGCTTCCGTGTTCCGGTCCGGACCAACCAGAAATAACCCGTTAAATCAGTAGAAAACAGGGCTGAAATAACTAATTACCAGGCAATAAAAGCTGGCAAAACACGCGGGGTTGAATTATGAAATGCATGTACTATCTTGCTCCCTCTCTGCTTAGCACACAGCAAATTTCCGACGACCTGATAGACCTCGGTATCGCAGACTGGTTCGTCCATGTCATCTCCAAAGACGAGGCCGGGCTGAAGAAAGAACACCTTCACTCAGCCAACTGGTTAGAAACTCATGACCTGCTCAGAGACGGTTTTATCGGCGCTAATTTAGGTTTCTTCGCCGGTGTTGCCGCCGCAGGGGCTGTAATGTTTCTGCAGCCATTCGGTCCGGAAACACCCGGTGTGGTCTATTTTTTCCTGATCGTTGTGGCAACCCTGTTCGGCGCCTGGGTCGCGGACTGACCGGGATAGACAGCGAGAACCGCAAAATTCGTCGTTTTCATGATGATATCGAGGCCGGCAAATACCTGCTGCTGATTTACGCGCCCAAGGGGCACGGCGAGGATGTGAAAAGCATGATGAAACGAGAAGCACCCCGAAGCAAGGCATGTCGCCACAGACAGCCATTTTATCAACCCATTTAGCCGGGTACGACGCAAAAAGCGCGCGCAGTCAGGCCGATCAAGCCTACGAATAAAACACCCGGAAACAAAGGAGCTGAATATGGCAATTGCTGTTGGAATTATTGTACTGATCGTAAGCACTGTCCTTTTTCATTTCCTGAGTCCCTGGTGGCTAACACCCATTGCATCAAATTGGTCTTTACTCGACACCAACCTCAATCTCACCTTTTTGGTCACAGGTGTCGTTTTTATTATCCTCAACCTGTTCCTCGTCTGGGTGATCATCAAGTACCGGCACCGGGAGGGCAGCAAGGCGGATTACGAGCCGGAGAATAAAAAGATTGAATGGTGGCTCACCAGCATCACGACCGTAGCAGTAGTTGCGATGCTGGCGCCGGGTCTGTGGGTATGGGCCCTGGTTGTCGAGGTACCGGATAACGCCAGAGAGGTCGAAGTGGTTGGCCAGCAATGGCACTGGAGTTTTCGCTTCCCCGGTGAGGATGGCGTACTCGGCCAGGTCGATGTGGGTCAGATGAGTGTGGAAAACCCCTTTCGGTATGAAGCCGGACGACCCGGCTGGCCGGGACGACGTTCTGATCGCCAATGGCGAGCTTCACTTACCGATCGATACGCCTTACAAAATGGTCCTGCGATCCAAAGACGTATTACACAATTTCACCGTACCGCAGTTCCGGGTGAAGATGGACCTGATTCCCGGCATGACGCCTTATGTCTGGCTGACGCCAACACGGATCGGCCGCTACGACATTCTGTGCGAAGAACTCTGCGGCATCGGACATTTCGCAATGCGCGGGGCAGTCGTGGTCGATGAGCAGGCCACTTTCGATGACTGGCTGGCCAGCTACCCGACTTATGCCGAAGTATTGGAACGCCCCGCTCCGGACAAGGTGGCGGGACAGGCCCTGTACCCGGTCTGCAGCGCTTGCCATGGCGCCCGGGGCGAAGGTAACGAGATGCTCAACGCGCCCAAACTGGCAGGCCAGCAAGGCTGGTACCTCAAGCGGCAGTTGAAGAACTTCAAGTCGGGATTGCGCGGCAGCGATGCCAGCGATACGTTTGGTGCGCAGATGGCGCCGATGGCGGCCACCCTGGTTGACGATGCCGCAATCGACAACGTGGTGGCTTACATAACTTCTCTCGAAGAAACTGATTCTACCGTCAACGGTCAGCGGTGATGCAGAGAGGGGTGAGAAAATATTCATTACCTGCAAATCCTGTCATGGGGACGAAGGACAAGGCATTTGGGCCTTGAATGCACCGCGCCTCAAGGGCGTGAATGACTGGTACATTGTGCGGCAACTGAATAATTACAAACAGGGAATCCGCGGATCGCACCCGCAGGACCTTTATGGTAAACAAATGACGCTGATGGCGGGTGTCTTGCGTAGTGATCAGGCCATCAATGACCTGGTGGCCTACATCAACACCTTGTGAAAACAGTGAGGAGCAAAATGTACGGGAGCGTAATCTGATGGCGTATGTTGCAATAGCGGACCGGGATCATGAACAACACCTGCATGAGCCCCCAGTCGTTTGTCACCAAGTACATCTGGAGTCAGGACCACAAGGTCATTGCGATCCAGTACTCATTGACCGCCATTGCCATTGGCCTGGTGGCCCTGGTGCTCAGCCTGGCCATGCGCCTGCAACTGGGATTCCCGGATACCATCTCCTTCATTACGCCTGACGAGTACTACCAGGCCATCACCATGCACGGCATGATCATGGTGATCTACCTGCTGACGGCCTTGCTGCTCGGCGGCTTCGGCAACTATCTGATCCCGCTCATGATCGGAGCACGGGACATGGTTTTCCCGTTCATGAACATGGTCAGTTACTGGGTCTACCTGCTTTCGGTATTGGTGCTGGTTTCCAGTTTTTTCATCAGCGGTGGGCCGACCGGGGCGGGATGGACACTGTACCCGCCACAGGTCATTCTGCCGGGGACGCCGGGTGTCGACGGCGGCATTGTACTGATGCTGCTGTCACTCGTATTGTTCATTGTGGCTTTCACCATGGGCGGTCTGAATTACGTCACAACGGTGCTCCAGGCCCGTTGCCGCGGCATGACAATGATGCGCATGCCGCTCTCGGTGTGGGGCATTTTTGTCGCCACCATCCTTGGCCTGCTGGCCTTCCCTGCATTGCTGGTGACCGGCATCATGCTGCTGCTGGACTCAGTGATAGGCACCAGCTTCTTCATGCCGGCACTGCTGTCCATGGGAGAGGTGTCGGAACACGAAGGCGGCAGTCCCATCCTGTTCCAGCATCTGTTCTGGTTCTTCGGGCACCCTGAAGTGTATATCGTTGCGCTGCCGGCTTTTGGTGTGATCTCGGACCTCGTCGCAGTGCACGCGCGCAAAAATATCTTTGGCTACCGCATGATGGTGTGGGCCATCCTCGCCATCGGCGTGATCTCATTTGTGGTCTGGGCGCACCACATGTACGTCAGCGGCATGAACCCTTATTTCGGCTTCTTTTTTGCCACCACGACACTGATTATCGCGATACCAACGGCGCTGAAAGTCTATAACTGGGTGCTGACACTGTGGCGCGGCGACATCCATATGACGGTACCGATGCTGTTCGTGATCGGTTTCATTTTCACCTTCATCAACGGCGGCATCACCGGACTGTTCCTCGGCAACGTGGCGGTTGACATGCCGCTCTCTGACACCTATTTCGTGGTTGCCCACTTCCACATGGTGATGGGCGTATCGCCCATCCTGGTGATTTTCGGCGCGATCTATCACTGGTATCCGAAGATCACCGGGCGCATGCTGAACGACCGACTGGGGAGGATTCACTTCTGGGCCACGCTGTTCGGTACTTATGCGATCTACCTGCCAATGCACTATCTCGGCATTCTTGGCTTGCCGCGGCGCTATTACACCATGGGCGAGACCTCCTTCATCCCGGATTCGGCACAGGCGATGAATGCCGGCATCTCCATCGCCGCGCTGTTCGTGGCACTGGTACAGTTGATCTTCCTGTTCAACCTGTTCTGGAGCCGCACCCACGGCAAACCCTTCTGGCGGCAACCCGTGGAAGGCAACAACCCTGGAATGGCAGACGCCGCAAACACCACCCGTGCACGGCAACTGGGGGCCGGATTTGCCGGTGGTCTACCGCTGGGCCTACGACTACAGCGTGCCGGGCGCAGCACAGGACTATGTTCCACAAACCATGGCGCCGGAAGACGTTCCCCTGACAGACGCCGGAGACGCCAGGGACGAAGGCGAACGCGCATGAGTTTTCTGAGCAAAATCACGACCAGGCCCATGGGAGCATGTCGGGGACATGGAAGATTTGCACGGTGCGTTTGACAACGGCTATGCGGCAAGTCGAACGGGCTTGTTTCTGTTTCTGGCGGTGGTCAGCAGTTTTTTCCTGTTGTTCATTATCACGTACCACACCAGGAGCCAGTTTCCGGACTGGGAGGTGCTTGCCGACCCGCGCATCCTGTGGGTCAACACGGCCGTGCTGGTACTGGCAAGCGTGGCCTTGCAAATGGCCAGCAACGCGGCCAAAAAGAACAATAGAAGCAGTATGCGCAACTTACTGATTACCGGTGCCGTGCTGACGCTGGCATTCATTGCCGGGCAATTGATCGCCTGGGATCAGATGGTGGCAGCGGGGTATTACCTTCGTGATAACCCGGCATACGCCTTTTTCTACCTGCTCACCGGTCTTCATGCCCTGCACCTGTTGGGTGGCATGTGGTTCCTGGGCCGCCTGGGTTTTCGAATGAACCAAACCGGACAAGGGGAAAAAGTACTGCAAAGCGTGAAGCTGTGCGCCACCTACTGGCATTATTTATTGATCGTATGGCTGGTCCTGTTCACCCTGTTGCTGAGGACATGAGGATGATAGGCATGACAGAAGAAACACTGGCAGTTTCCACAGGTATCGGGGCAGACCCGTCCGGCCTTAAAGGAGTAGTGACCGACTGGTCGCATGACCGGCAGGCTTTCCAGGTGCCCTGGGGCAAAGGCCATGATGTGGATCTTCCTGCTCAGCGACACCTTTATTTTCTCCTGCTTCCTGATTGGTTATATGAACGTCAGGATGACGACCACGGTCGCCTGGCCGAACCCCAGTGAAGTTTTTGCGCTCAGTTTCGGCGGCCAGCCCATCCCGCTGATCCTGATCGCCATCATGACCTTCGTTCTGATCACTTCCAGTGGGACAATGGCTCTGGCGGTCAATTATGGTTACCGTAAGGACAAGAAAAAAACGGTTCTGCTGATGCTGGCCACCGCTGCCCTGGGGTGTGATGTTTGTCAGCATGCAGGCTTTTGAGTGGACCAAGCTGATTATGGATGAGGGCGTGCGGCCCTGGAGCAACCCGATGGGTGCGGCACAGTTTGGTTCTGCTTTCTTCATGATTACCGGCTTTCATGGCCTGCACGTTTCGGCCGGTGTGATTTACCTGGTCGTCATCGCCAAACGGGTTGGCACGGGGTACTACGACCGCAACCGCGGGGGCAATTATGAAATGGTCGAAATTGCCGGGCTGTACTGGCATTTCGTAGATTTGGTATGGGTATTCATTTTCGCGTTCTTCTATTTATGGTGATTCGTTGAAAAGCAGTCATCAGGAAGAACCACCGGGAGACATTAACCATGGCGCACGCTGAAGTAATCCCACGCAGAAGGACACCAACAACATCCACTGGGCATTTATCTCGGGGTATGGGCCTTACTGTTCGTGCTCAGCGGATTTTCCTACGCGGTGGACTATTTTCAGCTGCAGGGTTTGCTGCGCTGGTCCCTGATCATCCTGTTCATGCTGCTCAAGGCCGGATTCATCATCGGCATCTTCATGCATATGGCCTGGGAGCGCCTGGCCTTGATTTCCGCCATCCTGCTGCCGCCGCTGTGCCTGCTGATATTCATCGGCCTGATGGCTACCGAAGCAGACTACACCTACCTCGCCCGCCTGGTGGCTTTTCGGTCCAGCCGCTGAAATCGCAGCGGCTCATCATTGACTAATATGCAGAATTTAATCGGGGGGCGGGTTCGGCAGAGGTCAGGGCATGTTGATTTTCCGGCAACTATTTAATCCACGGCCCAGCACTTACACTTACCTTCTTGGCGATGACCAAAGCCATGAGAATCAGCGCCGCGAGCTTCCGCCTCGCCGTGGCCGGGTAAACGGACAACTGCGGAAAACGCTTTTCCATGTGGTCGATGATAACCGTTGTGTCCTGCCAGACATCATCTTCAGGCGTCTGCAATACCGGGATGTACTGCACCCCGGTTTTTTTTAAACACTACCAAATACCGCCAAGCGCAACTGTGATTGCCTGGCCGCTGACGCCGCTCGACTCCTCGGAGGCGAGGAAAGCAATCATCTCAGCCACTTCCCGGGGCGTGGCCACACGGCCCGGCGGATACAGGGCAGCACGTTCATCCCATACCTGCTCCGGCGTAATGCCACGCTCCTTCGCTTCCGCGCGGGCCGAACGCTCGGCCATTTCCGTACGCACCCAGCCAGGCAGTACGGCATTCGAGGTGATGCCATAAGCGCCCCCATCCTGCGCTACCGAGCGCATCAAGCCGATCAGGCCGTGCTTGGAGCTGCTATACGCACTTCCGGCATGCTCAGCGTGCTCGCCAGCCGTCGAGCTCGTGTAAACCGCGCGCCCGTAACCGCGCTCAACCATGCCCTTGAGTATCAGCCGCGAGAGGTGAAACGGCCCGTCCAGGTTGATGCGCATCGTCTCGTCCCAGATCTTCCTATCCTGCTCCCAGATCACCCGCTCGTGGGCTGAACCAATGCCGTGATTGCATACGAAGATTTCAATCGGTCCCAACCGTTCTTCGGTCTGCGAAACCGCCAACGCGCAGCCGTCGGCCGTGCCCAGGTCGGCCACTGTGTAGTCCAGGCCTGTGGCCGCCAATTCCTGCTCGTTACGCGCGATACCCATAACACGGGCGCCGCGTGAAGCCAGCAACTTCGCTACCTCACGCCCAATCCCGCGGCCTGCACCGGTAACCAGCGCAACCCGTCTCTCGACTCCAGCCATGTTTCTCTCCTTGCAGCACCAAACCGCATTATGCAGACTAAGGCGACAGTATAAAGAAGAAACCGGTGGTCTCGGATACAATGAACGAACCTACAGCATGGACCCCTGGCTTGGAAACCTACCACACATTAACCGATGCCATTGGCAACACGCCCCTGATTCATCTGCGCCAGGCTTCCGAACTGACCGCTTGCACCATTCTTGGCAAGGCCGAATTCATGAACCCGGGCGGCTCGATAAAAGACCGGGCGGCCAAGTACATCATCCTCGACGCCGAGGAGCGCAGTGAACTGGAGCCCGGCGGTGTCATCGTTGAGGGCACAGCCGGCAATACCGGCATCGGCCTTGCCCTGGTCGGAAATGCGCGCGGATACCGCACGGTAATCGCCATCCCCGATACTCAATCCGAAGAGAAGAAAGACACGCTGAGGCTGTTCGGCGCCGGGTTGCA
>PVMK01126800.1_pt1 | contig 11235 bp, 10 predicted proteins | sample 1853481 | NCBI WGS metagenome assembly PVMK01 (sample SAMN08533507, study PRJNA380276) | Marine sediment metagenome, whole genome shotgun sequencing project. | reverse complement strand
GGAATTTTTATAACCCAACCAGGATAAACCGGAACTAAACAGGAAAAAATAATCACGAAAGCACGAAATAACGAAAACACGAAAAAAAGACGACTTAAATTTCGTGCTTTCCAGCTTTCGCGTTTTCGTGATGAAAAAGGCTTGCTATAAAATGCAAAGAAATAATTATTAAGAATCTAACTTGAATCATGCGGAAGTTACTGCAATGATCACGTTCTGTCAAATCATCAAAGTGGTTCGGTAGATTGACAAATTTCGTCGATTCTGTAGAATGAATCCTACGTCAGGCATCTAATAACCGATGACTATTAACAAATAACCCCATCTTGTTGGGGTATCGCGAGTTCAAATCCGGGGAAGAGACGATGAAAAAGATGGATTGTCCTGGTTTTCAGACTGCGGGTGTTGCTTCAGGACTGAAGAAAAATGGTAAAAAAGATCTTGGACTTATATATTCTGAAGTTCCGGCAACCGTTGCCGCGATGTTTACCCGCAACCTTGTCAAAGCGGCGCCGGTTCTTCTTGATCAGCAGCGAACCGCCAACGGGTCCTGCCGGGCGATTATCGTCAACAGTGGCAATGCCAACTGCTGCACCGGGGAGCAGGGCATGCTGGATGCCATTCGCATGGGGCGCCTGGCTGCACAGGGACTCATGGTTGATGAAGAAGACGTGCTGGTGGCATCCACCGGGGTGATCGGTGAACCATTGCCGGTTGAAAAAATTGAATCCGCCGCTCCCGGTTTAATCAAAGCGCTTGCTGCCGACGGCCTATCTGATTTTGCCGAAGCGATCATGACCACGGACACGGTTGCCAAGGTTGTCAGCCGCCGCGGCGAACTGGCCGGCAAGTCATTTACGGTAAGCGGGCGATCAAGGGGGCCGGCATGATCCGTCCCGATATGGCCACCATGCTGTGTTTTGTAATGACCGATATCGTTGCCCAACCGCAAGTTCTGCAGCAAACGCTCAATAAAGCGGTTGATCGATCGCTGAATCGCATGACGGTGGACGGCGATACCAGCACCAATGATACGGTCCTTTTGATGGCCAATGGGCACTCAACGGTCAAGGTGATCAGCGAGACTCAAAAGGATGTTTTTCAAGCCGTCCTCAATGAGGTAATGATTGGTCTGGCCAAATGGCTGATTAAAGATGCCGAAGGTGCCACCAAACTGGTTGAGATAGTCGTTAAAGGCGCCAAGACAAAAGCGGAAGCACATAAAATCGCAGACACCGTGGCCAATTCGCCGCTGTTTAAAACCGCTCTTTTCGGTGAGGATGCCAACTGGGGAGAATCCTGGCAGCCGTTGGCCGGCAGGCATCACCGTGGATCCTGAAAAAATAGATATTTTCTTTGGATCAGCCCAGATGGTCAAAAGCGGGTTCGGCTGCGGTAAAGAGGCCGAGGCGGAAGCAACCCGGGTGTTGAAGCAGGACGAACTTACGGTCACCATTGACTTGAACCTGGGCCCTGAGGCGGAAACTGTTTTTACCTGCGATTTTTCCATTGATTATGTAAAAATTAACGCGGATTATAGAACCTAATCCGCGTTAATTTGTTTTCCGGTTATCTGGAAAGAACAAGTTGTATTGGTAACTTAGACTTTCGGGATAAGCGCCATTTGTTTTTTATAACCAGCGATTTGCAACCCGCGATGCTCAACGTGCAACCATGCCATTGGTGAGACTTCAAAAATATCTTTCGGCGGCCGGTGTATGTTCCCGCAGAAAAGGGGAAGATCTTATCGTTGCCGGCAAAGTTGCCGTCAACGGTGAAGTCATCGTTGAACTTGGGACAAAAATTGATCCGGACCAGGACCGGGTTGAAGTCGATGGGAAAGCGATCAAACCCTCGAATACGCTGGTGTATATCGCCCTGAACAAACCCAAAGATTATGTGACCAGTTGCAGCCATCCCGGCCAGAAGGTTGTGGTGGATCTGGTTGACATCTCTGAGCGCATTTATCCGGTGGGTCGATTGGACAAGGATTCCACCGGCCTGTTGCTGCTGACCAATGATGGTCGTATCCATCACCGCTTGTCCCATCCTTCATTTGATCACGAAAAGGAATATGATGTTACGGTGGCCAGGCCGATTCCAGATGGGGCCCTCAAGAAAATGAGCGACGGCCTGCCACTGATGGGGACCAAAACCCGGCCGGCGCGGATAACCAGGATTTCGCCCAGACGATTTCGGATGGTTCTGCAGGAAGGCAAAAACAGGCAGATCCGCCGAATGGTGCGCAAGGTCGGCAATGAAGTGACCCGGCTGCAGCGTAAACGATTTGCCAGTATCAAGCTGGGTAACCTGCCGCCGGGCAAGTGGCGTTATTTAAAAGAAAGCGAAAAGAAATCGCTGCTTTCTTAAATTGAGCGATGCGCACTTGCTTCTTCTCAAATCTTGTAAGACATATCCTTAGGCGTTCAGACTGGGACCTTGTATGAAACTTTATGAAAATCATTGCCATATTGCGAGTTGCCGGTTACGAGTTAGGAGCGAGTGAGAGCGGCTTCCAGCAGCGATACGACCATGCTGCCGACCGGGTTATTCGTGGCTGGAAACCGCTCCCACAATCAATAGCGTTAACGCCGGCATATTCATAATTCAAGCTTAAAAAAAGCTTCTTCTTCGAACAAACTGGTCGCTTTTCAACCTCTGAACTTTGAACCCAGAACCTTGAACCTCGGACCTTGACACCTGAAACCAAATACCCGGAAAACACTATAAAATTAATTAGCCAGGTTAAAGGCGATTTAATCGACCCAATTTAATACTGAAATATCCGGGCAGATATGATAGACTTTTTCTATACTATACATGAAAAAAAGAATTATTTCAGGGGACCGGATATTTCTATGGTTAGATTTGAATCGTTGATCAGCAGGGAAAATAAAATGGCAGTTGTGGGGCTGGGTTATGTCGGCCTGCCCCTGGCAGTGCATCTTGCCGCCCATTTTGAAATTGTCGGATTTGACCTGAAGGCTGATAGGATAAAAGAGCTTGAGTCCGGGATTGACCGCACCCTGGAAGTAACCGAGGCTCAACTCGAACAGGCTCAAATACACTACACGGATAACCCTGAAGACCTTGCCGACTGCCGGCTCATAATCGTGGCGGTCCCGACCCCTATAGACGATTACCGTATCCCCGATCTGGGTCCGTTGAAGGGGGCTTCCACTGCCGTTGGAAGACATCTGCAAAAAGGATCATGTATTGTCTATGAATCCACCGTCTATCCGGGAGCCACGGAAGAGGTTTGTATTCCGATCCTGGAAGCGGAATCCGGATTGAAATTCGGGCGGGATTTTACGGTGGGCTACTCACCGGAGCGGATTAATCCGGGTGATAAAGTTCACACCCTTGAAAATATCATGAAGATCGTATCCGGTTCGGACCCCGCAACCTGTGAAATGCTGGCCAAGGTTTACGGTCAAGTTGTGACGGCAGGAATTCACAAGGCATCATCAATTAAAGTGGCTGAAGCCGCCAAAGTTATTGAAAACACCCAGCGAGATTTAAACATCGCCCTGATGAATGAACTGGCCAAGATTTTTGACATCATCGGGATCGACACCCATGAAGTCCTCGAAGCGGCGGGGACAAAATGGAATTTTCTGCCTTTCAAACCAGGCCTGGTCGGCGGCCATTGTATCGGTGTTGACCCCTATTATCTAACCTTTAAAGCCGAAGCCCTGGGCTATCATCCGGAAATGATACTGGCGGGTAGACGGATCAACGACGGCATGGGAAAACACGCTGCCGAGCGAACGGTAAAAATGCTCATCAGGGCCGGCAAACAGGTCCGGGGGGCCAGGGTGGCGATTCTCGGAATCACCTTTAAAGAAGATGTGCCCGATTTGCGCAATACCAAAGTGGTGGATATTATCAGCGAGCTTCAAGATTACGGTGTGGAGGTTCTGGTCAGCGACCCGCTGGCGGATCCGGATGAAGCCCGGAAGTACTACGGGGTGAAATTGCTGCCACTGGAAAAGATCAAGAACGTTGATGCCGTAATTCTGGCCGTCATGCACCGGGTTTACCAAAAAGAAGGACTTCAAGGAATCGCCGGACGGTGTGCCGACAGCAATGCCCTGGTCATCGATGTAAAGGGATGTTTCAGCCCCGCGGAGGCCCAAGAGGCCGGCGTGACTTACTGGCGTTTATGAACCGGTCATCCCAGCAACCTAACTTGATCGAAGTGCAACACCTGAGTTGGAGAAGCCGGGTAATGCCTGAGAAAAGAAATGCCTAAAAACAGAATGCCTAAAATGCACTAAAGTGCCTAAAATGCCTAAAATTATGGTGTCGCTTCGCTCCGTCTTTTGTAAAGTCGTTGACGCTGGCAGGATGGGAGGCCAGAAATCAGACCAATGAAATGACAACTTAGCGTGAGTTTCTACTTTCATAAAATAGGTAGAATACATTTACTTTAGGCATTTTTTCGAACACCTATACCGCGCTGGCACCGCCATCGACCATCAGGGTTTGGCCGGTGATAAAATCGGATGCCTCTGAGCATAGAAATAATACGGTCCAGGCCACATCTGCGGGTTCGGCAATTCTTCCCAATGGAATCGATTTAATAATCTGTTCATAAATTTCGCTGTTTGACCAGAACGGTTCACTGAATTTGGTTCTGACCATACCGGGAGCGACGGCATTGACCTGGACGTTAAAGGCGGCCAACTCCTGGGCCATAACCTTGGTCATCATTTCAATGCCGGCTTTGGCCACCCCGTATATACCCATAAAAGGTGCCGAACGTCGGCCGGCGATGGAGGAAATGCTCACAATTTTTCCTTTTTTCTGCTCCCGCATAATTTGACCTGCCTGGCGCGAGCACAGAAACGTGCCGTTTAAATTGCTGTCGATGATTTTGTTCCACAGCCCGGGATCGGCATCCACCAGGCCGGTAACAATGTTCATGCCGACATTGTTAATCAACCCGTCAACGCGGCCGAAGACTTCCAATGTGCGGTTGAACAAACCGTCCACATCCTCTGACCGGGCAACATGGGCCGGCACCGCCAGCAGGTTTTCGCCGGCATTCAGTTCGGCTGTTGCGGCATCCAGACCTTCCTGTTTGCGACCGCAGATGGCGACTTTCGCTTTTTGATCCAACAGCATTTTTGTGATCTCAAGTCCAATACCCCGGCTGCCGCCGGTCACCACGAATACCTTATCCTTCAGGTTAAAAGACAAATTCCCCATGACACCCTCCTTTTCTTAATAATCAGAATATCTTTTAAAACCAAATGGTGCTGGTTTTGGAACTACCGGTTTTGTATTCCCCTGTAGGAGCGGCTTCCAGCCGCGATATAAGCCTCATCTCCCTCCCTAACCAATCGCGGCTGGAAGCCGCTCCCACTGGGATTACAATCCAAATCAACAATATTGCCCCGGTCTGGCATCAGTCAGGACATGGTTATCAATGTCAATAAGAGGTAATCACCCTACTTCGGATTTAAACGGCATGCAAGTGGAATCCGGATATGACCCGGCTGAAAACAAGGATCTCCAGGGGCGGCCGAACAAAGAGCAGAAGAAGATGTGTGGCAGGGTGATTCAAGGGCCGTTATTGACATCTATGGGGAGAAATTGAATACACCTTTCGAAGCGGTTTTAGAACCTCAGACCAGACGCGTTGGTTCCAGCGAATTGGTGAGATTACAGATTTATATATCAATCGGAATTTTTTATATGGTTGTGCTCAACAAACTGGCAAAATTTTAAGATAAGACCCTTTCCTTATTAAGATCCGAAATCCGAAATCCCAAATCCGAAATCAGAACCTTCTGTTCCTACTCGATATAGAGCTTCTGACCCGGAAAAATCTTACTGCCGGGATATAGTCGGTTTAAATAGAGCAGACGATCCAGAGGCATCTGATGGCGCTGGGCGATTAGAAAGGGGCTGTCACCCGGCCGAACCTCGTAGGTGGTCAAACCGTTTACTGCCGGTGGGTCATTTTTACGGGGAAAAATCGTCAGGGTTTGCCCTTTGATCAATATTGTGGTTGCCAGATTGTTAAGCTCCTGAATTTTTTTGGTTGTCGTTCCATATTTTCTGGCAATGGTGTACAAAGAATCCCCTTTTCTGACGATATGTATGACCGCCTGGCCGTTCGGAGACCTTTGGAACTTCCGAACCGAGGGTTTCCTGTAACCGCGTTGCGGAATTTTTAAACGCTTACCGGCCACAATATAATTGGAGCGGCGTAACTTGTTGGCCCGCATGATGCTTCTGACACTGGTACGGTATTTTCGTGCGATGACGGAAAGCGTTTCTCCGTGTCTGACTCGGTGGTAGACATAGGCTCTTTGGGGAGGATGGGATACCGGTATCTGGTCAATTTTGGCCATCAGCAAGTCACTGCTGCCCGGCGGAATCCTGAGACGATAGTTATCTCCGGGCAATATTCGATAACGAAGCTCCGGATTGAGGCCCCTTAAAATCTTTTCGCCGACGCCGATTGATTTGGCAACATTTCTTAAGTGGACCTGCTTGTTGACGGTGACGGTTTCATATTCCATCGGCGGATCGACTGAAACCATGTCCAGTCCGTAGCTTTCGGGATTGTTCAGGATGTGAAGGGTGGCCAGGAACCTGGGAACGTAGCGTGCCGTCTCCCGGGGCAGCCGTTCATAGAGATCCCAGAAGTTGTCAAGGTAGTTGACATTCTGGCTTCTGATAACTTTCAGAACTCTGCCTTCTCCACAATTGTAGGCGGCCAGGACCGTTGACCAGTCGCCAAAAATACGGTGCAGTTCCTTGAGATATTCGATGGCGGCCCGGGTCGATTTTTCCGGATCCATGCGTTGGTCGATGAACTTGTTGCGTTGCAGGCCGAATTTGTATCCGGTCGAAGGAATGAATTGCCACAGCCCAAGGGCCCGTGCGCGTGAAAGCGCATTGACCTTAAAACCGCTTTCGATTAACGGAATCCAGGACAATTCTTCCGGAAGGCCGGCTGCTTTCAAGGCGTTGACAATTTGATCCCGGTAGCGGCCGGAACGTCGGTAGGATTCGATAAAAAACCGCCTTTCACGTCCCTTTGGTGAAAAGATCGATTTCGGCTTGAACGTGCCGGTTGATCACGATCGGAATCGCATTGTGATTGCCGTTTACGACAATATTGCGCGAAGCATATATCTCCAGAATGCGTTTGGAGATCATAAAACGCAGATCTTCTTTTTGCTGGATGAGTTTGGGACGGTTGGAAGTGTTAACGTTTAAAATCAGGGCATAGGCCCGATCGAGCGCTTCGACTGCGTTTTCCAATTCACCCTCTTGCCAGTAGACCTGAGATACTTCACATAACTCGAGGGCCTCATCAAGATCCGTTTGAATTTTTTGCGTCGATACGGGATCCAAACCAAGGTCGCCTGAACCGGTTCCTGGGTTGGAAACAGCTTCTTCGTCACGGTCGACAGCAGAATCCAGCCTCTGGTTCTTTGCTCGCAGAAAGGTCGGCTGTATTTAGGTCTGGTCGTTCTATTAGCTGACCTTCGTGAAGGACCTTGGTGGAGGAAGCCTCGGAGCCTGGAGAAGAATCGGTTTCTTCCTGAAGGTTCAAGTCAGGTGATCCTGAGGGGTCCATGGAGAAATGCGTACAACCACTAATCAAAACAAACAACAACGCCGGCAAAAACAGGTAACGGAGATTCATCAGTTCAGTTCCTTAGGGTTTTTTATCAGTCGTATCAATATCGGAAGCGGGCGGTAACTTTCCATTTACAATATTTCCTATTTATTGATAAAACAAATATAACTAAAATTGTCAAGGGTTTATTCTAACATTGAAAACCTGATCAGAAAATAAAATTAGACCATCATCCACTTTTGACCCCCACTATCCCATTATCCCACTATTCCATTATTTCGCTACCATGAATCCGGTAAGATGCTAGTACGAAGAAATTTTGCCATAAAAAGCAAAAAAATAACTATTAAGAATCTAATGTAGGTTATGCTAATTTTATGCCAATAGATCTTATTGCCCTTTTCAATTAAAAAATAATGCTTATTATGATTCACCGAACAATCAGTTTACCGTATTTATAAAGGTGATATCGTCAATTATTCCTAAAACTTTAGCTATCTATCGACATCCCCGGTTCTAGCGCTGGACATATTTTGGGTGGTTCATCCCCCCGTTTGAGACTATGATTCAACTCCGGGATGTGGTTACCTCCGGCATTATTATTGGCCGATAGATATTTTTTGTCGAATTTTTTAATTTTTTTTATAAAACCTATTGAATTATAAAGAAATTTATCTTAAAGTAAAGACGCTTTGTCAATGGCACTCTTTTTCAAGATATTGAATCGATCAACTCTTCCATTCGATATTTAGATTAAATTAAAGGGAAATAGAGAAAATAGATGATTTTTAGCGAAATTTATTGTCTAATTCTATATAACAACTTTTTAATTAGAATAATGATGAATTTCTGAGTTTGATATTTAATCTATAGATCGGTAGAAAAGTCTGTTCTGAGTATGGGGGGTCTGCCTCTTATTGCATCAATCCCATTTAAAATAATTTTAAGATGTTAAGTTGTGAGGCCAGCGTAGCTCAGCTGGTAGAGCAACTGATTTGTAATCAGTAGGCCGGGGGTTCGAGTCCCTTCGCTGGCTCCATATTTGAATGTGGTTTTCGGTTCGTCCGGATAGCAAACTTGCAGAATATATTTTCGAAAAATTAGCCTAAAGCATCATTTTCAGGGTTTTTCCAGTTTAACGCGGAAGGCGCTGTTTGTTTGACCAATCTGCATCGGACCGAGTCTGGCTCTAACGAGAAGGTGGGGTTCCCGAGCGGCCAAAGGGAACAGACTGTAAATCTGTCGGCGAAGCCTACGGAGGTTCGAATCCTCCCCCCACCACCAGCCTGAAGATAAGGCGTATGTAGGAGATTTCGGCAATAGCATCGGGATCGATAGTTACTACATGGCTTCCTGCAAAATTCTTTATAGGTCGGGAATCATGCCAATAGTCGTGTAAGCGGGAGTAGCTCAGTTGGTAGAGCTTCAGCCTTCCAAGCTGGATGTCGCGAGTTCGAATCTCGTCTCCCGCTCCAGCAGAAATAGAAAATAGTCATTACGATCAATTTGATTGGCCCACGTAGCTCAGTAGGTAGAGCGCTTCCTTGGTAAGGAAGAGGTTCACCGGTTCGATTCCCGGTCGTGGGCTCCATAATTAAACAAGTAACATCCAAAAAACCAGGGGAGGACGGGAAGATGCCGAAGGCCAAGTTTGAGCGGACCAAGCCGCATGTCAACGTAGGTACGATCGGACATATCGATCATGGCAAGACGACGTTAACGGCGGCGATCACCAAGCATTTGGGATTAAAGGGCATGGCGGAGTTTGTGCCCTTTGATCAGATCGACAAGGCACCGGAGGAGAAGGAGCGCGGGATAACGATTGCCACCGCGCACGTGGAGTATGAGACGAAAAATCGTCACTATGCGCATGTGGACTGTCCGGGCCATGCGGACTATATCAAGAACATGATTACGGGAGCCGCGCAGATGGACGGGAGCGATATTGGTAGTGGGCGCCGATGATGGTCCGATGCCCCAGACGCGGGAGCATATATTGTTGGCGCGTCAGGTGGGCGTGCCGCAGATAGTGGTATTTTTAAACAAGTGTGACATGGTAGACGATGAGGAGCTCATTGAGCTGGTGGAGTTGGAGTTGCGCGAGTTGTTGGACAAGTATGAGTTTCCGGGCGATGACATACCGATTATCCAGGGCAGTGCGTTAAAGGCGTTGGAGAGTGATGATGCGGACTCCGAGGAGGCCAAGTGCGTATTTGAGTTAATGGATGCGATCGACTCGTTTATCCCGGAGCCGAAGCGAGATGTGGACAAGCCGTTTTTGATGCCGGTTGAGGATGTATTCAGCATATCGGGTCGCGGGACGGTTGTGACGGGTCGAGTTGAGCGCGGCATCATTCACGTGGGCGACGATGTGGAGATCGTGGGGATTCGGCCGACGTTAAAGACGGTGTGCACGGGAGTTGAGATGTTTCGCAAGCTGTTGGATGAAGGTCAGGCGGGCGATAACATCGGGGTTTTGTTGCGCGGCACCAAGCGCGAGGAGGTAGAGCGCGGTCAGGTGGTGGCGATACCGGGCACGATCACGCCGCACACGAAGTTTAAGGCGGAAGTCTACATATTGAGCAAAGAGGAAGGCGGTCGTCACACGCCGTTTTTCAGTGGCTATCGGCCGCAGTTTTATTTTCGCACCACGGATGTGACGGGGATATTAACGTTACCGGAAGGCATAGAGATGGTGATGCCCGGCGACAATGTAACGATAGAAGCGCAGTTGATAACGCCGATCGCCATGGAGAAGGAAGTCCGCTTTGCGGTACGCGAAGGTGGTCGTACGGTGGGCGCCGGTGTCGTTAGTGAGATTATTGAATAATAAGGAGTCCTTCAGGTGAGAATCATTGTTACCTTAGCATGCACTGAATGCAAAAGAAGAAATTATTCGACGACCAAGAATAAGCGAACAACGCCGGATAAGCTGGAGTTTAATAAATATTGCCGGTTTTGCCGAAAGCACACGCCGCACAAGGAGACCAAATAGACGAATCAAATCGGTTGCCCTTTTGATTCGGTAGTGGCGGTAATGGCAGACAGAACCTGTACAGTTCAGCTGATCATCGACAATGCCAAACGCAATGCGCCGACCTTGGGAAAACGTTTATTTTAATTACTCCACCCTGAAAAATAGCCATAACAGGGTTGGGTAGTGTAAACTTGTTCTTTGAAAATTGAAGAAAATATTTAGAAGTTGATCCGGGCGGATTAATTAATCATTTCTGAAAAAGAAGTGCACAAAGGCGTATGAGTACTGAAAAGTTCTTCAAAATACTGAAAAATAGTACAAGATTTCAGGAGCTTAGTCTACACTGTTTTTTTACATCAGCATCTGGGATGAAATTAAAAAGTCAAAAATAGCATAAAAAAATGCGCAGCATAAAATAATTAATCCGCCGGACCTTCGATCTAACAACTTACTTCAGTTTTTAAAGAACAATTTGAAACCCTAAATATGCTATTTTTCAGGGCGGATTAATTAGGTCAAAACGGATGATGCAGGCCAGTAGCTCTAACGGTAGAGCGTCGGACTCCAAATCCGGGTGTTGGGGGTTCGAATCCCTCCTGGCCTGCCACACTTTTAAGAGTGAAGCTCAGGGCCTGAAAATCAAAGAATGAAA
>PVMK01188842.1_pt1 | contig 11238 bp, 9 predicted proteins | sample 1853481 | NCBI WGS metagenome assembly PVMK01 (sample SAMN08533507, study PRJNA380276) | Marine sediment metagenome, whole genome shotgun sequencing project. | reverse complement strand
CCCAACGTTCAACCCGTGCTCGATGCCTTCGAAAAACCCACCGCGGCGGTTACTGGTCCGATCATGGAGGCGGTCGCCGACGAGATCGCTCAGATCCGAGACGACATCGAGGATTCGGACTTTTACGAGGAGATCCTGAAGGTCATCGCCGACGTCCAGGCAGAGATCGATGACGCCACCGACGAAGATGGGAACTTGGACATCGGGGGAGGAGTGACGTTCCCAACGCCCAACGGCGGCGTCTCGATCGAGTTCATCTGCGAGGGCTGGGACGACCCGAGCCCGACGGTTCCCGATCCAGCGAATGGCACCATGCACCTGACGATGAGGCTAGCCGGGGCACGATCGCTCCGCTGATCTGGGGAGCCATCGACGACTGTCGCTTCCCCGTCGAGATCGGACCGCTCCGCTCCGAAGACTCTTACGATGGAAAAATTGCGGTGCACTTGGGCACATTCGTGTCGTCGAGTCAGAACCTGCACGAGCTGCCGATCACCTTCATTTCGGACGGGACCATCGGAATTGACGGACGCGAGGTCCGCATCAAGCAGAGCTTTCGGTGACGTTCAAATTTGACGACGAGGGGAACGCGGACCTCGACGGGCTCGCCATCCTCGTGGAGCTCGATGAGACGCAAAGCTTTGTTTACTTTTTCGAAGGGGACTTGACTCAAGGAATTCGTGATGCGAGCGGCACATTTGCTTGCAACCTCGAGGAGCGTCAATGCACCGGCATCTCCTGGTAGCGATCGTGGTGGGATCCATCTTGGCGAGGCAGCGGCTCGCATCGAGCACGGCGCGGGCTATCACACCTACGAGGAACGACTCCTCGACAGCACGGCCTACAGCCTCCAGCGGCGGCGGGTCCGCCTGGGCTCTTCAAGCTCAGCTACGGCATCATCGATGAGCTTCAGGTCTCGACGTACACGATGCCGTGGCTCCTCGGCTTGATTTTCGAAGATGTAGCTCCGAACATCGAGCTCAAATCGACCTTCTACGACCGGAAGCGCCTTGCGCTGAGCGCCTCGCTTGGCTTCTTGTCAGGCACTATTGAGCAGATCGAGGGTGTCGAGCGCACGAAAGTCAGATACTTCCTTGTCCCGGCCTCACTTGCTGCGTCCGTGCGGATCAATTCTGATGTCAGCACGCACATCGGTGGGATGTTCACGGGCGTCAGTGGGGATGTCGACACCAGCCCGGGCGCCACCGACATCGCGGGCTCGACCGTGGTCGACATCCTTCAGTTCTGGGGGATGGTGGAGTGGCGGCTCTCTCGCGTGGTCGCGTTCACCTTCACCGTGAGATGGGTGCCCTGGGTGAGCGGCCTCATCGTCAGGGGGAGCTTGGACAGCGACAACCCGGACATCGGCATCCAGCTCGACGTCGATGTGACCGACTTGACCAACACGTTCGCCGTCATCCCCGGCTTCGTGTTCTCGTGGGAACGGGCCAACATCCGCCTGGGGGTGGGCTACGGGGATTTCTTCGTCGAGGGTTTCGCGCTCGTCGTTCCCGGAAGCGTGCTTAGCTACGTCTCGCCCGAATTCGACATCTTCGTGCGGTTCTAGGGGCCACCGGAGGCGTGTGCTAGCCTCCGCGCCATGAAACGAACGGTCTGTGCACTTCTATTGATGTTTGTGTTGGGCGCTTGTGCGTCTTCCAAATCCTCGACGAAGGATGGCTCGACGATTGGCAAGGACATCGACGTCGAGTCGATGCGACCGCCCGAGGCGGCGCAGGTGATTCGGGAGTTCCAGAAGGCTTACGGCATTCCGCCCGTACCTCCTCCGGACACACCAGTCACTTCGATGGCGCAGGTGCTCGAGATCATCCGAGGTGATCGACTGCCGGAGTTCGAGGAAGCAAGGCGCTTTGCCGCAAGGCGACAAGGCCCGGAGGCTTTGACCCTTCGCGCGTATCTCGATTTGACGTACGCCGGGGCGCTCATGACGGCTGCGTGGATTCTCGAAGAAGAGCGGAGGCAGGACCTCACGGACCTTCGACAACTGACGATGGCTCGACCACTCGAAGGAAACGAAGGCGCCAAAGAAGACCAGGCACGGGCGGCAGAGCTCCAAGCGAAGACGGCCGACCTCCGAAAGGTGGTGCGTGCGCTGCGCATACTGTCTGAAGAGCCGCTCCGCTCCGGGTCCGACCTCGCCGAACAAGCGATCCGACAGGATCCGACAGCGCAGTTGGCATACTACGCGAACGCCAACTACTTCCGCCTGCGCGGCCACTGGCTCGAGTACGACCGCATGATGCGATACGGCGAGGACGGCGAAGCGGACCCGCCCGTTCGAACCTACCTCCGCGCGATGGAAGCGTTCGAGCGATACGTCGACCCCGCCCGGTGCGAGAAGCTCCTCAAGGAAACGCTCGCGAAACGCCCAGACTTCGTCCGTGCCCAAGCCAACCTAGTCCTCGTCGATCAAGGCATTGAAGCCAAACACGAGGAGCTCCAGGCCCTCAAGGCCATGAGCCCCATGCACCTCGTGGTCAGGCTCGCCGGCCCAACCATCGAACAAGAATTCCAAACCTCCGAAGAACTAAGATCCGCCCTCCAAGAGTAAAAAGGGGTCAGACCCCGGTCGACACTGACACTGACACTGACACTGACACTGACACTGACACTGACACTGACACTGACGCTGGCGCTGACGCTGTCGCTGTCGCTGTCGCTGTCGCTGTCTACGGGGGGATCGGGTCGTAGCTCGACTGTGACCCTGGTCTCACCCGCGGGGAGGCGGAGCTCCATGTCGTGGGGGAAGTGGTCTTCGGCTTGGACCGTCATGAGGTGGAGGCCTGGGGCAAGAGCTTTGGGCTCTGCGGAGAGAGACGGTGGCTCGGCCAAAGTAGTGGCCGTCGATGTAGACCGAAGCGTTCGGGGGAGTCGTGACGACTTTCAGTCGCGCAGGCTCCGCCGCGATTGTGCCCTTCTTTGCGCAGCCGAGCGCGACCAGCGCGAACGCTAGGGTCGCGGCTCTCACTCCCATTCGATCGTCGAAGGGGGTTTGGACGAAATGTCGTAGCAGACTCGGTTGCAACCGCGGACCTCGTTGATGATCCGGGTCGAGACGCGAGCCAACACTTCATGCGGGATACGCGACCAGTCGGCGGTCATGCCGTCTCGCGAATCGACTGCCCGAAGGGCAACGACGTACTCATAGGTCCGCTCGTCGCCCATCACGCCGACGGTCCGGACGGGAAGAATCACACAGAACGCCTGCCAAATTTTGTCGTACAGGTCTGAAGCTCGCAGCTCGTCCATGAAGATCGCGTCGGCCTCGCGTAGGATATCGAGCTTCTCTCGCTCGATCGTGCCGGGGCAGCGAACCGCAAGGCCGGGCCCCGGGAACGGATGGCGCCAGAGTAAGTCGTGCGGCATGCCCATGGCCTCACCCACCTCGCGAACCTCGTCTTTAAAGAGCAGACGCAGCGGCTCGATCAGGTCCAGATGCAAGGTGTCGGGCAGCCCGCCCACGTTGTGATGACTCTTGATGACGGCGCTCGGCCCCTTGAACGACAGGCTCTCGATCACATCGGGGTACAGCGTCCCCTGCACGAGGTAACCCACGTCTTCGAGCTTCTCCGCCTCTCGCTGGAACACGTCGATGAACACGCGACCGATGATCTTCCGCTTCTCTTCGGGGCCTGACACTCCGTGAAGCGCATCCAGGAACTCATCTGCTGCGTCGACGTGAATGAGCTTCAGGCCGAAGTGGCTGCCATAGGTGTGGACGACCGCTTCGGCTTCGTCCTTTCGGAGCAAGCCGTTGTCGACGAAGATGCAGGTGAGCCTGTCGCCAATCGCCTTCGATACCAGCATCGCCGCAACGGAGGAATCCACACCGCCGGACAACCCACACACCGCAGCGCGATCACCGACCTGGCGGCGAATCGACTCCACGCTCTGCTCGACGAACGAGCCCGGCGTCCAGCTAGCCGAACAGCCCGCGACCTCGAACAAGAACGCGCGAAGCATCTCGACCCCGCGCGGGGTGTGGGCAACTTCGGGATGAAACTGCACACCAAAGATGTTCCGCTCGAGGTTGGCCACTGCCGCAAACGGGCTGTTGGACGTTCGCCCAATCGTCTCGAATCCGGGAGGCAGACTCTCCACGCGATCACCGTGGCTCATCCACACGTCGACGTGCGTGCCGACTTGGAACCCATGAAGAAGCCCCTCGGGCTTGAGCACCTCGAGCCGCGCCGGCCCGTACTCCCGCTCATCTGCCTGCTCAACCTTGCCCCCAAGAAGATGGCTCGAGAGCTGCATCCCGTAGCAGATGCCCAAGACCGGAACCCCAAGGTCGAACACCCCCGGGTCCACACTCGGCGACCCTTCGGCAAACACACTCGCGGGCCCGCCGCTGAGAATGATCGCCTTGGGTGCAATGTCCCGAATCTCGGCAAGCGAATAGGTGCACGGTTGAATCTCACAATAGACGTGCTGCTCGCGAATCCGCCGAGCAATGAGCTGGGTGTATTGCGACCCAAAGTCGAGAATCAAGACCCCGTCAACGATCATGCGCGGGTCTAACATGACGACCCAGATGGGTCGAGGCAGGCTACGAACCTCGACTGAGTCACCGGAGAACGGCTCCCGACGCACGTGCTCGGAGCAACCGGGACACGGCGGAACGCGACACGCAGATCCCGCGGACGGGGCGGCCTGCAAATGTGGCCGGATAGACTTGGGGCCTGAGGCCACGCACGCCGCCCCTCGGCGCTCGCGCCAATCGGCAGTGGTTGCTTCCATGGCCGCTTGTCACTCGCTACGCCGCTGGATCCGCGCATCGCGTTCCCCCGTGCCCCTCCATACGACAATGGCCAACTCACCGCGTCCCACTGTGACCTTCGTACGTCGACTTCTACATAGGAGAACGGCTCGCGATGTGCGGCACAGCGATTGGGTCGGCGCCTAGCCGTGTGTCGCCGTATGGAGCCGTGGCGACGGGGCTCCCAATCGCGAGCACGTGCGTCGCTAGCCGTTCTCCGGTGATTCAGTTGCCTGCCCGTAGGTTTCGTGTTCCGCGTCTCTTAACTGACTCGGTAGTTGGGGGCTTCTTTCGTTACCATTACGTCGTGTACGTGGCTCTCCTGGAGCCCCGCTGGGCTGATGCGGATGAACTGGGCGTTCTTTTGGAGTTTGGCGACGGAGGGGTTGCCCGTGTAGCCCATGCCGGCGCGTAGGCCCCCGACGAGCTGGTACACCACTGTCGACAAGGCGCCGCTATACGGCACGCGGCCTTCGATGCCCTCGGGGACGAGCTTGCCGACATCCGACACGTCGGCCTGGGCGTAGCGATCGGACGACCCCTCGCGCATGGCGCCGAGGGAGCCCATGCCACGGTATGATTTGTAGGTTCGGCCCTGGTAAAGAACGAGCTCTCCGGGCGCCTCATCGGTGCCAGCGAACAGTGAGCCAATCATCACGCTGTTCGCGCCTGCAGCGATCGCCTTCACCGCATCGCCTGAGTACTTCACGCCACCGTCAGCAATGATCGGAACGCCGTGCTCGCGTCCCACGCGCGCGCAGTCGATGACCGCTGTGACCTGAGGCACGCCGATGCCGGCCACGACGCGCGTGGTGCAGATCGAACCGGGACCCATGCCGACCTTCACCGCGTCCACGCCAGCGTCGATCAACGCCTTCGTGGCATCACCCGTGGCGACATTGCCCGCGACCACCTGTACATTGGGGTACGACGACTTCGTGTCTCGGACCGTGTCGATCACGCCCTTGCTGTGGCCGTGCGCGGTGTCGATGATCAGTACGTCGACACCTGCGTCTACGAGCGCTTGGGTACGCTCCTCTCGATCCGGGCCCACGCCGAGCGCGGCGCCGACACACAAACGGCCGAGCGAATCCTTGATCGAGTCCGGATGCCGATCCGCTTGCAGCAAGTCCTTGATGGTGATGAGGCCGACCAGCGCGCCGCCCTCGCCGACCACGAGCAGCTTCTCGATGCGGTGCTTGTGCAGAAGCTCGCGCGCCTTACTCTGCTCGACGCCCGGTGGCACCGTGACGAGCTCCTTCGTCATCAGCTGCGCGACCTTCTGGTTGAGGTTCTGCTCAAAGCGGATATCGCGGCTAGTGAGAATGCCCACAGGCTTGTCACCCTCGACCACCGGAAGGCCCGAAATCTCGTGACGCCGCATTAGCTCGAGCGCGTCGTGGAGCGCTTCTCCGGGCCCGACCGTCACCGGGTCGACGATCATACCCGTCTCTGCCCGCTTCACCTTGGTCACCTCGAGCGCCTGACGCTCAGGGCTCATGTTCTTGTGCAGAATACCGATGCCACCTTCGCGAGCCATCGTCACGGCAGTGCGCCATTCGGTGACAGTGTCCATCGCGCTCGACACGAACGGGATGCGGAGCTCGAGCTCCCGCGTAAACCGAGTGGAAACGTCGGCATTCGCGGGCAGAAAATCCGCGTACGCCGGCAGGAGCAACACGTCATCAAAGGTGAGTGCTTCCCGTAGGATGCTGTCAGTCACCGGAACCTCCCAAAGCCCTAAAAATTGGCGCCCAGTATAGCGCCCCGGTGACGGTACGCTAGTAGGCGCGCGGGAAGTCCCCGATATCGACCTGGTCGAGGGCAAACCGGATGAGCGCGCTCCGGCTGATCCTGCGGTGGCCCTGTTTCTTGAGCTTGGCGACCATCTTGTCTAGTTGAGCCAGGTCCTCCGTGTAGAGGGAGATGCAAATCACATCGTAGTGGTCCGGCTTCTTCTTCTTTGGTTTGGCGCGGCTGCGCTTCCCGGCCTTGCGGCCGTAGAAGCTGTCTCGCAGAACTGCACTCACCTCGTCTTCTTCTAGGATCTCGTTTACCCCTGTCGCGTCGCGTCTCTTCATGTGCCCCCCTAAGATGCGACTGAAAGCGCAGACCGTGTTGGCGCTCTCTGCCCAGTCGCGGCAACGGCGGTCACCCGTTGCACCAAACGCAGGTAGTCCTCCGCCCCATGGCTCTTCGGGGCGTACTCGAAGATCGTTTGCTTCGCACTCGGAGCCTCGCGGAGCTTCGTGTTGATTCGAATCGGATCGTAGCAGCGACCCTCGAAGTGCTTCCGCATGGTCAGGATTGCCTCTCGCGATATGCGATTGCGCACGTCGAAGAACGTCGGCAATACGCCCAGAAGCTGCACATCGTGTTGAAGCAGCTCGCGCACGTTGCGCATCGTCCTCAGAACTTGCTTCACGCCCACCAACGAAAGGTAATCGCATGCAACCGGCACGACCACGCTGTCCGCATAGACCATCGCGTTCTGATTCATCAACGAGAGCGCCGGGGCACAATCGATGACGACAACGTCGTATTCGCGGCACGCATCACCCAGCCGCTCACGCATGATTCGGTCGCGGTTCGGGCGCTCTGCGAGATAGAGCTCCGCCGCAGCGAGCGACTCGTTGGACGTCAGCACGTCCAACCCCTCTCGAACCGGCACCGCGACGTCCGTCGCCTTCGCGCCATTCACGAGCACGTGGTAGAGCGAGCGCTGGCCAGCGATTCCGAGCGAAGCTCCAACGTTGCCCTGCCCGTCCGCGTCGATGAGCAGCACTCTGCGACCAGACTCCGCCAGGCCGGCTGCTAAGTTGATCGACGTCGTGGTCTTCCCCGTTCCGCCCTTGTGGTTGAACACTGCGATCCGCTTCGCCGTCGTGCGAACGAGTCCAACCTCGCTGTGACGCTGCTCGCCACGCTCGCGGCATGCGGTCGAGCAGAAATACTGCCGACGCCCGTCGCTGACGCTCATCTGATAGGGAAACTCGATTTCGAAGGTAGCCGCGCAGGTGTCGCACGCGTGAACACCATCCTCGCCCATCAACAACCTCTGTTGGCAGGACGTCGAGCAGATGTAGATATACTGCCCGTTCTCTTCGCGAACCTGATAGCGAAAACGCGCCTCAAAACTCTTTTCGCACACGTGACAAGTCGACTGCATTACCACTCCCTCGAGTTATCGAAGTACTTCCTGAAGTGGTTCAACCAGAACGCGATGGCACGGTCAAAAAAACTGGACGGTGCTTCTTTGCCTATACGTCGAGCTCGACGGCCTCTGCCCCGGGCGCCCGGTCCATGATGAACTGGTAGCGCGCCGCGGGATCCTTGCCCATGAGCTCGCTGAAGACACGATCTGCCTCGAGCTCCCCCTCGATCATGACCCGCAATGCCCTTCGCCGGGTCTTGTCGAGCGTGGTCTCGCGAAGCTCGTCGGCCGTCATTTCACCGAGGCCCTTGAACCGGCTGATCTCGACCTTCGCATTCCCTGGCGCATCGCCCACGATGCGGTCGCGCTCTTCGTCGTCGAGCGCCCAATGCACCTGCTTGCCAATGTCGATGCGATACAGGGGCGGTTGGGCCAAGAACACATGCCCTGCCTTCATCAGCCCGGGCAGCATGCGAAAGAAGAAGGTGAGCAACAGGGTCGCGATGTGATGTCCATCCACGTCCGCGTCCATCAACAAGAACACACGGCCATAGCGCAGCTTCGAGATATCGAAATCCTTGCCGATCCCGCATCCCAGCGCGCTCACGATGTCCTGGAGCTCACGGTTACCGAGGATCTGCGCTTGGGATGCGCGCTCCGCGTTCAGCACCTTGCCCCGCAGTGGGAGAATCGCCTGCGTCCTGCGGTCACGCCCCTGTTTCGCGTTGCCGCCGGCACTGTCGCCCTCAACGAGAAACAGCTCACTCTCGTCGGGATTGGTGCTGGAACAGTCGGCGAGCTTGCCGGGAAGATTCAGCCGATGGCTTATCGCAGTCTTGCGCGAAACCTGTTGACTCGCCGCGCGGCTTGCCGTCCGCGCTCGCGACGAGATGATCACCCGCGCAATGATCGATTCGGCCGAAGTCTTGTTGTTGAGCCGGTCTTTGGTCTGGCCTTGAAACTGCGGTTCGTCCACGTACACGCTGACCAAGGCCACGAGCCCTTCGCGGATGTCATCGGCGGTGACCTTCACCCCCTTCGGCGTGAGCTTGTGCGAATCCATGTGGTTGCGGATGGCCTTCGAGAGCCCCTGCTTGAACCCGTTCTCGTGGGTGCCGCCTGAACCCGTCGGAATACCGTTCGCGTACGACCGGATCAGCTCGTCCGTCGCTTCAGTCCAACGCAGCGCCACCTCTACCCGCGGGGCCTCCTCGTGCTCCGCCGTGAAGGCTTCAGCGTGCACCGACGGCTTCCCTCGCTCGACGACTAGCTTCTCGAGAAAGTCGACGATTCCACCTGGGTGCTCGAACTCCTGACGCTCGCCCGCCTTCTCGTCGATGAACAGGATCTTGAGGCCTCGATGCAGATAGGTCTTCGCCTCCAAGCGCTCGGCGACGCGCTTCGGGTCGAAGGCAGCCCGCTTGCCGAAAATCTCGGCGTCGGGCCGAAAATGAATCGACGTGCCGCGCTTGCTGGTCTTCCCACCCCGCTTGAGCTTCGCGCTCGCCTTGCCGCGCTTGTAGGGCTGCGAGTAGGTCTTGCCCCCGCGCCAGACGGTGGCAGTCAAATCGGAAGACAGCGCGTTCACGACCGACGCGCCGACGCCATGGAGGCCGCCCGCCACTTGGTAGCTCGTACCCTCGAACTTGCCGCCGGCATGCAAGGTCGTGAGGATGAGCTCCAGCGCCGACTTCTTGAACTTGGGATGGGTGTCAACCGGGATGCCACGCCCATTGTCGGTGATCGTCGCCCCGCGGTGATCCGCATCGAGCGCAACCTCGATGCGCGAAGCGTGCCCGTTGATCGCTTCGTCGACCGAGTTGTCGAGGATTTCCCACAGCAGGTGGTGGTAGCCGTGCGCGTCGGTCCCTCCGATGTACATCGCGGGCCGCTTGCGAACCGGCTCCAGGCCTTCGAGAACATCGATGTCTTTGGCGGTGTACGCCACTACTCGCGCTCTCCGGTCTGCGTTTGCCCTGGTTTTGCCGGGAGATTCTGAGCCAGGCCCAAGGTCAAAAAGCGGTTGTGCCTTAAACGTGCCATCGGTCTGCGCCCTCCCCTCACCGTGTAACCCGGCTTTTGAGCGCGGGCAAGATTCTCCGCAGCGACGTGATGGTGCGTCCGCGGGCCGTTTAAACGTCGACGGCGACACCCTTCCACAAGTGTCGCCGCCACCATCGCTAGTTCCTTCCAAAGAACATCAAGCCCCTCGAAAGAAGCCGTCATGTCTACTGTCTACCACCGCGATCCACGCGTCGCAACCCCTGACCCTCACGAAGCCTGCGAAGAGCGCGTCAGGTTTCTAGCTGAACAGTGCGCCGAGCTCGCCATCGAGAACAACGCGTTTAGTGCCGCGCTAACCGACCTGCTCAAGGACTTTGCCGACGTGGTCACGCACCGCGACGTACTGCTCCGTGAACACCGCCTACTCAGGCTCCGCGGGAGGCGGGAGGCGGCGTGACCACCAGGTACGGCGCGGGTGCGCTAGCAATGGCGGTCCAAAGGATTCAGGAGGCGCCCGAGGACGGCCGAAACAACACATTGTATTCGCAGGCTCGGGGCTGTTTCGAGCTGGCGGCCGGTGGGGAGCTCGGGACCAAGCAGACATGGGAGCAGTTAGCCGATGCCGGGCGTGCGGTGGGGCTCGACCATACCGAGATCAAAGCCACGCTTCGCAGCGCGCACCGGGATGGATCGCAGAAGCCAAGACAGTGCCCCGATGGGGTGGAAACGTTGCCATCCATCCCCCAGGCACCGCCGACCTACCCGCCGTTGCGTGCGGTCCAGGCGCTATGGGGCGCAGCGGAGAGCGTACTCGCTCACGATGACGCGTGTGCATACCTCGAGCGGCGTGGACTTGACCCCGAGCGCGTGAGCCGGTTCGGGCGGTGTCGGTATTTACCGAAGGGCGCACCGTTGCCCAACGAGCTCATCCCAGAGCTGCGAGACGCCATCCCGAGAATCGAGTGCGGCACCTGGCAACACGCTCCCCTTCACGGATTCCGTTTGCTGTTTCCGCTGTTGGACAGCTTGGGTAACGTGCGGTCGCTCCAGCTCCGTTGCGTCATCGACCATGGCGAGAAGCTCCGCGCAAAGAGTGTCGCGCTCAAACCCCAAAAGCGGGGGCTCGTGCTCGCCAACCGGGCGGGACTGGCGTTGCTTCGGCGCGACCCTGGACGCTCCAAGTTTTGGGGGGACAAAGCTCCCGAGGTCGCCATCGTCGAAGGCGAAACCGACTTCCTGTGCGCGGCGTGTGAGGAGACCAACACGATTCGAGCGGTATTCGGTGTGAGCTCCGGGGCAT